>Ga0184629_10000063_pt1 | contig 38809 bp, 31 predicted proteins | sample PLM4_32_b1_FD_133158 | JGI IMG/M metagenome (GOLD analysis project Ga0184629, IMG submission 133158) | Groundwater sediment microbial communities from an aquifer in East River, Colorado, USA - PLM4_32_b1 | ecosystem: Environmental > Terrestrial > Soil > Riparian zone | place: USA: East River...
AAACTTGAAACGTATGGTGATTCACTTTTTATAACCCTTCGAACGGCACAAATTAATGCAGCAGAGCAGATCGAAATGGGAGAAACACACTTCTTCCTCGGCAGCAATTTTATTGTTACCGTCCGGCATGGATCTTCCCTGACCTACACGGATGTCCGCGCCCGTTGTGAAAGTACGCCGCACCTGTTGCGTAAAGGTCCCGGGTTCGCTCTTTACGCTGTAATGGATGCGATCGTGGATCAATATTTCCCTGTTATTGATTATCTGGTGCAGAAACTGGAGGCGCTGGAGGAAAATATCTTCGGAGAAAAATTCACCCGGCAGACTACCTCACAGATATATCAGCTCAAGCGTCAATTGCTGGACGTTAAGCGCGCTGTCTCTCCATTAATTGACATCTGTAACCGGCTGATGCGTTTTGATCTCACCCTGATCCAGGAAGAAACACGTCCTTATTTCCGCGATGTCTATGATCACGCCATCCGCATTAATGAAATGGTGGACAATGCACGTGAACTGTTAACCACGGCGCTTGAAGCCAATTTTTCGTTAATCTCACTTTCACAAAATGAAGTATCAAAGAGGTTTGCCGGCTGGGCAGCGATCATCGGTATTCCAACAATGGTGGCAGGAATTTATGGCATGAACTTCAAATACCTCCCGGAACTGGAATGGCATTACGGATATCCTCTGGTTTTGACCGTAACATTTGGGGCGTGCGTTATCCTTTACCTCCTTTTCAAACGGTCTGGTTGGCTTTGAAAGAAACATCGACAGCATGCTCAGAAATCCGAGCTCCTTCGCCCCATCTTTGGCTCTGGATGATGGTAAAAAAAATAATAAATGGGATCCATGTCGTCATTTGCACCAGTATTGACTCCCTCCGTTGACGATGACTTTCTCGAAACGATGCAGTCTTACTTACCCCACTCCGGAACTGAGGTTCCCTCATCAAACAATTCATCTAAATAATAAGGCCTTTTAAACGTGTTATTGCACTTATCATCTCCAACGAAGTAAACACAGGGTGCATATAGAATAAGATTACCTTGAATCATTATACTTTTAGGATCACCGCTGGGCAAAAGAGTAGAATCATGAAGCCTGCCTAAAATACAATGACCTAATTCATGAAATAAAAATGCCTCTCGTTCCTGAGCAGAAAACCAGCATTGAATGTTTGGATTGATCGTGATTATTTTTTGAATATTAACATTCAATGCGGTGGAATTGCATTGTCCACAATGCGTGATGGGCAACGTTTCATCGTATGCTATGATCAGGTTCGTAATTTCTACTGAAAATCCCCTGCTGGCAGCTTCGCCGACGAAGGTCTCGATAATGGGTTGAAGATCATCCGGGACAGCATACACGGGAATAAAGTCGGAATCCTTCGAACATCCTAATAGAAATGTTAATACAATCAAGAGAAAAGCAAATCGCATAGGTACTCTAAGATTATTACTAAAATTAACCAATCAGGTCAATATTCAATAATTGTTATCCCATCGGGGGATTTTTTTTTAGGCTTTGTCCGTCTAAAATAACTCACTTAGCAATGATGATCCAACGGATATAAGCTTTTTGGAGAGTTACTCATAAATGTACATGTAGGTCAGGCCGTTGGTCTCAAAGGCTTTAGCCGGAAATCCTTCCGCGTCATACTCAAATGACCTTTCAAAGTTGTATGCTCCTTTAGCTTTGACAACATTGTTCGGACTTTTATTGTAAGGCTTTATCAAACCCGGGCGTTGTTTCATTTGATAATAAGGATTTACCTTATCATCGTACGCATACTTTGTTGTTTTTCCATCAAAGTCGGTTAATTCAATAATATTACCACGGGAATCGTATGTATAATTTGCTTCTAAAGAATTTTGCCCATAAAAGAAAATCTGTTTCTCTACTAAACCGCTTGTGTTATAGATCAACACGGAGTAAGAATTAGCCCGAATAATTTTGTTGATCTGATCCTGGCTGTTGTACTCAAAATTTTCACCCATATGTATACCGGTAGACGGGTCGCATGCGGCATTGGAATTTGCGTAATGGCCTCTCAAGGTTGCACTTATATTGCTCAATCTTTGGTTCTGATAAAAGTACGTATATTCATCAGAAGGATTCTGCTCACAGGAGTTGAAAACGTTTTCTTTCGAAAGCAGGCTTTGATCATACTCAAAAATCTGATCGGGTTTGCCGTTTACCGTGATCTGTATTAATTGTTTGCCGCTACTTAACTTCTTCGCTGATTCCTCTATGCAAGCAAAACATAGAATCAATGATATTAATGTATGGATTTTCATAGCGCTAATCACGTAGTACACGCATCAATAAACATAATCAATTTGAAATATTTTTCTTTGCTTACCATTCCCTTATATTAGCCATAACGGGGTTGAATTTTTGATCCACAAAAGAACGTCACCTATGAAAAATGCTATTCAAAAGAAATTGCTTCTTATCCTAAGCTTTCTTTCCTGCTGCAACACCTCGATAATAGCACAGGGGGAATACGCAGGATCTATGAAAAAACTGATAGGCATAAACTATAAGGATAGCAAATCTATACCGGGTCTTGAAGACTATCAATTCCGGGAAGGAAGTCTGATTTCAAGCCTTGATGACCCAGAGGCAATTACCGTTGATGTCTTTCAAAAAGGAACAACCAGTATCGCATTTTTCAGCATCATGGAAGACACCAGCACACAGGTGTTTACGATAATGGATTTGGTTGAAGTAAAAAATGTTCAACCGGGCTGGCAGCTCCGAACTGCTTTTTGCCGTGAGAATGAAGTTGAAAATGTGGAAATCTTTGCCCTGGTGAAATCATCCGATAGTGAACAGTATCTGAAGGTAGTCCAACAGGCCTGGCGCTTCAACCGGGATAAAAGAAAGATTCAACTGATCAGCATAAAGGGTATTGATTGCGTGAGTGAGGGAGGTGGATAATTTCCCATAAGAATAGCGGTCTTTTAGGCAGCTATTTCTATTATGTTGATTGATAGAATAAATTCACCATCTGTAAAGTTACGATCAACCACAGCCCGGAAAAAGTGAGTACCAATGCGCGGTTAAGCAGATAACCTCTTGGATATAATATGCGGTCCGCGCCATGAACAATAAAATTGGTTTTTCTACAAACAGGCCGCTCCTCCGGAGCGAAACATGTATGGAAGAAAAGCAAATGCTCCCGCGGAGCACCCTGTTTTTAGAATAAATTATGACACTACATAGGCTCCGTTAGGTGCCTCCTTGAAGGTTTGGGTTATCCCGTTAACCGTGCGTGCATGTCATCACCTATTTTTTCCTTGTAAAAGGGTCTGAGGCCTTGTCACCCTTGTATCAAATCCGAAAAACACAGTGTATCGAAAGTGATACAAATGATAGGGGTACTTGTTGCGCTCTAACTATTAACACATTGGAAGTCAAATGATTAAATTTATTGGTACAGCTTTTGGCTAGGTCAAAGCATTATCTATGTGCTGTCGTAATATAATCGGATAAAAATCAAGCCCTATGATCAGAAACTATTTCATTGCACACTTGCGGAGCTTATGGAGGAACCGAAGCCATGCGTTCATCAACATGCTGGGCTTGTCCCTCGGAATAACTTGTTCCATTGTCATTTTTCTGATCATCCAGTTCGAATTGAGTTATGATAATTATCACCCGGAAGGTGATCGGATTTACAGAATTGCTACGGAATTCACCGAATCAGAAAAACCAGGATATAATGCCGGCATCACCTATCCCCTACCTGCGGCGCTACGGCAGGACTTTCAGGATTTAGAATACATTACCATTACGGATTCAAACATGAGCGATCCGGTAATAACCATTACCCATGATGATGGTTCTGTCGATAAGTTTAAGGAAGGGCACGTAACGTTTGCTGATTCAGACTATTTCAAAATATTTCACTACAAATGGATCGCCGGAAATTCCGATGCACTGGCCCGTGAAAAGACAGTCGTGCTTACCGAAAGCATTGCTAAAAAATATTTTGGCGATGAACCCGCGATGAACAAGGTTATTAATTTCAACAATGAATTCGATGTGACTGTCAGCGGAATCGTGAGCGACCCGCCGCTGAATACAGATCTTCCTTTTCGAATGATCCTCTCTGCAAACCTTGGTGCCAACAAACGAGGATGGGAAGACTGGGGCGCGAGTTCTTCTTCCATCAATTGTTATGTTAAGCTAACGTCTGGAATGGATAAGAAGGATTTTGATGCTAAGTTAAAGGGCTGGCATTTAAAATATTTTACAGGAAGAAACGAAGAAGATGGAAAATTCAGAAACTATTTTTTGCAACCCTTGAATGAATTACATTCTGATACACGCTTCGGAAATTTCGGAGGCCGCATAGTATCTTATGCTACATTGATCACGCTTTCACTGATTGGTATTCTGCTTTTACTTACAGCTTGCATCAATTTTATCAACTTAAATACAGTACTGATCATTGACCGGGCAAAGGAAGCCGGAATACGTAAGGTAATGGGAAGCAGCAGGCTTCAGCTCGTTCTGCAATTTCTCGCGGAGACGTTTACCATTACCCTTCTTTCGTTGTTTATATCGGGTGGCCTGGTTGAACTTGCCCTGATTAATCTTACACCAATTTTAGGATATCGCCTCAATTTCCATCCGTTCATTGACCCGGTTACTGTTTTATTCCTTGTTTCATTACCCCTTATGGTAACGCTATTGGCAGGTCTTTATCCCGGAATTAATCTTTCCAGATTTCAACCCATAAAAGCATTAAAAACTAAAATTTCCGGAAGCCCCGGTCAAGGGCTTACATTACGCCGGACGCTTATCGTTTTTCAACTGATCATTTCACAAATGTTAGTGGTCGCAACCATTATCACTGTACAACAGATCAATCACTTTATGGCTCAGCCACTTGGGATCAACAGCAAGGCAGTGGTTGAATTTGAACTTCCTGAAAACAAACCAGAGCTTATTCACAGGCTGACAGAGAGGCTGAAGCAAATTCCCGGCGTTGAAAATGTGACCATGAGCAATACGGGTTCAACTTCCAGCAACAGGTGGTCTGGTGACTTTGAAGCTACTGTAGGTGACAAGCTTGTGAAGGAGAGTACATCGGTCAAGTTTGCAGACGAAGAGTACATTGACACGTATCAAATAAAACTCTTATATGGTGAAGGTTTGATAAAATCAGATACGGTAAACCGTTTTCTTGTAAATGAAGCGTTTACTAAAGCACTTGGCTTTCAACAACCGGAGAAGGCAATCGGAGTTCCTGTCGATATCTGGGGTAATAAGGCCCTGATCACGGGTATTGTTAAAGATTATAATACTTATTCTCTGCACGATGGAATTGACCCCACGATCATCCTCGCCGGCACAACAGCCTTTTATGTTGGCGCCGTGCGTTTAAATACAGAAAATATGCTACAGACGCTGGATGAAGTTAAAAAAACATGGGAAGCTATCTACCCGAAATATGTTTTTGAGCATGCATTTTTGGACGATACGATTGCAAGATTTTATGACGCTGAAAGGCGCAGCTCCTACCTTATTGGTCTTTTTGCCGGCGTCGCTATATTCATTGGATGTATAGGGCTCTTTGGGCTAGTGTCATTCATGGCCCGGCGCAGAACTAAAGAAGTTGGTATTCGAAAAACACTTGGGGCTTCCGTAGGCCAGGTCGTGGCCTTGTTTTCAAAGGAATTCATTGTCCTGATTATTATTTCGTTTGCTATTTCAACACCCCTGGCCTATTATTTCATGGAGCAATGGCTGAGTAATTTTGCATACCGAATCCAGCCGGACGTGGTCACATTTCTCCTTGGAGTAACGTTGACCGTTTTGGTTGTGCTCGCCACAGTCGGATTAAAATCATACAAGGCAGCGATCGCAAATCCTGTAGATGCCTTGCGTGATGAGTAAAGGGGTTGTTAATAAAGCTCGACTAGATTAACATATCCCAAATTATTTCAATGGGATGGATGGCGTTTCTTCCTGTTCCATCCTTAATCTGATGGCGGCAACTTGTGCCCGGTGCTGCTATGATGACACTTTCTGGCTGTTTTCTTATTGCCGGAAAAAGAACCAATTCTCCGATTTTCATGGACAGATCGTAATGTTCCTTCTCGTACCCGAATGATCCGGCCATGCCGCAACATCCGGAAGGAATTATGTGGACAGTGTTGGTCCCCATGCTGGTCAGAATTTTCTTAATAGGAGTAAGCGATGAAAGTGCTTTCTGTTGACAATGTCCATGTAGTTTGATCAATGATTTGCGTACTTTAAACAAGCTAAGGCTAATATTCCCGGCATCCAGTTCTTTTGCCAGAAACTCTTCAATCATGAACGTATTGGCGCCTACACGCCTGGCATTTTCTTTTTCTTCACCACGCAGCAAATCAGGATACTCGTCTCTGAACGTAAGAATTGCGGAGGGTTCTACCCCTAATAACGGTGTGTCCGCTGTAATGACATCCTTGAATATCGCCACGTTTTTTCTGGCCAATTCACGCGCTTCCTCCAACATTCCTTTCGAGAGAAAACTTCTTCCGGATTCGTGATGTGGAAGAAATTGTACGGAATACTTTAATTTATCCAACAACTTAACCGTGGTTATTCCAATTTCCGCTTCATTGAAGTTTAGCAACTCATCAATGAATATATAGACGGTTTTGATTGGTTTAGTTGTCGTGGGCTTAAAGGTGGTCTCAAACCATTTTTTCCAGCTGATCCTGGAAAGGTGGGGCATACTCCTTTTTGCTGCAAACCCCATAACAGCCTTTGCCATTTTTCCGGTGAGTTTGTTGCCAAACACGGCACGATAACCCCATGGAAGCATGGAAGCCAATTTCATTCCTGCACCAAAATTTCCAATCAATCTGCTCCTGAACGGAACTCCTTTTTCTTTGTAATATTGGTACTGCCACTCCTGTTTTAACTTGCCCATATCAACATTGGAGGGACACTCTGATTTGCATCCCTTACAGCTCAGACACAAATCCATAACCTCCTTGATTTCTTCCTGCGCGAAAGGATTCTCTTTATCAGAACTGCGAATCATTTCCCGAAGAATATTGGCCCTGGCCCGTGTCGTTTCTTTTTCATTTCGTGTCGCCATATAACTAGGACACATCGTACCACCACTCAATTCAGTTTTACGGCAATCACCGGAACCATTACATTGTTCGGCTGCCCGCAGAATTCCCATGGTATCAGAAAAATCCAGTATGGTGTCAAACGTTTTCATCTCCTGGTCTTTTTCATACCGCAGGTTTGTGTCCATAGGAGGTGTCTCTACGATCTTCCCCGGATTGAAAATGTTATTGGGATCCCAGGTTTTTTTAAGGTCCTTAATCAGTTTATAATTATGCCCGCCAATCATCTGCGGAATAAATTCTCCGCGCAATCTTCCGTCACCGTGTTCGCCAGACAATGAGCCATCGTATTTTTTGACAAGCGTGGCTGTTTCTTCTGCCATGATCCGAAAGAGTTTTACTCCATTGGAGGTTTTAAGGTCAAGGATTGGCCTTAAATGTATTTCACCAGAACCAGCATGAGCATAGTGAACACTGTATAATCCGTGTTTTTTCAACAGCGTGTTCATTTCAGCGATATACGCCGGCAAATCGTTAACATCTACTGCAGTATCCTCTATGACGGGAACAGGTTTTTCATCACCCGGAACATTTGATAACAACCCCAGCCCTGCCTTTCTCAGGTTCCAGACTTTTTTCATGTCTTCTCCACCAACAACCGGATAAGAATAACCCAATCCTTTATGTTTTAAGTCCTCGACCAGTGCCTGCGTGTCGGCTTCCATTTTTTCCGCCGAATCCCGTGTAAGCTCCGCTACTAAAATGGCCTTTGGATCTCCTTCAATAAAAAACCGGTTTCCTGCCTGTCCTCTGTTCCGTTTGGTCGCTTCAAATACATAGTGGTCCATCAACTCAACAGCCGACGGATTATGTTCCAGTACAACCAGGTTGGCTCTTAACGATTCATCTATGCTGTGGCAGTGAATGCACACCAGCTTTTTATAAGGTGACGTCAACGGGCTTAGTTTTATTTTTGTCGAAGTCACAAAGGCCAGTGTACCTTCTGAACCCGCAATGAGGCTACAAAAATTAAAACGCTCTCCCGTTGGATTGAAGGGTTGCATCCTGGCCAGCATGTCTATGGCATAACCTGTATTTCTTCTGAGAATGGTACGCTTCGGAAATTCCTTTTCAATCTCCTGAATGTTTTTTGGATCCGAAAGCACCTGTTGAATGTGAGCATACAACTTGGATTCAATTCCCGACGCACGTTGACCGTTTATACGGGAGTAAAAATCACTATTTTCCAATGGACCGAACGTGACCTTACTGCCATCGGAGAGTATGGCACTTACTTCTAATAAATGCTCCCGGACACTTCCATAGACGACAGAATTAGAACCACAGCTATTATTTCCGATCATTCCCCCAATCATCGCGCGGTTGGCTGTTGAAGTTTCCGGCGCGAAAAAATATCCAAAGGGTTTTAGGTGTTGATTCAGATCATCCCGGACAATTCCTGGTTGTACAATAGCCCATCCCTCCCGGGCATTAACCTCAATAATCTGATTGAAATTCTTAGAAACATCCACTACAATGCCACCTCCTACTACCTGCCCGGCGAGCGAAGTACCACCTGTTCTGGGAATAATGGAAGTTCTGTTTTCTGTTGCAAAACGGATGAGTTTTTCAATGTCCTTTTCAGTTTTGGGGATAGCAACAGCCAGTGGCATCTCCCTGTAGGCAGATGCATCTGTGGCATACAATCTTCTGGTGGTTTCATCCGTATAGAATTCCCCCTCCAACGCATTTTCTAAAGAACCAAAATTCATGTGGCAAAACTAAATAAAAACTTGAAGCCGTTACAGGCTAATGCTTAACTCCTCTTCGGTGGAGAGTTTTCTTTTTTATTTCCAGGATAAATGAATCCTAAAACCTATATTTTTAGATTCCATTCAAAATAATAATTAGACCGTTTTTTTCTCACGGAACGCACGGAAAACACGGAAGTCCTTTATTTTATGTTTTCCGTGCAATCCCTGCCTTCGCACGCTGGCGCTGACGATTTAGTAGGCCGCCCGAAGCGGCTACGCGCAGGCAGGTGTGTTTTCCGTGAGAAACCCATTAGATATGGTGTAAGTTCAGACAACAATTTTGATTATATTAAAATTTTTATGACCAGAAGCAATCTCTTCTTAAAAATTCAGCGCATCACAAAATCCTTATTACTTTCTCTTTTTGCCGTGGGTCTTTGTAGTGCCTGTCGACACGATAAAAATGAAAACAGAACCTGGAGTGTTTATAAAGCCGACGCAGAAAGTAGTAGCTATTCGGAACTGACGGAAGTCAACAAAGAAAATGTTAATCAATTGCAGGTAGCATGGACGTTCATTCCGAATGATTCAAGAGGTTCAAGGTTTGGAAATAGTGAATGCAATCCGATAATTATAGACAACGTTATGTACGCCACTTCTGCCCGGCATAGACTCTATGCCATAAATGCCGGCACCGGTGAAAAGATCTGGTCGTTCGATCCTTTTAATGGTGGAGAAGGTGGTGGAGTAAACCGTGGTGTTGCATACTGGGAAGATGGAGACGATAAGAGAATTTTATACACAGCCGGCGACAATCTTTTTGCACAGGATGCGAAAACAGGAGTGCTGATACCTGAATTTGGGAACCATGGAAAAGTCAGCATGAATGTTGGACTTCGAGGCGATTCGTCATTGATATCGGTCATCCCAACATCACCCGGAATAGTTTATGAAGATTTGTTGATACTGGGCGCTGAAGTCTCAGAGTTATTTGGTGCTGAACCTGGTTATATCAGAGCCTATAATATTAGGTCCGGTAAGCTCATATGGACATTCCATACCATCCCTCACCCTGGAGAACCGGGATATGAAACCTGGCCCAAAGATGCCTGGAAATATGTTGGTGGAGTAAATGATTGGGGCGGCATGAGCCTGGATAAAAAACGCGGGTTGGTATTCCTGGCATTAGGATCTCCATCCTACGATTTTTATGGTGCAGACCGGGTCGGGCAGAACCTTTATGGTAATTCGGTTGTTGCCCTAGACGCCAAAACAGGGGAACACGTCTGGCATTTTCAAACTGTTCATCATGACTTGTGGGATTATGATTTGCCCGCACCACCTAACTTGGTGGTGGTTGAGAAAGCCGGAAAAAAAATAGATGCCGTTGCCCAAACTACAAAGACCGGATTTCTTTTTGTTTTCAACCGTGAAACCGGCGAGCCTCTATTTCCCATTGAAGAAAGGAAGGTACCCACATCCTATGTACCTGGCGAGGAAGCCTGGCCGACTCAACCATTTCCTTTAAAACCCCTTCCCTATGCGCGCCAGTACATGACGCAAGAGGACCTGTCGAACTTCTCTGCTGTGGCCCATGACTCGTTAGTTAAGAAATTTAGCGCTTTGCGTTATGAAGGATTATTCACGCCACCCGATCTAAAAGGTACTTTAATGATCCCTGGAACCAGGGGCGGATCAAATTGGGGAGGGGCAGCTTTTGATCCTGCCTCCAGTGTGTTATATGTAAAATCAAGTGACTCACCGGAGATTGATCTCCTGCAAAAAGTGGAACCTATAGAGCGTTCTGTAAGTCAGTCAGCTTACTTTCAGGGTAAAGCACTTTATATGAATTATTGCGCAAATTGTCATGGCAGAGATAAGAAGGGTGTTGACCCCGTCTATCCATCACTCGTGGATCTTCAAAACAGGATGACGAAAGAAGTAGCCTTGGCCAAAATAATTCAAGGAACGGGCCGGATGCCTGCATTCTCCAGTATCTTAAAGGAGAAGGAAGAAGCCATCATTGCCTACCTATATGAGATCCGGAATACGAGGTCATCACAAAAAGAAGCTGATTTATTCGAGATCCACACGAATAGACTATCCGTTAAAGAACCCGAAATTGAAAAGTCGGATACGGCTTCAGTTTATCTGAACGTAACGCCTTTTTCGCATTTTAGAGATATTGAAGGTCATCCTGCCATCAAGCCGCCCTGGGGTGCATTGAATGCTATCAACCTGAATACAGGAGAATACGAATGGAAAATAATCCTTGGAAATCATCCCGAACTACAAGAAAAAGGAGTACCTCCTACCGGATCAGAAGGATCTGGCGGACCCATAGTAACCGCCGGAGGTCTTGTATTTATTGGAAGCACACGGGATAAAAAATTCCGCGCTTTTGACAAGGATACAGGTAACTTGTTATGGGAGACCGTGCTTCCTGGCGTCGCCAATGCCACCCCTTGTACGTATTCGAGTAATGGAAAACAATTTATAGCAATATCCGTGTCAGGCAATGAAGAAAACCCCGCTGGATATATTGTCAGTTTTGCGTTACCTAATTGATTTTGCGGAGACTTAGGGAGGACCGTCACGGTCTTAACTTTAATCCTGCAAAGTTATCAAGCACCCATCAGCTTGAATGCGAGCCAGGATAAGATTAAAACAGCAGACAGTATTGTCGTCCATCGAAAGAAAGTACGGGTGTCCTTTTCGTAATTTTCCTGCCTTACACTTTCGATCCGACGGGCAACATACCCAACCTTATCCGCATTGGTCAGCATAAACCACCCTTTTGTTGTCAACGATATTGTCGCCTCATTTTCTTTCAGGCTATGGTCGCGGATGAGGAAATGAATATGATCTTCTATAACAGAATAGTCGGGATCAATATTCGCATAGAACTCACTCCGGCTAAGATTTTCACGCGCAATGGATGTAATACCCTCAAACTTTCTGAGGATATTATCGCAAATAATCTCATTCATCATATCGCTTAAGTTTCTAATGATCATATGCTTAAGGAGATTTATATTAATCAAAGGATTAAAAATAAACTATTCTATCCTTTTACAACTCCATTTAGACGATGACAGTAATGTAACCTCGCCGTATTTTCATAAAATGCAGGTGAGTCGTTATCTGTTGATCATAATAGTGAGCAAGGCTGTTGCGGTAAGAAGTAATATTCGTGTATGATTAATGCTCATTAACAAAAATACCTGAATTCTGGGCTAACATTAAGGGTTACCAGTATGGGTTCATTTCATGAAGGGATTAAAACCAAATCCCTCCTGTTATGAAAAATCTTGTTAGAAAACCGATGTTGATATTCTTATTTCTTTGTGCATCCGCACCTGTTTTGACACTGCCCGGGGCAACTATCGGAAAAAAGTCTTTTATATTTTACCATGAGTCATTCACACTCGACACCCTTACGATCTATAATCCCAGGCGTCTTCAATGCGATGAAGATCCATTGGTAACAGCGTCCAACAAGAGAATCAATACGGCGAAACTTCGGGCCGGGAGTATCCGCTGGATGGCACTCAGCAGAGATTTGCTAAAGCGTTGGGGAGGTACTTTACTCTACGGCGACACTATTTTGTTGAATTCCGGAGATGCCAGTATTGATGGCCGATGGATTATTCAGGATACAATGAATAAGAGATTTCGCAACCGAGGAGACCTGCTGTTCGACCAGACAACCAGGTCAACCGGAAGGTGGACGAATGTTTCCATCTCGAGAAGGAGTCGTTATATGTTATCCGTTAAGCGTTATCCAGAGCGTGGGAGTGAGTGACGGCATGCGTTTTTATCCTCATTCATTCCTCAGTGTATCTACTGGGTTGGACCGCGCTGCTTTGAGAATGGTTATACTGGTTGTAAAAATTCCGATCCCAAAGATCATGGTGGCACACAATACAACGGAGATTATTCCTACGGGAATATGATAAGCATATATCCATGACAATAAGGCGTCGGTGAGGTAATAGCCTCCCGCGGAACCAAGAATTGCTGCAATGGTCAGCACGATTACAAACTCTTGGTTCAGCAGGCCAACAATGTTGCCAACCGTAGCACCGAGTGCTTTTCGAATTCCGATTTCCTTCGTGCGTTTTGCAATATTCAAAGAAGCCAATGCAAATATTCCGGACGCAGAAAGGAGGCCTCCCAATACAGTAATGAATAGAAATATCTTTTCAAGGTTCGCATTGGTCTCCCTACTCCCCTTCAATACAAGGTCTTCCTGGAATTGGCTTTCAAATGGTTTGGTGGGAAAGATTTCTTTCCAGGTAGCCTCCAGGTATTTTTGTATTTCGGGCAAATCACCTTGCTCCGTTTTTACCAGCAGAGTAATGTATTGATTCTTGCCTGCCGGATAAAATATAAAAGGTTCATATTCCTTGGAGCGGAAGAGATTATCGACATGGTTTTCAACAACTCCTAAAATACGCCGCTTCACATCGTGTAGTACAACAACTTTCTCCAGCGGATTTTTTAAACCCGTCTTTTCAATGAAGGCTGTGTTCACGATCACCCCTTCCTCCTGATCAGACGCATTTTCCAGATTAAATGTGCGCCCTTCGGCCAATTTCAGCCCCATGGTTTCAAAATAATTCTTCCCGACACCCAATGCCTGAACATCGTAGCTGCCGGTGTCGATGCGGACAGGAGTCTGGTATGTATTTGATCCGATGTTGCCATCGCTTACCCCCACGCTGAGTATTTTCGGATTTGATGCAATTGCTTTTTCCATGGCTTCAAAATCCCGTTCTCCTTGTAGACTTACCGTGATGATCATATCCTTGTCATAGCCAAACTTAATACGTTCCTGGTATTTAGAATTCTGTATAAAAACCACACCAGCGATCAATACGATCACCGAAAGCGCAAACTGTGACGCAACCAGTGTTCTTGTAAGGGCATTCGTGCCTTTTATTTTTACATTTCCCTTCAAGAGCAAGGTGGGTTTGAACTTACTGCTGAAGATTGCAGGATACATTCCTGCCAGCAGTGCTGCCAGAAAAATTAGCGTGATGAGTGCTATAAACAGGTTCAGTCCGCTGAGGTCCTGCAGACCATACGGAAGTCGCCACATCGTGGTAAAGGCAGGCACAATAAATTGGGCCATCAACAATCCTACTAACAACGACAGGGTAATAGTCAACAGAGTTTCCAACAGGAATTGAGAAGCAATCTCTCTGCTGCCGGCGCCAATAGCTTTTCGGACACCTACTTCCTTTAGGCGCTTAGCGGTCATGGCGATAGAAGTATTGGTGAGATTAAAACAGGCAATGAGCAGGATAAGCAGCGCCATGGATGTAAAAATAAGCAGTGGTACCATACTGATCCTGTAGTTAACCCAGTTGTACCGAATATCATCTTCGTCAAAGTTGTCCTTAAAGGGTTCAAGTTTATAAGAATCCACTACCATATCCGTTCTTAACTTGTTCCGGTTAGCGATGTATTTGTTGAATTGTGCGCTAATCTGCCCGGCATTCTCAGGCGATGAAAGTTCCAGAAACGTGGTTGGATTCCGCCAGTCGCTCCAATCATCGATCTTGATTTTTTGAACGTCCATGAAATTCTCCATGCGCATCAGTGCGTCGAAGGTAAAGGTGTTATTGACGGGAACCTTCTTCAGCACGCCACCAACGAATACTTCAATTTCAGTTTCATTCACAAAGTTCATAACAAGCATTTTTCCAACGGGGTCTTCATCGCCAAAATACTTTTTGGCCAGCTCCTCATTTAGAAAAATACTGTTTTTGTCTTTAAAGGATTTGTGACTTCCAGTTACTAATGGGTAATCGAAAAGGTCAAAGAACGAACTGTCGGCAAAAGCGAGGCCCTCATTGAAAGCTTTATCGCCATACCGCATAGAGCCCCCTCCGTAAAGAAAGCGCGTATACCGGCCGATGCCGGCAATTTCTTCGGCCGCAATCGGGCCTAAAACAATGGGGGCCTGAGCGTCGCGGACCTGGTGGCCGTCCTTTTCCGTTGAAAGGGTATGGATTTTAAAGACATGCGAAACCTTGTCATCATCATGAAAATTATCAAACTCTATGTTGTACGCCAGCAAGAGATAGGCTGTTATGCAACAGGCGAGTGAGATGCCCAGGCCAAGCGTGTTGATAACTACGTAACTTTTGTTCTTAAGAAAGCTGCGTAGAGCTACACGCAAATAATTTTTGATCATAAACCATGGGTTTTGAGAGGGTGATTAAGCTGCCTTTATCCAATATCTTTACCAATAAGCTATTCCTCAGCTAGTCAATGACTTATAAATACTGACTCGTTGAGATTGTCCGATTATAGAAAACAATATTGGCGAAATCGAACAATCTTATTTTACACAACTAAGTATTATAATCATTGAGACGCGTTTTCAGTTGACTTGGTTGCAAGGAAGTATCATTGAATCAATGATTCTTTTCTCCGACAATTCCAAAGCCACTTTGGTACTTGATGAAGGATCTCAATTAAGATACATCCCGAAATCCTTGCGGTTAAAGTCGTTTTAGTTTCGCTTTCTGAAATTTAGGCTAACGAACTCCCTTCACTTTCATCTTCAAGGTGTAGATTGATTTAGAGGCGGTGATGAAAAGCGTTTGCTGATCCTTGCCTCCGAAACAGATGTTTGCTGTCCAGGGTTCATCCACTGTGATGTGTTCAATTTCTTTTCCTTGCGCATTGAATACCGTGACACCTTTTCCCGTCAGGTAAACATTGCCTTTGTTATCGATCGTCATACCGTCAGAACCCATCGGTGCGAAAAGTGTTCTGTCTGACAACGTACCACCATCGTTAATCTTAAAGGAATATGTTTTCCCTGCGTTGATGTCGGCCACATATAATTTTTTTCCATCCGCTGAGCCCACAATTCCATTCGGTCTCACAAAATCAGCTGCGGCAACTACTAACTTCTTTCTATCCGGGGAAAGGTAGTAGACATTCTCCTGCTCGATTTCCTTTTCTGTTCTTGTCCAGTAGTCTCGTTTATAAAACGGATCTGTAAAATAGATGCCTCCTTTTGGATCGACCCACAGGTCATTGGGGCCGTTTAGTTTTTTCCCTTCAAAATCCTTCACCAATACAGTAACGTTCTTATTTTTATCAATCATCCACAGTTCGTTGTTTAAGTCAGCACATGAAAGCAGGTTTCCATCATTGTCAAAATAAAGGCCATTGGATCTTCCTGCCCCCTCCATGAACACTGAAATCGTACCGTCGGGTGACCATTTCATGATTTTGTCATTGGGTTGGTCGGTAAAAAAGACATTGCCTTCGGGATCGACAGCAGGACCTTCCGTAAAGAGGTAATCTGAACCGGCCTTGTTAATAACAGCGCCTTTTGCAATCAAGTCACTTTGTTTCTTTTCCACTGATTGAGGAAAAACAATGCAAGGGCTGGCGACTAAAAGCAAGGCAGCAAAGAATAAGGCGGCAGAATTGTTTTTCATTTTCATTTTTTGCGGTGAGGTCTGAGGGGTAAGCAATTGCTTTAAATATAACAAAATATCCTACAGGCAATGAGTGATCGACATTTGTGGTTTAAACTAAGCCTCCGCTGTGAAAATGCATTTTTTTCTTTAAATCTAATTTTTAAATTAGTCTTATCGTTGTCGGAAACTAGTCAATTAATATGGAAGAACATTGTGCCCAAAATCCTGCATGGCTTAATCAATTATCCGCCATCATACTTAATTCGGCCATTAGTGTTCATAATGAAATGGGTCCTGGATTATTGGAAGGTGTTTATCAGCATTGTATGGTTAAGGAGTTGCGGAGCAGACAACTGAATGTATCCACGATGGTGCCTGTTGCCTTGTATTACAAGGGTGAACCGCTCAACAAAGACTATATCATCGATATCCTTATAGAGAATGAAATTATTCTCGAATTGAAAGCAGTAGAAGGTATAATTGCCGTGCACGAAGCGCAGATCATTAGTTATCTTAAACTTTCCAATAAGCGCCTGGGCTTCTTAATCAATTTTAATGTTCCTCTTTTGAAGTTTGGTTTTAGGAGGTTTGTGAATAAATTTTAAGGTCGGTACGCTCGTGATCGCGCGCATTATTAACCGCAAGGGCGCCAAGACGCTAAGGAATCGCAAAGCTACATTTCTTGGCGGTCCTTTGCGCCTTAGCGCCTCCGCGGTGAAATCCATTCTCTTTTCAACGCACCCAATTTCTGATCCCACAAACCTTGGCCGGGGTTATTCGTATGTTGTAAAAAGATTATGGACTGCAGTCCCACGCGACAGTTTGAAATGCACTTCCCTTGTTTATCTAAAAAATTAACGTGTATATTTAATCAACCTTAAAAACTATTTTTAAACCTCTTATTCACGCTGCTATGAAAACTTTCCTGAAATGCTGCACTGTGCTTTTAATTCTGATCACGTCCTCGAGTCTTAAAAAGGAAACGCATAGTGAAGGTTGGATCAATTTGTTTGATGGCAAATCGCTGACCAACTGGAAAGCCAGTGAACATCCGGCCACATTCAGTGTAGCGGATGGAATGATTGTAGTCTATGGCGACAGAGCTCATTTGTTTTATATGGGTCCTGTCATGGATCATAACTTTAAGAATTTTGAGTTCAAGGTGCAGGTGATGACAACCCCCGGCTCCAATTCCGGAATCTTTATCCATACAGCCTATCAGGAAGAAGGATGGCCCTCAAAAGGCTATGAGATACAAGTAAATAACACCCATACCGACTGGCGCAAAACAGGAAGTGTCTATGCGTTGCAGGATGTCAAGGAAGCTCCAGCAAAAGACAATGAATGGTTTACACAGCACATTATTGTGCAGGGCAATAAGATAACGGTCAAGGTAAACGACAAAACGATTAATGAATATACAGAGAGTGATGTTGCGAAACTTACCACGGGTACATTTGCCTTGCAGGGTCATGACCCTAAAAGCAAAGTATTTTATAAGGATGTTATGGTTAAGCCGCTTCCTGATTAGTTGGTAAGCGGTAATAGGTAATCAGTAAGAAGTAGTCAGTAATCTGTAAGAGGTAATCAGTAAGTGGTAACCGGTATTAGACAAGTGGTTTTGCACTCACATTCAAATCCCCCGCACCACCGATCACCGACTATTGATCACCTGGTTTCCGCTTCAACGCATGGATGACTTTATTCATGTTTCTTATTCGTGCTTCTTCCGTTTTCAAATAATTCAGGTATTTAAGGATTTCTTTTTGTCTTGATGGTGTCAGTTTTCTAAATGCAGAAAATAATTTATTGTCATTAAGTGCCCTTTTAAATTCCTTTGATATCAATAAAGCAACAGTCCGTGGTGCAATGTCCTGTTCTATGCTAAATTTTACAGTGTCTCCAACTTTTGTCGTTGAACCTTTCAACATTAGGCCGTTTACATATAACCGGTATTCTGCATTTTTGACGGGTACAAGTGTCTGCTGGAACTTGTGATTTATAATTTTTCCTTTGACGGGGATATATCCTTTTGAAGCTACCATTTTAGCGGTTACGGATGAAGGCACATTAACACACGGATTAATGCCGACTTTATGAATTTTTGCCTCAAAGAGAAATTTCATTTGCATTGATAAACTAAACCCGGAGCTATCGCTCCGGGCTACCATAAATTCCATCCCAGGATTTTTAGATCAATTATTTGTTGTTCCACCCGTTAGTCCGCCGGTGCCAGTTTGCATAACTCCTCAACTCCTAACTCCTGCCTTCTCAACTCCTCTTCTCACAATTCCCATCCCTTCCGATATTCACGCGTTAGATACTTGTTGGCCTCCGGAATATTGGTAATCTTCATGGTTGTTGCATCGTATAGTACTTTTTTTCCGGCGCGTAATGCTACCGCTCCAAGGTTGATCGTTTCGGAGATGGGACCTGCATATAGAAAACTTCCGGGTGATTGCTTTTTATTTTTAAATGCATCGATCCATATTTCATCAGCCCGATCAGTGACTTCCGGCGGGATCTGCTTTCCAGCCATATAACTCTTCATGCTGCTTTCAGGGATGAGTGAAGGTTGCTCACACCGGAAACCTCCCAGTATTTTTCCTTTGTCTCCCACAAACATCATCCCTTCCGGGGGCATGTCCTTCCCATCGGCTTCCAATTCCTGCGGTGTTGCCGGCTTCATACCGCCGTCATACCAGAAAAGGTCAAAAGGAGGTAAGGTTTCCTGTTTCGCAAATTTAAAACGAATGATAGACGAATACGGAAATGCTACGTCATTTACCACGGCACGGCTGACATGATTAACCGTCGTACGGGTGGTCGTGGCATAGGCCTCGGCACTATACGCAGGTGTATTTACGCCCAGGGTGAGAAAGAGAGGCCAGAGGCTGTAATGCCCCATGTCTGCAATGCTTCCTCCTCCGAAATCATACCAGCCGCGGAATACACAGTGGGTATAACTAGGATGGTAAGGACGCTCCGGTACAGGCCCGAGCCACAGATCCCAGTTGAAGTCAGGGGGAACGGGTGGAGTGTCTTGTGGATTCGATGTCCATTGCTGCCATACAGGTCTGTATGACCAGTTGTGTATCTCTTTCAACGTTCCAATGGCACCATCCTGTATCCATTTTTTCACCACTTCTGTTCCGCTGCGTTGGCTCCACGCCAATAAGTGTGTGCTCACTCCCGTCGTTCTGGCGGTATCTATCGTTAACCGTGACTCATAAATGCGGTTGGCAATCGGCTTATGGATGACGATATGCTTTCCCTTTTTCATTGCCGCAATCGAGATGGTAGCATGAAGATGATCGGGTGTCATGATCTTGAATGCGTCTACATCTTTTTCTTTTTCCAGTAATTCGCGAAAGTCAACGTACGACGCACACCCTTTGAATTTATTGGCTTTGTCTTTCGAATAGTATTTTTCAACAAATTCCTGCCCTACATCACGGCCGCCCGGAATGCCATCCAGGCCTCCACCCCAGGAAGGATCTCCTAATGCCTCTCGTATTCCGTTACGAATACCATCCAGGGACCAATCTATGTAATCAGTGCTTCTCTTGTTTGGATCACAGACAGCAACGATCTGAATTTTAGGGTTGGTGATCAATTCTGTCATCTCTCTTAGCCCTTGCGTGCCACAGCCGATATACCCTAACGTGACTTTGTCACTGGGAGCGACAAAAGAGGGGCCCCCGAGCACATGCCTGGGCACAATGGTGAAAGCCAGGGAGGCTGCCGTAGCTGAGCCGATAAATTTTCTGCGGTTGATTTTTTTCTCAGGTGTCATATGCGTTGAAATAGTTTTAATAGCGATAATTTAGTTTGCATTATGGTGAGGTTATAAGTTAAAAGGTACTATTTACTAAAGCAAGAGATTTGTTACAGGATCATTTCGTTTTGTGGCTGATTTTGTCCTGGTGCTATATCTAAGACCTGCCTGTTTTTGAGCTATCGTTCATATCATACCTTTTCAGACGTGCTTTTACTTGCGCAACAGGTAATCATTATTCACTCCCATCAATTTAATCGTTAAAAAATAATCAATAATCATTGAATCATTCAATCATAGTCCCAGTGCTAATTGATCTGATACATCTTTACTTTTCTTTACCATAACATCCCCGAAATTAGAAAGGGAAATGCCGAGTAATCGTATTTTTTTATCTTCTAAATCAGTTGCCTCCATGAGCTTCTTTGCGGTGGCTGTAATGGTTTCTAAATCGCTAACTCCTGACGAAAAGGATTGGCTTCGGGTTACCTGTTTGAAATCGTGATACTTTATTTTTAAGGTAATGGTTCTTCCCTTCAGACCATGCCGGAATAAGCGATCATGCACAATGGCTGCAATTTTATCGAGGGCTTCATACATTTCATCAAGTTCCTTAAGATCGTAGGGAAAGGTGTCTTCCGCGCTGATTGATTTTGTCTCGCGGTGAGGTTGAACTTCGCGGTCATCAATACCTCTCACAATCTTGTAATAGAATTTTCCAGGTTTGCCAAAATGCTTTGTCAGTTCTGCCTCCGTTAACTTCTTCAGATCGGCTCCCGTAAACAGGCCCATCTTTTTCATTTTCGCTGCAGTTACTTTTCCTACACCAAAAAACTTTTCCACGACTAGGGATTCCATAAAGGCACCGATCCGGGATGGCCCGATAAAGGTAAGGCCATCGGGCTTATCCATATCGGAAGCTATTTTGGCAACAAACTTATTTATCGAAACACCGGCGGAGGCTGTTAACTGCAATTCATCTTTGATAGCTTGTTTGATCAGCCTGGCGATTTCTATGGCGGAGCCTATATGTTGTTTATCTTCGCTAACATCCAGGAAGGCCTCATCCAGTGAAAGGGGTTCTATCAGATCCGTATACCGTTGAAATATCGCACGAATCCGTTGGGAAACTTCTTTATAGACCTCAAATCTAGGACGTACAAAAATGACATCGGCACAAAGTTGCAAGGCCTGTTTGGATGACATTGCCGAACGTATTCCGAACTTCCTCGCCTCGTAACTGGCTGTCGCGACTACCCCACCCCTTCCTTCAGGAGAACCTCCTACGGCGATGGGTTTACCTTTGTATTGCGGGTTGTCGCGCTGTTCAATGGAGGCGTAAAATGCATCCATATCGATATGAATGATTTTCCGTTGCTTATTAACTTTTTCCATTGAATACTGAGTTGTATCAATACGCAAATATAGTCTCGCCTGGAATATCTGGAATGTTGGCTAACGCAATAACCGTTTCGTGACAGCTGAAATTGTTAGCAGTCAAAGTAAAGTATCAACCGGCATCTAGCGCAGTACTTGAGTTTAAGCCTAAAATTATGTATCTATTTCACCATCGCGGACACGGGCTTGGTGATGGGGAAGCATTCAGAAAATTAGTTAATGCCCGGAGACCTTCAATCGATGTCAGGCTTAGAAACTGGTATCCTGAAAATTAAGCGGAGTTATTAACCCATCAATAAAAAAATTATCCTCAAACCCAGATTAGGTAAACCAGGCTTGAGGATAATAGAATCGTGAGCAGATGGCAAACTTTTATTTGCCAGCGCTTCAGAAGGATACTAGTATACGTTTTGTTTCTCTGTAACGGTTTCGGAAATGATGCTATGCATCATTCCAAACATACCAATGACATTAACCGTAACTAAGCCCACTGAAAAAATAAGAGCATTAGTTTCTACCAAAGCCTGAAAATAAACATAAACCGTCGCGAAGATCAGCGCTGATACAACGATCAGGAAAAAGAACATTAAGAAAATTGGTTTCATTTGATAAGTAATTAGTGGTTCAATGCTGGCCAAGGAGAAAATACTATGCCATACGCTTTTGTTGCCAAGATCGGTTCTGATGCAGGATTGTGAATATACTTTATCCCAAACGTGGATAAGACTTTCCCGAATCAGCCATCGATAAAATCAAAACACACGATTATTAAACTAAGTCCGGTACTTGAGTGATCACTTAAGGTTAAATTCCAACGACTAGTCGGAACAATTCAAAGATTGGCGGACGCTGAAAGTAAAAGGCAGGCCGGCTGTATTTCATACGGCCGGCCTGCCCCTTGCGCTGCCTTCAAAATGGCGCATCATTTTGAGATGGATTTATCCGATCATCTTTTGAATGTTATTAAAACTGGTTGCAATATTCTCCAGCGGTTGAGGAGCAGCATCCTGTTCAACAAAGAAATGTTTTAGTCCGGCGGTTTCGGCAGCATCAAAAACACGTTTAAGATCGGCATAACCGGTACCTACTTCCACGGGCTTCTGTGTAACTCTATCCAGGTCTTTCACGTGCCATAGTGGAAACCGTCCAGGGTGCTTTTTGAAAAGCTCCACAGGATCGGCTCCTGCTTTGGTTGCCCATCCAAGATCAAGTTCCAGCTTCATGATATCAGGACTAATCTGCGATAGAAACATCTCGTAGGGAACCTCTCCTTCAATTCTATCAAACTCTTTAGTGTGGTTGTGAAATGCAAAACCTAGTCCTGCCTTTTTACACGCTTCCCCTGTTTTGCTCAATGTATCGATAGATTGTTTTATATCATCCATCGTATCGATCGGTGTACTGGAACATACCAGATAGCTGATGCCACCTTCCGCAACCTCATTAACAACTTCCTGATAGTTATCCCTCAGGTTTTTCATAGGAGGGATGACAATAGGTTTACCATCCGGGCCGGTTGGCGGTTTCCATCCTGCCGGTCTTCTGAAAGGCGCACCGCCAACATGGTGTGCCTTCCATGCGAGCCCGAACTCTTTTACTTTAGCGGCAAATTCTTTAGGCTTCATGCCATAAAACCCACCTTTCATGCTGAATGCGGATTCAACTTCCCGGTATCCTATTTCTGCAATTCTCTTCAGTGTTCCGTCCAGGTCAGCCTCTATCTTAGAAGTAACGGTATAGAGTTGAAGACCAACCGGACGCGATCCGGCTGCGCGCGGCAGGATAATGCCTTGGGCCTGTCGTGCTACGATCATACTTCCTAAAGCCAGAGCTCCGGAGTTTTTCAGAAATGCTCTTCTATTGCTCATAGTGATTATGTTTAATGTAATTCACATACAATTTTCTGCTACGCATTAAAATTAGATTCATGGCAGAAAGACGAGAACGAGGAATCAAGTTTATTCTCACTGTCCTTCTCGTCATAAATCCATTCAATGTCGATCAACCTAAAGATACTATTTTGAGTACGCTCAGCAAGGATGGGTTGAACGAAAGAATGACAATTACTCCGAAACTCTTGGTTTTAGGGGTGCTTTTTTGATTAATCTCTCTCCCAATGTTATTAAGTTAAGGGGATTCTCGCTGAACATTGAGTATTGAAAATTGATTATTGAACATTTTTTAGTGGAGAAAAATGTTCAATAATCAATGCTCAATTTTCAATACACAACAATAAAATCCTTAAGATAATCACGACGATCTCTCACCAAAGAAGAGAGACTTTGAAATCAATAAAATCACGGGTTGGATCATTTTTTCATCACCAGTACTTTTGCCCCTTTCACATGTTTGTGTTTCAAATCAAGAAGAGCCTCATTGGCTTGCTCGAATGGATAGGGTTCCACTTCGGACAGGATTGGAATATCGGCCGCTAATTGCAAGAAAGCCTCTACGTCATGGCGAACAATATTGGCTACACTTTTAATTTCCTTTTCCATCCATAAGTGCTCCTGATAGCTGATGGTCGATAATGCATCTTTGTCTCCGGATTCTTTTCGTATCGCATTAATGACCAACCTGCCTCCGGGCTTCAATTGTAATAAAGACTCAACGACTGGTTTCCATGCTGGTGTGGTGTCTATAATGGCATTTGATTTCCAGGGAGGTGTATCTGTAACGTCACCTGCCCACGATGCACCCAGCGACCTGGCAAAGTCTTGCTCAGAGGGACTTCTTGCAAAGACAATGACTTTTGAATCGGGAAATAAGTTACGAACCATTTTAAGCACCAGGTGGCCGGATGCGCCGAAACCGCTTAGCCCAAGGGTGTGGCCGTTCACCATACCGGACAAATTCAGCGAACGATATCCAATCGCACCGGCACATAGAAGGGGAGCCGCCTCGACATCCGAAAAAATTTCAGGTATCCGATACGCAAATTTTTCGCTGACCGTCATGTACTCCGCATACCCCCCATTGGCGTCCCTTCCAGATCCTTTAAATTGAAGGCAAAGATTTTCTCGTCCACTGAGACAAAATTCACATTCACCACAGGCAGAGAATATCCAGGCTACTCCTACACGGTCTCTTGCCTTAAAACGGTTTGCTTTAACCCCCATACGCTCCACATAGCCTACCACCTGGTGTCCTAAGATCATGGGAAAAGATGAGGGAACTGTTCTGCCTTCGATCTCATCAAGCTCCGTGTGACATACACCGCAGCATGAAACCCTGATGAGAATTTCATGATCAGCCGGCACGGGTACAGACATCTCTATCAGCTCAAGTGGTTTAGTCTCAGCAGATAGATCACAAACCTTTTTCAGGATCCAGGCTTTCATAAAAGATTGGAAGATGGTGCGGTTAAATCGGTTTCTACTCTTCTTCCAATTTTTAAGTTAACTCAATCTTTCAATCTTTCAATCTTCCAATCTTTTCCCTAAAAAAAAAATCCTGCTCTTTTTAAGGAACAGGATTTTAGATTAAAAAATTAGATTAGAGCCTACATTAAAAAGTATCGTTCATCGCTGGCTTCCATTCAGTCAACCAGCGTAATGGTCATTTGATATTCGATTGTACTTCCATCACTGGGACAGCTGCTAAACTGCGCATCATACCGGCGATACCAATCACGGTTATGGCCAATAAACCAAACGAAAAGAAGGTGATGTATTTTTCCACTAAAGTTTGAGCCATTCCATACACTAAAGCGGAGAAGAAAGCCGTGCAGACGATCAGGTGGAAGAAGAAATTGAAGTTCGTTTTCATGGGGTCTTTGGTTATGGCAGTGCTATTAGAAATACTATGCCACAGCCCGAAAACCTCTAAAAAAGGCTAAAACGAGGCAAAAATGTTGGAATAATTCCCAAAACTGGAACAGGATTCCCTGGATTTACAGGACTTACAGGATGACAGGATTGGCAAATGGATTTAGGGCTGCGTGGTGGTTTTGGCGAAGGGAGCTCAGGGGGCAGTGCTCTGGAGCTAATTATTGCAGATTTTCATCCCAGAAGAGTCACTGGTTTCCAGGACTCTGATCCAGTAAAAGTAAAAGTTATGGTCAGGAAGATTTTTCACACAAGAATGGCAACAATACACCAAACATCAGATAGCTTCCGAGTTGTAAGAATTTTTTGCCCACCAGGTAGATCTTTCACAAGATTAGAGCCCCCAAGAGGCTCGGGTGATTCTGATTGGGATAATTAGAAATGGTCGGCTTTAACCCTACCCTTTTCACGGACTCCACACGAAAATATTTTCTTACCCCTTGGTTAAATTCATCTTTGGCTTCCTCATGACAAAGTAAAGCTGTGTATACCCTCCTGCATTCAATGTAAAGTTCTCAACATACTGCCAGCCCTTAGCAGATAGAAAACTAAGTGCATCAATATGGCTTTCAAAAGTTGAAAGTCCTGCTTTGATTTCTACCCTTGTCTTCTCGTCGATGTAATATGGAGTGTAACCAAAATCAACTTCTATTTTTGATCTACCCATAAACTTACCAATGCTTTGTATCTCCAAGTAAACATACCTGGTCGTATCAACTTGAGCCAAAGAGGTTACCACACTGGCAACCATAAAGAATAAAATAACAACTAGCTTTTTCATGGTTAAATGGTTTAAAAAACTAACTACCCGAAGCTTCGTCACTCAAAGCCAAGTACGCTAAAGCTTCGTTGGCTAAAATTCGATTATTCAGTACTGCTTTCCTGAACCTGTCTTAAAGTATTTTTCAAGCTCACGTGCTTTTTTTTCAGTTCTTACCGCAATATATGCTTCCAGTATGAATGGCCTGTAAGCCTTAGTTGAGATACTAAGTCCGTTATTGTGTTCCTCCAATCTTCGTTTTAGATCATTAGTAGAACCAATATAAACAAAGTTAGAATGACTACTCCGGATTATATAAACGTACCACATAGCTGACAACTTTATAATTATTATTGGATCAATGGCGAAGGCCAAACGAAGTCATTTCATCCTAATCAGGGTTAAAATCATTAGTAGAACCAATATAAACAAAGTCAGAATGACTACTCCGGATTATATAAACGTACCACATAGCTAACAACTTTATAAATTATGATTGGATCAATGGCGAAGCCAAACGAAGCCACAGCGATGGCCCGTGCGCAGCAAGGCGCAGTAGCGAAGCCATAGCGAAGGCAAGCGCGCAGCAAGGGCGCAGCGGCGAAGCCAAACGAAGCCATAGCGATGGCAAGCACGCAGTAAGGCGCAGTGGCGAAGCCATAGCGAAGGCAAGCGCGCAGCAAGGTTGTAGTTTGCCGGGGTGAAAGGGACTACAATCGAACACCAGAAGCGGACCGCGTCCGCCGAAGCCCGCAGCACAAAATGCGAAGCCCGCCTACGCTAAAGCTTCGGCGGGCGAAGGCGGAGAGAGAGGGATTCGAACCCTCGGTACAGTTACCCGCACAACGGTTTTCGAGACCGTCCCATTCAACCACTCTGGCATCTCTCCTTTCTTACAAGATCACAAAAATAAAAACTCTCACAGTCCATGCGAGAGTTTCAACAACTGAATTATTGTTCAGCATTATTCGAAGCGCAACGATTCTATAGGATCAAGCTTCGAAGCTTTGTGCGCGGGGTAATATCCGGAGATAAGGCCCACAAAAATACATACAGCGAAGCCAACGATCATCCATGTCCAGGGAAGAACAAAGATTGTGATACCCATAGCCCGGGAAAGCAAGTTGCCAATCAATATTCCAAGAATAACACCGGCAATTCCTCCCAGCAAACAAACTACAATGGCCTCGATCACAAACTGCTGACGGATCCGCCGCGGTGTAGCACCTAACGCTTTCCGCACACCAACTTCACGGGTACGCTCCGTAACGGAAACCAGCATAATATTCATTAACGCTATAGAGGCTCCTAATAAAGTTATAAAACCAATACCAAATCCACCAAGTCTCAACCCTGACGTAATGCTCTCAAGTTCCTGGGCAAGTGTCTCACTCTTTTCCAACTCAAAGGAGTTCGGTTCCCCCGCCCTGTCCCGGCGGATGGACCGCATCACTCCCGTGGCTTCTCCCATAGCATACTCCATCTGTGTTGGATCAGCTATACCGACCGTAACTTCATACCAAAGTCCGCGGCCCTTTGCCATCTGATTGCCCTTTATGATAGGGACAAAGACCATATTATCATAATTGCTGTCGGATAGTTGTCCTTTTTCTTTCAGCACACCGATAACCCGAAACTGAATACCGGAAAACGTTATTTCCGTACCAATCGGGTCCTCTTTGTTTTTATATAAAGTCGTGAATATCTTATATCCGATCACCGCCACCTGTGAACCATACTGGATTTCTAATTTGGAAAAGTTACGGCCCCTTTCAGTCTCTAACCCTTTGATTGCCATATAGTCATCATTGATTCCTTCAACAAACACATTGGGATTAGTTTTGTTGGATGCGTACTTCACCTCAGCAATTTGAGTTATCATGGCTGAAAGACTTATGGTGGACGGGACTTTATACTGATCAATGAAACGAAATGCTTCATTCATCCTGATCTGTGCAAAAGTCTTTTCGGTGATACCTTGCCGGTTTGAGCCCCGGTTCGTTTTCGAGCGGATGTCAAAGGTATTTACACCCAGCGAAGCAAGGCTTTCATTCACGGAGTTTTCAATGCCATCAATGGCGGTAAGAATACCTACCAATGAAGTTATTCCTATGGCGACAATTAATGCCGTAAGGACAGAACGGAGCAGATTTGCCTGCACTGAACGGAGCCCTTCTTTAATATTTTCAAGTAGATTCATGCAACAGGAACAATTTTTTTCTGCTTATACGTTGATCAAGTACCCCGGAATGTTACAATAAATTGCCAAATTATTCAGAATAGTCTCATTTTTTGGAATATTCCTTGAAAATAGTCGCGATTGTAGCTTCCGGAAAGTAAATTTATAGTTCTATAACGGGGAAGTGTATGAAGCGTATCGTGTTATTGTTCCTTTTTTTAGCAGGCCCGGCAGCGACATGGGCCAATTCCATTTTTATCCCGATGGATGAAAAGCAATCCAATCATCTCAAGGCCTATGGTATTGCCTATTGGATTCTGAAGAGCGAAATGGAAGTGGATTGGCTACTCAATTACCGCGGCGGGAGTTTTATGTGCCAGTATCATCCCGCCATTCAAAATGAATTAGTGGTGCGCGGCGTGAGTTTTGAAATAATTTCGGCCGCCCAGACGAATCAGATCATCGCTGAGATTGCGAGCCCTGCAGCGAACTACGACATTATGAGATTGGAGAAGTATCCGCGGATTGCCGTCTATTCGCCAAAATCAAAGCTGCCCTGGGATGATGCCGTTACTCTGGTGCTTACGTATGCCGAAATCCCATATGATATTATTTTCGACGACGAGGTTATGAATGGTTTATTGCCGAAATATGACTGGCTGCACTTACACCACGAAGATTTTACCGGGCAATACGGAAAATTTTTTGTTCAGTATAGCAACATGCCCTGGTATATAGAGCAGCAAAAAGAGGCTGAAGATCTCGCGCGAAAACATGGCTTTCACAAAGTATCTCAATTGAAGCTTACGGTGGCCAAAAAGATTAAAGAGTTCGTTACGGGCGGTGGATTTATGTTTGCCATGTGTTCTGCTACCGATACCTATGACATTGCCCTCGCTGCCGAGGGCATCGATATCTGCGATCGCTACTATGATGGCGATCCTGATGATCCGAATGCACAAGAGAAGTTAAATTATGAAAACACCTTAGCATTCACCGATTTTAAACTGGAACGGAATCCGCTTCAATACGAATTCTCAGATATCGACAACCAACCTACGGAACGTGGTCTTCGGCAGGACAATGATTATTTTACGTTGTTTGAATTCTCTGCAAAGTGGGATCCAATCCCAACCATGCTCACCCAAAACCATACCCGTGTGATTAAGGGTTTTTTTGGTCAGACCACTGGCTTTAAGAGCCACCTGATTAAGCCTGATGTCTTGGTGATGGGTGAAAACAAACAAATAAAAGAAACAAAATACATTCACGGTATTTTAGGCAAGGGGTTCTGGACTTACTATGGAGGGCACGATCCGGAAGACTATCAGCATCAGGTCGGTGAAGAACCAACAGACCTGAATCAACATCCTAACTCGCCGGGATACAGGTTAATCTTAAATAATGTTTTATTTCCTGCTGCCAAAAAGAAAAAGCAGAAGACTTGATGGAGGAGATGTGGAGCCTACCTGCCGGCAGGCAGGTTGAGGAGGGTAGAAATTTAAAGTGTGCAGACTTGACACTTTTTCCTTTCTTTATTTTTGTTCAATCTTTATTCATGTTGCGTGAATTGCAGATACTGTTGCCAAAATAAGATTACATGATGGATAGAACTACTGCTCATGTTATCGTTACGCTGAGTCTATCCTTGCTCATCATGCTGGCAAATTGCAAAACCAGCGGTGCAAAAAAACAGATTTCAGAAGGTTCAATCCAAAAGCAAATCCAGCTACGACTTGGTGATGATGTCATCACGGAATACAATCCATCCAAAAGCTACGCACTCCTTCGGCAACTCCAGGACCCCAAAAAGATAGGAACTAAAAGTATTCACTTTATGGTCATACGCTTAGGCGATTCCGTTGTGGTGCACGAAGACAGCTACCTGTACGGCTACGTCAAATGGGTAGATGATAGTACGTTGGAAAAGCTTAGCTTACCTGGCAAGGTGAAACCGGATAAAGATGTGTCCGCGTACAAAAAATTAATCAGGATCGATCAACCCACTCCAAAATTGTAATTAATGAAATTCAAGTTATTGTTGTTGCTATTGCTAGTATCATTTTGTGGGATTATCCTTGTTGTGGTTTCTATAGATCAAAAAAATGTAAAGAAAGTCATAGGAAATAAAAACACTTGTCCCGCTTTAGCGGAAGTATCAGGAGAAGGCGAAGAAGGTGCCGACAAACCATTGCAGTTTTTTCTCTTTCATAAAGAAATACGAACGCGTGATGATCAAGCGCAGCCAGGTTACAGCGTGGGATACCGAAGTCAGGAATTATCGTTAGCCAGGCGTAATGTCAGGTTAAAGGAATCGCAGGGGCGCATAAAATCAAACGGTGTGTCGGCCTGGACAGAACGCGGCCCGGCCAACGTACCCGGAAGGACCCGCGCACTTTTGAATATCCCGCAAAGTAATAATAATACGTGGCTGGCGGGAGCTGCAACGGGAGGCATATGGAAAACTACCGATGGTGGAACAACATGGCAGGAGAAGAATGAAAACCTGACTGCCCTGCCCATCTCCTCCTTTGCTGCCGATGCCAATGCGACTGTTGTCTATGCCGGGACTGGAGAGCTGGTTTCCTCCACTTACTCCGCGATGGGCGATGGCATTTTCAAAACTACAGATAAAGGAGAGACATGGACTCCACTAACTTCAACGCAAGCCAATCCTGACTTTGCTGTCATTACACGACTTATTGTTCATCCTGCTGATCCGAACACAATTCTTGCTACGACGGCTCCGCCATCTTCTAATCTAACGGACAATACATCCGCCATTATGCGCACCACCAATGGTGGAAGTAGCTGGTCAAAAGTTAAAGAAATTACAGGTACTTTCGATCAGATCATCTTTACGCCGGGCAATTTTCAAATTCAATATGCCTCACAAAACAATGTTGGTGTCTGGAAATCCATTGATGGAGGACTGACCTGGAATCTTTCCAATGCTGGTATGTCAATTTCAGGTCGATTAGAATTGGCCGTTTCGCCTGTTAATCCAGCGAAGGTATTTGGCTCTGCGGAAGGTGAAATTTCAGGAGTCGAGTCAGATCTTTATGTCTCCTCTAATGCTGGCGATACCTGGTCAGTAGTCGATGTAAAGTTCAATGACAGCGTTGTTGATTTTCTGGGCAATTCCCCTACTGAGCCCGATGGCCAGGGTTTCTATGATAATACTATTATATGCGACCCTTTCGATGAAAACATCGTCTATTTTGGGGGTGTAAGTCTTTTTCGCACCACCGTTGGAACGACAAGTTCTCCTGTTTCATTTTATACTCTTGAAGAAATCTCAACAACTAATTTCCTGACGCTGATAAATTTCTCTGGCGAGGCGGCACAAGGACGGTTAGATGTAGGCCCATCCGCTAACGAGACAGATGTCGAAATAAGATTCGGTCCGGGTAAAAGTCAAAAAGCGCATCGATTTCTTGTTCCAGAGGGTAGTACGACAGGTGTCCCCGATGCAAGTTACACCTTCCAGGGTTTAGTGGATGTGCCGTTCGAAGCGTGGGATGTTACCAACAACAGGCAACTCATGGTTTCATTCAGAGACCAAGGTCGTGATGGAGTCTTTAACCTCATTGAAGAGTCAACAACGGGTCCGGCACCAAGTCAGAGTCGGGAGTACATTTATATCAATAATGAAAGTTACACTACTTCAGCCAGTCCGAACATTGCCGTAAACGGCGGCCATGTGTCCAACCTGATGTATAATGTATGGCCCGTTCTTCCCAGCGGCGGAACATGGCCCCCCGCTGCCAATGGCACGCTAAAAATAAGTTCATCTACTATTACGAAGATAAATGCCAACACGATTACGGTTGCCGATGGATATGGGAACTTTGATGGTAAAAATATCATGTCGCAAGAAGATCTTGAAAGCGGAGTCCATGTAGATCACCACACGATGGTGCCGGTGATTATAAACGTTGCGACAAAAACTTACAAGATTTTATTGGGCAATGATGGAGGTGTATTTGTTTCCAATACAAGCACAACGCCCGGAACAACAGATGGAAGTTGGCAATTTAAGGGATATGGATATAACACCGGTCAATTCTATGGCGCTGATAAAAAACCAGGCAGCGATCGATTCATCGGGGGAATGCAAGACAACGGTACCCGGATTTCGGGGGCGAATCAAACTGCCTCCGCTCAAAGCTACTATGCCTATGCCCTTGGTGGTGATGGCTTTGAAGTCATCTGGAATAGTCTGGACGAAAATAAAATTTTAGGGTCAGTCTATTTTGGCGAAATATACCGATCTATTAACGGAGGCTCTACCTGGGTAACAGGTTCAAGTGGCCTGGGCAGCAGCGCCGGCTTCCCCTTCATTACCAAACTGGCAAACAACAATGATTTCCCGAATAGAGTATTCACCGTTTCTGAAAGAGGAGTTTATGTTTCCAATGACTTCGCTGCTAACTGGAAACTAACGCCAATACCTGAAAATTTTATTAGCACAAGTTCGTCTTCCTTAGATGTAGAGGTATCGCGGGCCAATGCCAACATTGTATGGGCCGGCAGTGGCATGAGCAACATCGCAGGACAGTCACGCAACCTCTTTGTTTCTGCCGATGGTGGAGAAACTTTTGAAAGTACAACTAACTATAGCGCCGTCACGCTTGGCTCCATCACCAAACTTGCTTCCCACCCGACAGAAGCTAATACGGCCTATGCCCTTTTCTCTTTTGCAGATGGTCCAAAAATCCTGCGTACAAAAAACCTGGGGCAAACCTGGCAAGATATTTCCGGCTTTAATGCAGGCTCCTCAAGCATCAATGGTTTCCCGGATGTGGCGGTGTACAGTCTTTACGTGAGGCCAGACAATCCATCCATTATCTGGGCAGGGACGGAAATTGGAATTGTAGAATCTCAGGATGACGGACAGACATGGTCATTGCTGGAGGATTTTCCCAAAGTATCCGTGTGGGAAATGAAAGGCCAGGATAATCAGGTCGTTATCGCAACCCACGGCCGGGGTATTTGGACTGCCACGATTGATAAGCCTCAAAGCAATTACATCGAGAATCCACAAATAATAACATCCGGTACTTCGCCCGGTAAACGATTAGTTCTGCGGATACAAAGTGAAAGGACGTTTGATTCTTTAGCGGTATATGTTGATGAAACGCTGGCTACAACAGTGCGTGGAATTGTGCCCGGTACATTCGACGTTGCATTAGGCGGGATTTCTGCGGGTAGCAAAACCGTATACGTGGTGTCCTTTGACGGAGATGCTCCTTATCAATCTAAGAACTATGCTATAAATCAACTCGACATTTTACCGTTGCGGGATAGCTACGCGACGTACTTTGGCCAACTAAATGATCTCACCCTGAAAAGCTTAACACTTCAAAATTTCTCAAATCTTCCGTCAGCCACACGTAAGACTTTACACACGACCCATCCTTACAGCACCAACGATACCTATTCGGTTCTTTTCAGAACCCCTGTGAAAGTGAGCAGCACTTTCCCAAAGCTGTTTTATGCTGATATAGCCATTGTGGAACCTGTTGAGGACTCCGTTGTCGTGGAGGCAACTAAAAATGGAATCGATTGGATACTGCTATCGCCGTCCTATGATGCCAGCAAAAACTCAACCTGGCAGTCAGCCTACACAAACAACCAGCTAGGAATAAGTACAATGTTAGTTCAAAATGAAATTGATATAAGCGAAAGCTTTGCAGCAGGGGACTCATTGCTCTTCCAGGTACGGATGATTTCCGGTGCAATGAACACGGCCTGGGGCTGGGCGATAGATTTTATCAGCATTCAGCAACTACCAGTCAGCACTGAACGACCGATAAATAAACTTCCATTTATGGTTTATCCGAACCCTTCGACAGGATTGATTAACATCCAGTATAGTTTGCAACACCCATCTGAAGTTATTGTAAATGTTATTGATCTTTTTGGCCGGATCATCACGAAAAAGTCATTCGGGAAACGTGAAGCGGGTGAACATACAGACGTCTTAAACTTAGAAGACCAAGCTTCAGGAACGTATTTGTTGAGGATCAATACGGATGAAGGACCAGCAGGTACAAAGTTGCTGATAAAAAAATAAATCTTAATGTATCCTATCCCCTCTCACTTCGAGTTCGCTAACAATGTCAGCTTCCTGCGCTAACCATTCACGCCATCGGTCCATCACGGCATCTGCAGGAAGGTATTCCTTAGCAAGCCGCAAAAAACTTTTGTAGTGTCCTGCTTCCGAAACCATTAATTCATAATAAAACTGAGCGAGGGCTGGATCTGGAATTTTTTTCCAGAGTATTTTGAAACGTTCGCAACTACGGGCTTCGATCAGCGCGTTCATTAAGAGCTTCTCTACAAGTTGTTGCTCGCGACTTCCGCCCGTCTTAACAACTTTGGCCAACGCTTCAATATATTCGTCTTTACGCTGGGGCCCCAGAGAATAACCCCGTTTTTTCAATTCTGCCAGCACACGTTCAAAATGGCTCCATTCTTCCGCGACAATAGGGGTTAATATTTCCACCAGCTTCTCCCGCTCGGGATGGTGGATGATCAGTGAAATACAGGAAGATGCCGCCTTCTGCTCGCAATATGCATGATCCACTAAAATATCACGGATATTCTTCTGCGCGATGTTCACCCACCGGGGATCGCTGGGAAGTTCAAGCCCTAGTGTAAACTTATCTTTTCCTTCCATACAGTTGAACCATTCATTCCACAATATCTAAAATCTTAATCGTAAAAAGACCAATCAAATCCAAAATCCACAAGGTTTCGCTGACCAGGATACTCGGGAGTAAGCATATACCCTTCCTTTGTAAATAGCTGGATCAGGTTGTTGTATTTAACGAATATTCTTCCCCGTTTAATACGGGCATTAAAAAAAACATCTATCAACGGAAATGCCGGAGTCTCAAAAGTCTGCTGAACATAAAATTGTTGAACGGGTACATCATACGATAATGCATAGTAAGCGGACTTGTAGTGCAAATCAACGCCTGCATGCATATCGAGGTTACCGTTGAAGAAGATATTCTCGTAGGCTAACTGGGCATTCACAAATAATTCCGGAAGCTGAAACGCATCCTTCGAATTCTCCAACACTTTTGTATAGATAATCTGACTGCCCAGATGAATATGTTCCATCATCGTGATCGAAAATTTTAGCTCCGGTGAAAAGATTACTTGTTCCCCTGAAGTTTGTATCGGCATTACGGTTTGTTTCTGTTTCTCCCCGAAATCATCCTCCTTGAAAAAGACGTAATTGCCCACTCGCGTAAAGGTGAGACCTGGAGAAACACTCAATACCCTGGAATTGTAGTGCAGGTATCCATTCACTTGTGTAACATTCACATCACTAAAATCATTGCTCCAAACATCATGACTGCCGCGATAAGCCTGTAACAAAAATGGCGTGGCGTATTGAACTTGTTTTAACGACGCCTCAAACCACTTACTTTTTATCTGGCCCTCGATACGGTAGTTTCCGCTTTGCTGCAACTCTCCCCAGCCTGTAACCTCAACCAAAGAATCCAGTTTCAGGGAAATACGACCACCCAGGTAATTTTCCACGCCAGAGGTTGCCACCTTCAACGTATCCTGCTGAATGTACTTGTAAGTCATGGAATAATCACGGATCGCATAGTAGCCGTTATAAAAGAGTTTTAGCAGATTCCCTTTAATCCCGATTTCATTCCGGAGATACTTAAACTTACTCTTGTCGTCGGTGCTTGCGCTGTCTACTTCCACGTTATCGTAATAATTCGTCGGCGCGGTACCCGGTGTATCCATAAAGCGGATTCCCTGTCGGTAACGATCGAATGTATGATAAACCTGAAGCGCTCTGCCGATTTCATACTGATGATAGAGATGAAAATTCATCCGCAAATCACCACTGAAAGCATCTTGCAGGTTAGGCTGAGCGTTGTTAAAGAAATAATCCTTATATTCAAATCCATCGTACGTTTGGATACCTCCATATTCATCCGCCTGAAGGTTGTTTCTTCTAAAGTTTGCGAATAACCGATAAGTACTGTCTTTTGTCTGGTAGGCCGTATAAATGTCATAGTATGTACTTTTTACATTCCTGTCACCTTTGCTTTGTCGCTGTACTTGCTTATCGATAAGCAATCCTCTATAATCAAATCCAAAATTCCAGCGAGGATTGATATTCCTGCTGAAAGTAGCCCTCGTTATGGACCTTCCTTTTCCCCCTAAAATAACATTCATATTCGTATAAGGAGATTTCGTATCGAATTGTCGAATTTCTTCTGTGTCCCAGTACATATCATAGGACTGAAAGCCTGAAGTCGCTCCGATCATGCCCGGTACCTGGTAGTAAATTGGCCGGATAGACGTTCCAATATTTCCCAGATCCTGATAAAGATTATGGTTTCGCTGAACATAGGTAAAGCGGTGAAAATTACGGATCACTGTATCAATGGGGTAATAGGTTTGACGGTTGAAGAATACATCCTTTTCAAAATAGTATCGGGAAGTCTTCGGCCCGTAAACTTGCTTGGTCGTGTCATCAATAATACGGGAACCTTTGCGTCGGGGGGTTGGTTGGTCCTGAGCCAAAAGTTCCATTGAACCAATTATAAAAGAAAGGGACAGCAGTAAATATCGAAAAAAATGCACGCGCAAAAATAACCGCCAATCAGGCTGATTGTGTGGATTACCACATTTTTTTTTATCCGGCACGCTTTAAACTGTTTAAGACTATTTCATCAAAATCCTCTCCATTCTTGATGAATTCAACTTCGATGGGTAAATAAAATAGTGGAAGAGAACGCGTATGCGCCTCAAATTCACTAGCAGCCAACTTAACTTTATCCTTTTCCGTTGTCAGGAGGCTTACGGCTGGGTTCTCTTTTACAAAACTATTTAGCCTTTCAACATCAGCCATGGAATAGGAATGATGATCAGTAAAATTGAAATGTTTCATTAGGGTAAAGTTCTGCGCGATGTAATGTTCTAACGGTTTGGGATTCGAGATCCCGGAAACCAAAGCAACTTTGTCGGTCACTCTTTGACTATGGCCAGCAAAAGCGACCGGATACTTATATCGGATGTGCGTGAAGAATATGGGTTTCGCTACATACTCTCTTATCGACTTCTCAATTTCCATCATCTCTTCATCGGACATCTCCACCGGGCACTTTGTCACGACCACAACATCAGCACGCTCGGCTCCTGTCCGTGATTCCCGCAATCTACCTGCCGGCAAAAGAAAGTCCTTGTAAAATGGACGATGGTAGTCTGTCAGCAAAACATTCAAGGAAGGTATAACACTCCGATGCTGATAGGCATCGTCTAACAGGATAATTCCGGTTTCCGGATAGTGTTGAAGAATATTAGGTATAGCAAAGGCTCTCTCTTCCCCTACTGCCACCTTAACCCTATCCCCAAACTTCAGGTAAAACTGGAAAGGCTCATCCCCAACGGTGGCAGCTGTATCAGAAAATTGAGTGATTCGAAAACCTTTTGTCTTTCTTCCGAAGCCGCGGCTTAGCGTGGCCACTTTATGGTCTTTAGCCAGGAGCCTTATAAGGTACTCTGTCAGGGGAGTTTTCCCTGTTCCGCCAACGGTTAAGTTCCCTATTCCAATAACCGGCAAATCAAATTTGATGGATGGTCTCAGACCTTGATCGTACATCCGGTTTCGAAGCCCCATTATCAAATTGTATAGTACGGCAAACGGGAACAACAAAATATGCAGCAAAGCCATACTTTTGAATTAAGAGTTTAATGCCGATTGAAATCCATCACACAACTTGTCAACAACTGCATTTTTCCTTTTGTAGATGAAACTAACTTTATTCTTTAACTTTTAACTTGATCCCTGAAAACAACAACGATGAAATAATGAACACAAGTATAAAAATAAAAGATGTAACGGATTATCTTGAATCTCTGGCTCCCAAAAGCTACCAGGAGCCTTACGATAATTCAGGATTGCTGACAGGCGATGCATCCGCCGAAGTAAAAGGCATCTTAGTTACGCTGGACTGCTTAGAAGACGTGGTTGAGGAAGCTATCGAGTCACACTGTAACCTCATTGTAGCGCACCATCCTATTGTGTTTAAGGGACTTAAAAAACTTACCGGAAGCAACTATGTAGAGCGAGTAGTCATCAAAGCTATTAAGAACGACATCGCCATTTATGCCATTCATACTAACCTGGACAATGTTCATACAGGAGTGAACAAGAAGATATGTGAACGGATTGGACTAAAGAACTTAAAAATACTATCGCCCAAAAAAGACACGCTGAGCAAACTGGTCACTTTCATTCCAAAAGAAAACGCGGAAACCGTGCTTTCTGCATTGTATGAAGCAGGGGCCGGGCAAATTGGCCATTACAAGAACTGTAGTTTCAAGATTGAAGGTACAGGCACATTTATGCCAGACGAGACCGCTACGCCACATATTGGAAAGGCGCTTTCACAGGAATCTGTTCAGGAAATCCGCGCTGAAGTGATCTTTCCAACACACCTTGAAGGCATGGTTATAAGCGCACTACGAAAAGCACATCCATATGAAGAAATAGCCTATTACATCTCTACGTTAAATAATGAAAATCA
>Ga0184629_10000064_pt1 | contig 38637 bp, 32 predicted proteins | sample PLM4_32_b1_FD_133158 | JGI IMG/M metagenome (GOLD analysis project Ga0184629, IMG submission 133158) | Groundwater sediment microbial communities from an aquifer in East River, Colorado, USA - PLM4_32_b1 | ecosystem: Environmental > Terrestrial > Soil > Riparian zone | place: USA: East River...
CCTCGATCAGATTCCGGTCAATTCGCGGGACACGGTGACGTTCAGAATAGCCTTCGGTAGCAATGATGACAACCCCTCGGGAAGGTCTCTCGATGGATTTGCCCTTGATGATATCTATATCGGAGAAAAGAACCGGAACGTTTTAGTGGAACATTTTACAAATGTTAACTCGGTTGCGAGCAATCAAGCGAACGACTATCTGAATGATTTATACCTTGATCAACTCGCTCTAAAGGATTCCTCTGATTTTATAGCGATTCAATATCACGTAGAAAATCCTGGATTTGATCAACTGAATGACGATAATCCTGATGACCCAGGCGCACGGGCTTTATTATATGGCGTGTCGCAGCCGCCCACTACCATCATGGATGGGATTCAGGACGATTACTTTAATGGTTTTACAGCGAATATTAATGAAGAAGAACTTGATCGCAGAGCGTTGGAGGACCCTTCCTTTGCAATTCAGATTGATACCACCGTTACGGGCAGCGGAACCAATACTTCAATAGTGCTTGATATCCGGTATACTTATATTGATTCATTGAAGCCGCTTACGACCCCCGTAACGCTGCATGCTGCACTCATCGAGCGGGGAGTATATGGAAACGGGAATGTGGTCCGTAAATTACTGCTGGAAAGCGAAGGACGAACGCTTACAAGATCATGGGTTAGAAGTGATAGCGAACAAGCCAGTATTCGATATGCCATCGATGTTCCTATCGTTAATTCTGATAGCCTGTTTATTCTGGCATTTGTACAGGATCAGCTCCAGGATTCGTCGAGGAAGGTACTTCAATCAGTCATTGTAAAATCTAATCGTAAAAAGGGAATCACCATTGTTGGGCTTCCTGACGATCCGGTTAAAGGTGAGCTCAAGGATTTAAGTATTTACCCTAACCCGGCATCGAAGTATGTTAACATCACTGCCGGAACAAATTTGAACCGCGACTATACCTGGAAGATGATCGACCAGCGAGGCATAACTGTTTTGTCTGGAGAACTGTATCAGGATTTTTCGAGAGGGCCGCAACGAATTGATGTTAGCGAATTAGCGAATGGTATTTACTTCATGGCCATTCAAATAGGGGACAAGTCCGTCGTGCACAGAAAGATCGCGGTGATGAACAGGAATTAGGCAGGTAACGCTTCTTTCGCGAGTTCAGGCAGTACAATCTTGCATTGGCGAACAAATTCAGTCACTACCTGCGGCAATTCATCAAGCTTGGTAGAATACTTACTGTTCTCTTCGATAAAAAGAATGCTGCTTCGCAGCGGATTCAACCCCATTAACGTAAAGGACGGCTTGATTTGATGTGCCATTCGCGCCAATTTTTCCCAATCTTCATTTTCCAGAGCCTTCTTCATTTCCTCCAGCACAGCAGGTATGGTTTGGGTAAACGTCAACACCATCTCCCGGATGAACTCTTCATTACCACCAGATACAGACCGAAGGTAATCCAGGTTATAAATTGTGGCTTTGTTCGTTGGTTTCTTATTTGTTTTCTCCTTGGGCGTGATCTTAAGCTCTTTAAACAATTTCCGATATAGGTCATCGGGTGTAAACGGTTTTGGCAGGTAATCATTCATTCCTGCGGCGATGCATTTCTCAACATCGGTTTTCGTGGCATTCGCAGTCAGGGCTAAGATGGGAACATTTCGTTGGGGTGTTTCCATCATTCGAATCGCCTTTGTTGTTTCATAACCATCCATCACTGGCATTTGAATATCCATCAGCACAACATCGTATTCGTGATTTTTGATTTTTTCAATAGCCACTACGCCGTTCTCTGCGGTATCCGTAAAACAGTTCCAGTTTTTTAGAATGCTCTTAGCGTACAACCTGTTGATGTCATTGTCTTCTACCAGTAAAACAAAAAGTTGGGAGGCCTTAGCGTTTTTCAGCGCCTTTGCATTTTTCGGAGAGGAGAGCGATATGGCGCTTGCTTTTCCGATTGAATAGGGAACTAGAACTGTAAATACTGACCCTGTGTGCTCCGTACTCTTAACAGTAATGCTTCCTTTTTGCAACTCCACCAATTGCTTAACGATCGTTAAGCCTAAGCCCGTGCCCCCATATTTTCTGGTTACACTCGCATCGGCCTGGCTAAAGCTTTCAAAGATTGTATTTAACTTTTCTTCGGGTATGCCTACACCGGTATCAATGACCTCTATCCGCACCCAGCAGACTCCCTTCTGTTCGCGCTCCGCACTACAATTAACTTTGATGGAGCCGGTATGCGTGAATTTTACAGCGTTGCTGATAAGGTTGATCAAAATCTGATTTAATCGAACCGGATCACCCAATAAAATCTTATTTAGATTCTCGTCGATTTGATATTCCACCGCAATACGCTTTTCGCGTGCCTGATAGGTGAAGGTGCTGATGAGAGACGGAAGGAAATCCTTCAGGTTAAAAGCTATCTTTTCAAACTTCAACTTTCCGGATTCAATAGCGGCCAAATCAAGTATATCGTTGATTATAACTGTCAGATTTTCAGCAGAATGCTTAATAGCACTTAAATAAGTTTCTCTGTCCTCGGGACTTGGATTCTGACCCAACAAGTTAGCCATGCCCACAATACCATTGATGGGGGTTCTGATTTCATGGCTCATATTTGCCAGAAATTGTTCTTTGGCTTTTTGAAGCCGAACCAATTCAGCTTCGTTTTCTTTTCTTTGTGCAATATCCCGGCAATCGAGAATGAAACCTTCAAGGCCTTCTTTATGCTTTAGGTTAATCGCATTAAATTCCAAAAAACGATACGATAGATCCTTGGATAGAAATTGAAACTCTACATTTTCAGAGTAAGCACGCTTTTCACTGAGTTTAATTTGTCGTTTAAGATCCTGGACTGTTTCAGGTAGAATGTAATCGAAGAAATTTTTACCGATCAGACTATTTGAACGGTAACCAAGCGTTTCATGTACAGAGGTGTTATGATAATGTATTTTCCCCGTATAATCCACTACAAAAATAATATCAGAACCATCTTCTACCACCGCCTTGTAGAAGGATCCTTTCTTTACGTATTGTTGAAGTCGCATCTTGATCTAAATTCCAGCCTCTTCCATTTCCTTCAAATATCGGTAAAGTGAAGATTTGCCAATGTCCAATCTTTTGGCAACTTCAAGCACATTATTATCATATTTATTGAGGAAGTGGCGAATAATTCTATACATAAATTCCTGCATGCTCATCTCCTGGTAGAGGAACGATTCCATGCGGGCTGTACTATTGAAGCTGATATCCTGTGGCCGAATTTCCTGGTCTTCTGCCATCACGGCGGATAACTCCACGATAGATTTTAGCTCGCGTATATTCCCTGGAAATGGATATTGCATAATTTTTTCCTGGGCTTCAGGGGATATCTTGAATTTGTGCATTTGGTTTTCCGTAGCGAATTGATCCAGGAAATGTTTGGCGATCAGCAGAACGTCGTTACCCCGTTCACGGAGGGGCGGAAGCTGAATGGGAAGTCCGAGCAGACGATAATACAAGTCCTCCCTGAATCGGCCACCTTTTACTTCTTCGGCAAGGTCTTTATGGGTGGCAGCAATTATGCGGACATCAAGTTTAATGACCTGGTTGCCTCCAATTCTCGTTACTTCGCGCTCCTGTAGAACGCGAAGAAGCTTGGCCTGAAGGCTAAGGTCCATCTCGCCGATCTCATCCAAAAAAATTGATCCACCTTCTGCTTCTTCAAACTTTCCAATGCGCCGCGTAACAGCGCCGGTAAACGCACCCTTTTCATGACCGAACAATTCACTCTCTATGAGCTCCCGAGGGATTGCAGCAATATTGACCGCGACAAAGGGTTTGTTTTTTCGTTTAGAATTATAGTGTATTGCCTTAGCAACCAGCTCTTTACCGGTTCCAGTTTCACCTGAAATACTAACTGATATGTTAGTTTGAACCGCTTTCTCGAGCAATGAAAAAGTCTTCTTAATAGCCGGACTTGTGCCAATAATGCTTTTTTCAAATTCGTATTTCTCTGAGATTTCCTTCTTGAGATGATCGATCTCCCTAATTAAGGATGTTTTATTGCGCGCATTATTGATAGAATTAAGAAGCCTCTCTTTCGTTTCGTGGTCTTTTGAAATGTAGTCATAGGCACCCGATTTTAGAAGTTCAACCGCTGTATGGATCTTTTCCTGGGCGGAAACGATAATTACGTTGATGTTTGAATCCTGGCTTCTTATTTGATTAAGGACCTTCTCTCCCGGCATATCAGGTAAGGAGTAGTCAAGGGTAACGATAGCCGGATTCTTATATAAATTAGCAAGGCAATCCTTTCCAGTGGTATAGTAATCAACCTCGTAGTCAGGGTTCAGGCCGAGGACGTACTTCAAAAACTTGGTGTACGCAGGATCATCTTCAACGACAAAAATCTTAACAGGGTCTTTTTCGTACATGGGTTACAAAAAGGTTAAATAATACATTTCACACAGGCTGCTTAGGCCTTCAGGTTTTCCAACCTTGCGGTTTAAAAAAAATACAAAACAGTACAATATATGTCATTGGAAATAAACGGGGGTAATTAGTGAAAAGAAAAATTTGAAAATGTGCTTGATTGGAGAAAAATTGGATATAGCTTTAATATGGTAGCACTTATGATTAAGGAGTTTAACAAGCTTACGGAAACAGAAATTGAGCTGATGCTGAAAGCTCCGGTGCTGGTTTGTATACTCATTGCAGGTGCTGATGGCACCATTGACCGAAAAGAAATTAAAGGGGCAATAGCACAGACGCAAAAGAAAAATAATTCCGTCCTCGCAGGATATTTGAGAGAAGTTTCCCAGGACTTTGAAGATAAACTTAAGATCCTGATTCAAAGTTATCCGTATGAATCCACACAAAGAAATCCGATTCTAATACAAGAACTAGGGCAACTTAATGGACTTTGGAAAAAAATGGATAAGGGATTTTCAGTCAAGGTTTATCAGATGTTGAAAGACCTGGCCGAAAAAATCGCAGCTTCTTCCGGGGGCCTATGGGGTATGAAAACGGTTACCAACGAGGAAGCAAAATACCTTCAGCTTCCTATGATCAGCGACCCTTCTAAAAATTAATTCCTGATTTCTCCGCTTCCATACCGTAGGTTACAGGCCAATTTTCATCTTTGCAGTAGGTTTTGCCTTAACCCTATATGGCATTAGAATCTTCTGTTTTTGGTAGTTCAGTAATTCCGTTTCGTTTGGTATTTCTGATGTGGGCAGCCTTTTACGGAGAGGTTATGCTCGGCTTACCACTCAGTATGTTTGGGATTGTTCCCCGCACATTTCCGGGCTTGATTGGCATTTTTACAGCACCGCTTATTCACGGGGATATCCTTCACCTGATTTCGAATACCGTTCCCATGCTTTTCCTGGGAGTCGTATTATTCTATTTCTACAATCAAATCGGCGGTCAGGTTTTCTTCCGTGCCTATTTCTGGACAAATATTCTGGTTTGGTTGTTTGCCCGACCGGCTAACCACATTGGTGCCAGTGGAGTAGTTTATGCCCTTGCTTTTTTTCTGATCTTTTTCGGATTCTTCAGACGTGATTTTCTTTCCATTTTCATTTCTGCCGTCGTCCTTATACTGTATGGGGGAGTGTTTTATGGAGTGCTTCCAACTGACCCCCGTGTTTCGTGGGAATCGCACTTTGCTGGCGCTTTGGTAGGTATTGGTTCTGCCGTTACCTTTAGCCGCAAAAAGAAAGTGAGTTAAGATGGATGCGAATGTGAAAAAAATATTGGCTGACCTCAAGGATAATAAGTATGGACCTGCCTATTTCTTGCAAGGTGAGGAAACCTATTACATTGACCTGATTTCTGATTATATCGAGAAGAATGCATTGACGGAGTCTGAAAAAAGCTTTAACCAGGTAATCGTTTATGGCAAGGATGTAACGATGGCTACGATCTTAACCCATGCCCGAAGGTTCCCGATGATGGCAGAGCGGCAGGTGGTAATCGTCAAGGAAGCGCAGGACATTCAAGACCTCAACAAAGAAATGGGGGCTAAACTTTTGTTAGACTATTTGACGAAGAAAGCCACGAGCACCGTGTTAGTGTTTTGCCATAAACATAAAACCTTGGATAAGCGAAGAGAACTGGGAAAGAAAATTGATCAGTATGCCATTACGCTAAATGCTAAAAAGATATATGAGAATCAACTGCCCGAGTTTGTTCATGAGTATACTAAGGAAAAAAAAGTAATTATTGATGATCGCGCAGTCCAGGCTCTTTGTGAGTTTGTAGGAAATGATCTTCACCGTCTTGCCAATGAGATTGATAAGCTGATCATTTCCCTCCAGTCAGGCGAAGGAATTTCTGTTGAACAGGTAATGAATCAGGTAGGTGTTAGCAAGGAATACAATATTTTTGAACTTCAGAAGGCAATTCTTAACTGCGATTCATTGCTGGCCAATAAAATTGTAAACTTCTTTGCGAGCAACACAAGAAAAAATCCGATAATACCCGTAGTCGCTTTTCTTTACTCTTTCTTCAGCAAGCTCCTCATGGCTTCACAAGCTTCAGATAAAAGTGATAAGGGACTAGTTAGTGAACTGAAACTGAGCCCCTATGCAGCACGTGATTATACCTTGGCTTTACGTCAGTATCCGGTGCAAAAGATCATTGATAACATTTCCTCCCTGAAAGAAGCTGACTTGAAATTAAAAGGCGTGAACACCGGATCAGCGGATGAAGGACAAATTTTTCGCGAGTTGATTTGGCGACTCATGAACTAGTAAGTCGTATAATTCGGATACAAATTTGGACATTTACATGTTCCGGTGCTACCTTTAAGTCCATGCAATTAAGCAGTGGACAATTTTTTTAACTTTTTTTGGTTCCTTATTTGCAATAATTTTTTTGGAACGCTGTTTTAATCACAATTCATACACACGTTAATGCGCAGGTTTATAGCCTTTTCTTTTTTTATTCTCGTAGGTCAAGCCATGTTAGCCCAGGACCAGTTGTCTCAAAATAAGGTTGAAAAGCTTTATCGTCGGGGTACCGAATTGATCAATCACTCAAACTACGGAGCCGCCCGCCAAGTCTTCTCTGATTTTTTGCTGCTAACTTCACCGACGGATTCAAGGCGGGGCGAGGCAGAGTATTATGTCGCTTTCAGTGCATTGAGCCTGGGCCATAGAGATGGCGAAAAATTGATTGATGACTTTATTGACCACAATCCTTCAAGTCCTAAAGCATCTACGGCGTATTACGAACTAGCCAACTTTTTTTATGCGGAATTGAATTACATCAAAGCCTCACAATATTTTAAGAAAGTAAATTTTCCTGCACTTACGCTGGAGCAACAAAGCCAGGGACACTTTAAGTGGGGGTATAGTTATTTCAACCAGAAGAAGCTGGATGAAGCGCTCGAACAATTCAATTTTGTAAAACGCCAAAGTAATGCCTATGCGCCTGCTTCTAATTACTATGCGGGTTTTATCGAATATTCAAAAGGTAAATTTGATGAAGCTCTTTTTGATCTGAAGAAAGCAGAGGGCAGCCCTGTATATGCTAAGATTGTTCCGTATCTGATCATAAACATCTATTACAAACAAGGTCGTTACGACACTGTTCTGGAATATGCGAATTCCTTAAAAGACCGTTCCGATGTCTCCAACGCCAATGAAATCGACATGCTCGTAGCCGAGGCTCAATACTATAAGGGCGATTATAAAAAAGCCCTGGACTCGTATCAAAAATACCTGGACAATAACACTAAAGCTGAAACTGGCTTATTGTTCCGCGCAGGATATGCTAACTATGCTGCAGGCAATACGGCCAAAGGTATTGAGTATTTGGATAGGGCCGCCGCTGCGAAAGACACCGTCAGCTTTTATGCTTCCTACTACCTTGGAATTCTTTACCTGAAGCAGGGTAACAAGCCTTATGCGCTCAATGCATTCAATTATGCCAGGAAAAATCCGGAGGATAAAAAACTTGCCGAAGAGAGTTCATTTCAGTTTGCGAAAGTTTCATATGATGCCGGTAAACCTGATCTGGCCATTGATGAGTTTGAGAGGTTCTTACTTGCCTATCCGGCCAGTGCTCATGCTGTTGAAGTGAAAGAACTTTTGGCGCAAGCATATGTAAATGGAAATAATTTTAATAAAGCGATCGAATACATTGAAGCATTGCCATCGCGAAATCAATATATCAATCAAGCGTACCAAAAGGCTGCTTACTTAAAAGGTTCGGAACTTTTTAATAAAAATGAGTACGGAGAGGCAGTTCAGTATTTTTCAAAATCACTGGAATATCCTATTGATAAAGGATACGTGGTACTGGCCTGTTTTTGGAGTGGAGAAGCCTACTCCGTTGGAAAGAAATATGATGATGCTGTTGCAAATTACCTTCGTGTTATCGGACTTGGAAGTGTTGTTGACCCGGAAATTTTGACGAAGGCCAGGTATGGTCTTGGTTATGCGTACTTCAACCTTCAGGCCTATGATAAGGCATTATTCAGCTTCAAGGAATTTGTGAATAAGGGGAGTAAGGATATACCCAATTATGCGGATGGAATAATTCGGCTGGCGGATTGTTATTATGTCAGCAAACAATATGAGGAAGCATTATCGAATTATAACCGCGCGCGGACAATCGGTTCGCCGGATAATGACTATGTGTTGTTGCAGTCCGGTGTAATTTATGGTATTCAGCGAAAGTATGCCGATTCACGCAACCAGTTTGCCGATTTAATAAGAGCATATCCAAAATCACAGTACCGGGACGAGGCTATGTTTCAACAGGCGCAATTTGAAATCGAGCAAGGAAACTATCAGGCCGCTGTGGATGGACTTACACAGTTAATCCGGGGAGGAGCAAACTCCCGTTTCTTGCCCTATGCCTTTATGAGAAGAGGTGCTTCCTTCTTTAACCTTAAGCAATATGATAAAACTATCGGTGACTATGCTGCAGTCCTTCAACAATTCCCAGGTCATCCGGCAGCACAAGAAGCATTGCTTCCGCTCCAGGAGGCGTTGACCATTGCCGGACGTTCGGCGGAGTTTGAGAAATATTTAGCACAATTCAAGAATGCAAACCCGGATAATAAAGGTCTTGAAGGGCTGGAGTATGAGACTGCCAAAAATCTTTATTTTGATCAGCAGTATAAGAAGGCCATCGTTAGTTTAAACGCGTTCCTGTCAGGATACCCTCAGACCTCCAAAGCACCTGAGGCAAAGTATTACATCGCGGAGTCGCATTACAGGCTTCGCGAATACGATGTGGCGTTGCCGATTTACAAGGAACTGAGCAATGATATCACCTTCAACTTGGCTGGTAAAACAGTGGGACGCGTCGCCGAAATTGAGTTTAAACAAGGTAAGTATGAAAATGCTGTTGTTTCTTTTCATACGGTGGAACGATTGGCTACTAATAAAAAGGATCAATACAATGCATGGTCAGGTCTGATGGAGTCTTTTTATTTATTGGCCAGATATGATTCAGCCGATGCCTATGCCAGAATAATTCTGGAGCGTGGTAATGTCAATGCAGGTGCGCAGAACAAAGCTTCTTTATACTTAGGCAAAACGGCTATGGCCCGTGGAGATTTTGAAACTGCTAAGGATGAGTTTTTAAATACCCTTAATGCGGCACGTGATGAATATGGTGCCGAGGCCAAATATCTATTAGGGCTGATTTTTTACCAACAAAAGGAACATAAACAATGTTATGAAACGCTGGTCAGCTTGAATAATGATTTCGCCGCCTATCAGGATTGGGTAGGGAAGTCGTATTTATTATTGGCCGATCACTTTGTAGCGATAGACGATGTATTTCAGGCTAAAGGAACGCTTCAATCACTCATTGATCACTTCCCTTTACAGAGTGTGAAGGATGAAGCCAGAAGGAAATTGAGTCAACTGGATCAGCTTCAATTAGAGAAACAGAAACAGATTGAAGCGGATACATTAGAAAACAATCGTTAATATTTTTTGCGATGAGTAGAAGAAACAATATAAGAATTCGGGGCAGAAGAAAGATTCACGGTATGTATAGACTTACGATGGCGACTATGGTCAGTATCCTTTCTTTTACATCGTTGTGGGCGCAGCAGAAAAAAGATTGGGAAGGAGATGGCGAAATTGAAAATGTTGAGATTGAAATTGTAAAAGAACGCCAGATCACATTGCCTAAAGCCAATCGTAACTTTGAAAAAATTCCACCGCGCGCTTCGGAGCCAATCAAACCTCCCATATCGTATGACTTTCGCTCTTTTAACTTTCAGGCGCCACCAATCAGTACACAGATCCGACCATTGAAGTTGAAGCAGGAAAGCCAATCCCATGTCTATGGGGGTTACCTACGCGTAGGGTATGGAAATTACGTTTCACCTTTGCTGGAAGGTTACATTAACACAACACGCGACAAGAACAAACTGATTGGCGCTCATGTCTATCATAACAGTTCTGACAAAGGTCCCGTGGATGATAGAAACTCAGGCAGTGGTTCATCAGGAATTTCACTCTTTGCAAAATCTTTTAGTGAGGATATCGCACTTTCGGGCAACGTCGGGTTTGAAAATAGAACGACCCATTTCTATGGTTATCCGGAGGGTCAGGAGGTAAAGGCAAGCGAAATTAAACAGTCATTCAACCTTTTTAAGATTTCGGGTGAATTAGCTAATGCTAAAAATTCTGATTTTTCATACAAGCTCGGAGCAGGTTTTAGCTACCTCACCGATAAATATAACGCCCGTGAAACAGAGGTTGACTTCAATTTTAACTCAGCTTATGAACTGGATGAAGATTCCAGAATTAACGTTAAAGCAGATTATTATATCATTAGCCGGAAAGATGTACTGGTAGAAGTAAGTCCGCGTAATCTTTTTATCGTGGCACCTTCTTATGAATTTTTGCCCATCGATGACCTGAAAGTAAGCGTTGGTTTTATAGCTGCGTTTGAAAATGATACCATTGATTCAAAAAGTGCACACGTTTATCCTGACGTTAGTGCCACGTATCCATTAAGCCCTTCCGTGGATGTGGTGGCAACGTTGAATGGAGGCATTGAAAAAGTTTCATTGCAATCACTTTCAAATGAGAACCTATGGCTTGCGCCCAATGTACCCGTCTTTCATACCAATAAAGCGCTTGACTTCGGTGTTGGATTAAAGGCGAGGCTTGGAAATAAAGTGGCCACGCATGCAGGCTTATCGTTTGCGAGTTTGAAAAACTGGTATTACTTTGTGAATTCAGAAGCTGATCAAGCTAAGTTCAATACCGTATACGATGGGGGCGCTGGTACAAGACGTACAAATTTTTATGCGGCACTGAGCTATGCACAATCTGAGGGAGCCAAGTTTATGCTCCGTGGAGATTTCTATGCCTATGGCATGGGAAATGTTGCAGAAGCGTGGCATCGGCCAACGTATAAGGTAACAGCGAATGCATCCTATAACTTGTACGAAAAATTACTATTTCATGCAGACCTTATCGCACAGGGTGGCATGAAGGCTCTGGATCCGGTAACAGATGGAACGGTAAAGTTGAATGCAGCGTTCGATCTCAATTTTAAAACTGAATATTTATTCTCCGATAGCTTCTCCGCCTTTCTGCAATTCAACAATATAACTTCAACTAAGTATCCACTTTTTCTTAATTATCCGGTCCGGGGCTTCCAGGTTATGGCTGGCATTACCTGGAGTTTTTAATGGAGTACGATGCATTGGATAAGATGATTAGGGGTAAGTATGGCTTCGGGTGCACCGCTTGTATCGGTGAAATTTTAGCTTAATTTTGTATAATTACCTGGTAATTAACCATAACGCCTAGAATATGGCAAGAAGAAAAAAACAAAACGAAGATCAACCTCAAGAAAATCTTGACAGTGCTGATGATACCTTTGGTCTCCCTGAGATTGAGTATGAACCTCTAAAGCGGGAAGCCACCGAAGATGATGTCATCGACAAGGAGACTACAGAACCTCAATCAGAAAGTTTTGCTCAGGAGGAGCAGCCGGCTGAGGTACCCCAGGAAGAAGAAACACAAAGCAAGGGAGAATATGTAGAGGAGAACCAATTTTACGAACCGAACTATTCTTATCCTTATCCGGACGATAAGCCTGCCGTGTGGCCTAAAGTTCTTGGTTTTCTACTGGTATTGCTAATTGCTGGTGGTGCGGTCTGGTACTTTGTCAAGTATCGGCCAGAGAAGTTGGCAGAAGAGGCAAAGGAAAGAAGAGAATTATTGGCTATACAAGAGGCAGCCCGCAAGAAGGAAGCTGACCGGCTAATTGAACAGCAACGTTTAGAAGAAGAGCAAAGGAAAGCAACCGAGGCTGTAGGGGTTGCAACACCTGCCGTTGGATCAATCGAAACATTAAGTGGCCGTTCGGGACGTTATTATGTTGTGGTTGCAAGCTCTATAGATGGCGATCTGACAATGGACTATGCTAAGAAACTAAGTGCAAAGGGAATCACAACGAAGATTATACCACCTTTTGGAAACAGTAAGTTTCATCGCTTAGCCGTAGCGGAGGGAGATACATACGCGAATGCCCAGGCTACTGCTGATGGAATGAAAGGGGGTGAGTATGGAGATAAAGTTTGGGTGGTCAAATATTAGCATCTTATTTATAGTCGCGGCTATTAGATGTGGAATGATATTCACCATCAACTATTTTTTAAACTAATTCTTCTACATGATTTTCCTTCAAATTGTGACTGACGCTGTCACGGGGCCGGAACCGGTAGCAGACACATCTTTGTCTGCTGTTGATCTGGCGATTAAAGGTGGATTCATGATGATCCCGATTGCCATACTCTGTGTTCTTGCTATTTATCTTTTTATTGAGCGGATCTTAATAATCAACAAAGCAAATCAGGATCCCAATGACCTGATGGACCGGGTAAAAGAATTAGTGCTAAAAGGTGACATTAAGGGTGCGGGGATACTCTGTTCTGAAACTGACACTCCCGTTGCACGAATGATCGAGAAGGGAATTTCCAGGATAGGAAGGCCATTGAAGAACATTGAAGCCTCCATAGAAAATGTGGGAAAGATTGAAGTGTTTAAACTCGAAAAGAATTTGGCCTCACTGGCGACTATAGCAGGATCTGCTCCTATGTTGGGTTTTCTGGGAACGGCAATCGGGATGGTTGAAGCGTTTATGTCAATCTCCGGGGAGGAGGGCTCTGTCAGTCCGAAATTATTATCTTCCGGCATCTATACCGCTTTGATTACTACGGTGGCCGGTTTAATAGTTGGTATTTTGGCCTATGCCGCTTATAATTATCTCGTGTCACAAGTGCAAAAGGTCATTCACAAGATGGAGTATACATCCACCGATTTTATTGACCTGCTCCAGGAACCTCGATAAAGTGAACATTGTTAGTTCGATTATGAATCTTACGACGAAAAATAAGATTGATGCACGGTTCAACAAGACGTCCATGATTGATTTGGTATTTTTGTTGCTGGTGTTCTTTATGTTAACTTCATCCTTTATCACGCCTTCGGGTTTACGGGTAAATTTGCCAGGGAGCAAGGCGGGTAATATTGAGATGCAAAAGGTATCAGTGACCATAACAAAAGGCCTCCAGTATTATGTGAATGATAAGATGGTCAGCAGAGCGATGCTGGAAGGAGAACTTAAGAGCAGACTCGGCGGAGAAGTTGGAGCAGTTGTTTTGCACGTCGACAAGGATGTGCCCACTGAGCATTTAGTATATGTAGCTGGCTTGGCCACTTCACTTGAAGCTGACGTGGTTATTGCCACAAAGCCTGAGTAATATGGAAGAGGAACAAGAGGAACAAGCGGAAAAGAAGAATAAGAAAATTGCTGCTTTATCTACGGCGGCGATACAAGGGTTATTATTCCTCTTGATGTTTCTGGTTATAGCCTGGCGTGCCCCATACCCACCGATGCCGGAATATGGTGTTGAATTAAATTTTGGACTAGATCCGGAGGGAAGCGGCGAGATTCAGCCGGAAGTGCCTGTAGGCAACCAAGGAAATCAGCCTGAAGATGCTACTCCATCTAAAAAGGAAGAAGCACCTCCTGAAGAAACGAAAGAACCGGCTCAGGAGGAAGTAAAACCGACGGATACAAAACTTGTAGAAGAAGAAGTTATTTCCAAAGAGGAAAGCCCTTTAATCGTGAAGGAAAAGAAGGAAGAGGTTAAGCCTCCCGTTGAGAAGCCGAAAGAAAAAGTAGAAGAAAAGAAGCCTGAAACAAAACCAAAGGAGGATCCAAAAGCTGTCTATAAACCGAGCAATCAGACTGCAGAAGCTGATAAACAAGGAGACAAAGAAGGTAAGCCTGGAAATCATGGCGATGATAAAGATAAAGTTGGAGATAAGGGAAGCCCTCAGGGGACATTAGATGCAAAAGCATTATATGGCAAACCCGGTGGAGGAGGAGGCGGAGAGGGAGTTTCCATGTCCGGATTTAATGGCTTTGATTGGCCAAAAGTTCAAACACCTACACTACCCGATGAAGCCTTTGGTGTTTATGAATTTATAGTAAAAGTAGATGATCAAGGGGATGTCATTTCAGTTACACCCTTGCAGCGGGGGCTAAGCCTTGAAGCAGAGAGAAAACTAAAAGAGATGATTCAACAATTAGTCTTTGTACCCAAGGGCTCAAATTTACCTCCTCAATCGGAGGGAAAAATAACATTCCGGGTGGTCTCCAAATAAACTGAAGCTCCTGAGGCAACATGAACTCACAGCACATAGAATTTATACAAGATGTGCTCATAACAATCCACATCAACATCCGTGAATTAACAGAACGCAGGAACTTTGCCGATCCGGAAGAACTCAGCCACGTTGAAGCGAAACTGCTGGCCTACACAGAAATGCTCGCCATCCTTCGTACCAGTGCCGATGAATTTGGTATTGATCGCGATGAGATTGGATTGTAGTCAATACAGCTGGATTTAACAATTCCTTGTATTTTCGCGCCATGTTTCTTACGTACGAAGCGACACTTCAATTTCTCTACGATAACTTACCCATGTTTCAGCGAATAGGCGCTGCTGCATTAAAGAATGATCTTACCAATACGTGGAAGCTCTGTGCCATATTGGATAACCCGCAGAGAAAATTTAAGACCATCCATGTTGCAGGAACAAACGGCAAAGGAAGCACCTCACACATGCTGGCTTCAATTCTACAGTCTGCTGATTATAAAACGGGACTTTATACTTCACCCCACCTGAAAGAATTTACGGAAAGAATTTGTATCAACGGAAAAGAAATTTCCAGGGATTTTATTATCGATTTTGTTAACCGTATCCGGCCTGTTATGGAGGATATAAAACCTTCCTTCTTTGAGGTCACCGTTGCCATGGCTTTCGATTATTTTGCAAGCAGCAAGGTTGATATCGCTGTTATAGAAGTAGGCTTGGGAGGAAGACTGGATTCCACAAATGTTATCACCGCTGAACTTTCAGTTATTACCAATATCGGGTGGGATCATAAGGATCTTTTAGGGGACACACTAGAAAAGATTGCCGCTGAAAAAGCGGGAATCATTAAGCCGGGAATTCCGGTAGTCATCAGCGAACGACAGCCTGGGATTGATAAAATTTTCACCACGAAGAGCACCACATCGCATTCACCAATATTCTTTGCAACGGACTATTATCGGGCTACTCAACATGAGCACAATGGTCAGCTATTGCTGGATATTTATAAGGAAGAAAAATTGCTGCACAAAGATTTGGTATTACCGCTGCAGGGGTTTTATCAGCGCAAAAATGTGTTGGGTGTTTTTAAGGCAGTTGATATTCTTCACACGTTGGGTTGGAAAATCGCTGAAAATGACTTAAAGCATGGACTCCGGTTTGTCGTTACTCAAACCGGATTAAAAGGCAGATGGCAAATCCTGGGGAAAAATCCGATGAAAGTATGTGATACAGGCCATAATGCCGATGGTATTAGGGAAGTTGTAAATCAAATCAAGGCTCAGCCTTACAGAAAACTTCACATTGTTTTTGGCGTGGTGAAGGATAAGGACATTAACGAGTTGCTTCAACTTTTACCCAAAGAAGCGAACTACTACTTTTGCCAGGCCAAGATTCCGCGTGCATTGGAGGCAACCCAATTAGCAGCTCAGGCACACCAACTTGGTCTGCGAGGAATCGTGGTTCCCGACGTAAACGAGGCGATACGTAAGGCAGAACAAAGCGCTTCCACAGCAGATATGATCTTCATCGGCGGCAGCACTTTTGTTGTGGCAGAAATCGAAAATTTATGAAACGAAAGCAAGAGCGATTTAGAATCATTGAAGCGCGCGAAAATGTCATTGAATGCACGAAGGAGAATTATGACACGATCAAAGGAAAATGGAGATCAGACTATTTCGGGAATAACAACCCAATCACCGTGGAGTTGGCTTGTGGCCGTGGAGAATATAGCGTCAACCTGGCAAGACTATTTCCAATGAAAAATTTTATTGGTGTCGATATAAAAGGAGAGCGTATCTGGAAGGGAAGCACCTTGGCGCTTGAGCAAAAACTGACGAATGTAGCTTTCCTGCGTACATCCATTCTTCTCATTGAAAATTTCTTTGAGCAAGGTGAGATTGATGAAGTATGGATTACTTTCCCTGACCCTCGTCCAAGGAAGCGGGATATAAAGCGAAGGCTTACCAGTCCACGGTACATGGAGATCTATAAGAGACTGGTAAAGGCAGGTAGCTATATCCGTCTTAAAACTGACAATACATCACTCTATCACTATAGTTTGGAGGAGTTACAGGCGAGGAAAGACATTACCGAACTCAGGTTTACCGAAGATTTATACAAGTCAGAACTTCGGCCGGAGTGCTTTGATATCAAGACCCGCTACGAAGAACAGTTCGCTGCAAAGGGAGAGACTATTAAATACTTAAGGTTTAAGTTTTGACGATTTACTAACTTTTCCATGGCAGACGGTAACAATTTCATAACAAGCTGTATAGCTTGAATCTCAAATAACAATTCTACCTTTGTGTGTACATTTGATCATTGGTTTGGGATTCCCTTTCGCCATCTGACTTTAGGGAATTACTGTTTACAAACATGGGCAAAAAAAGAAAACGAGATGTAGAGCTCGTTATATTGTCAGACGTTCACCTTGGCACCTATGGATGTCATGCGGAAGACCTTCTTCGGTATTTGAAGACAATAAAGCCAAAAAAACTCGTCCTCAACGGTGATATTATCGACATGTGGCAGTTTACCAAACGGTATTGGCCCAAGTCGCATATGCAGGTAGTGAAGCATATTACGGGGCTATTGGCCAAGAACACTAAAATTGTCTATCTCACGGGCAATCACGATGAAATGCTCCGTAAATTCTCTGGGTTTCGGATCGGTTCATTTCAGATTGATAATAAATTAGTACTTAAATTAAATGGAAAGCGTGCCTGGATTTTTCACGGGGATGTATTTGATGTGACCATGAAATATTCAAAGTGGCTGGCGAAATTGGGGGCGATTGGCTATGATACGCTCATCCACATCAATACCGTTGTAAACTGGTGTCTGGTAAAGTTTGGCAGGGAAAAGATTTCACTTTCGAAACGTGTGAAAGATAGTGTTAAGTCAGCCGTGAAATTTATCAATGATTTTGAGGTCGTAGCGGCCGATATAGCCATTGAGAATGGCTACGACTACGTTATCTGTGGACACATTCATCACCCTGAGATCAAAAAGATTCAAACAGAAAAAGGTGAAGTTATTTATTTAAATTCGGGCGATTGGATAGAAAATCTTACAGCGCTCGAGTTTGATGCTGGGAATTGGCGTATTTATCGCTACCTGGAAGATAACCAGGCGCAAGCTGTTAAACTGCCAAAACGTTTCAGGGAGAAACTCGACAACGATGAGATTTTCCGTGACCTCGTTAACGAATTTCTAAATGTCAAGAAGTGAAAATCTTATACGCCATCCAAGGCACTGGTAACGGCCATCTTGCACGCGCTGATGATATCATCCCCTTTTTAAAACAATATGGGGAGCTTGACTTATTTGTAAGCGGTGCTCAGGCAGACATTAAGCTTTCTTATCCCGTAAAATATAAATCGAAGGGATTAAGTTTTTATTTTGGAACACGTGGAGGAATTGACTTTCTAAAGACATTCAGGCACAACAGTTCGAAGGATGTATATAAAGAAATAAAAAAGTTTCCGGTAGAGAAGTACGATTTGGTGATCAATGATTTCGAACCCATTTCAGCGTGGGCGTGTAAAAAGCGCGAGGTGCCTTGTGTGGCACTAAGTCATCAGTCAGCATTATTGTCCCCAAAAGTTCCTAAACCAAAAAAGATCGACCTGGTAGGAGAGTGGGTGTTACACAACTACGCCCCGGCTGACAAATATGTTTCTTTTCACTTCGAGCGTTATGATAAAAACATATTCACACCGGTGATACGCTCTTCCGTTCGTGATTGTAAGAATGAGACTAAAGAACATTACACGGTTTACTTGCCAGCTTTCGACGACCGGAAGCTTGTCGCACTGCTCGCAAAAATTCCGCAGGTGAAATGGCACATTTTCTCAAAGCATACTAAGAAAGCTTACCATATGGGTAAGTTGTCTGTCTATCCTGTCGATAAAGATGAATTTGCCTCTAGCATGACATCATCAAAAGGTGTATTGTGCGGAGCTGGATTTGAAACGCCCGCAGAAGCGCTTTACCTGGGCAAAAAATTAATGGTGGTGCCGATGAAATCGCAGCTTGAACAATTCTATAATGCGGCATCGTTGAAACAGCTAGGTGTACCGGTACTTAAGAAAATGAAAAAGGCTAGTTTAGAAAAGATTATGGAATGGATTGACACGGAAGCCAGGATCGCTGTTCAATACAATGACACTACAGCCGAGGCTGTGAATCTTGCCGTCAAAATGGGTAAAAAATAGAAGGCACTTTAACCCCCTGTTAACAATCTATCGCGTTGTGCTCAATTCTTCATCTCTTCATAACTGGATTGTAAAAGTCTGGTAATGATTGATCCATACCTTTGTGCTATAGTTATATGGGCGAGAAGAAACCTTTCAGGGTGTTGTTGGTAGATGATGATCGGGATATCCTTGAACTAATAGCGTATAATCTTGAAAAAGAAGGATTCAAAGTCAAAGCATTGGAAGAAAGTTGGAACGCTGTTAAAATAGCCAAAGATTTTTTACCCGACCTGATTATTCTGGATATCATGATGCCGCACCCCAATGGCATCGAAATTTGTAGGGAGCTCCGCAGTATAAAGAGCTTTGAGAATACTTATATATTTTTTCTTACCGCTAAATCAGAAAGTTACTATCAGCAAGCTGCATTGGATACAGGTGGTGATGATTATATCGAAAAGGTAGTCGGGCTAAGAGCGCTGACGCATAAAGTCAGTACCGTCCTGAAGCGCAGGTTTGTCATCCGTAAAAGTGTTCCTGAATTAAAGATCGGTAACTTAAGAATAAACCGAAGATCAAGCTCTGTAAAAATCGGGGAGTTGGAAATCATCCTCAGCAAGCCAGAGTTTGATCTACTTTTCTTTTTTGCACAGAACCCCCGGAAAGTAATTTCACAAGAAAACTTGCTGTGCAACATCTGGGGCTCTGAAATTTATCTCTATGATACATCCATTGATGTCTACATACAAAATCTGAAACAGAAACTTGGCCTCGATCTTATCCACAGAACCATCGACAACCGATATCGGCTTGACCTTAAATGATCCATTGGGCACTTCAGTCCGTATTATTAAGCTTTGTGTCATTTCGGAAGGATTATATGTCAAGTGCTGGAGCGTATCATGCATTGGTCGAATGATTTGTTCATCCCGCATGCTTTTTGTCCTGGCGAATTCGTTAGTTCGTCAGACGGAAAAGCATGAAGGATCCTATTGAACATTTTCTAATACGACTGAGGGAGAGAATAGTCCACTTATATCGTCAAAAGGAACTTTTTCCCCGCCTTATACGGGGTACTTTACGTTCCCTGGGTGGGATCTTCCTCCTGATGGCATTTTTCATTTTTCTGGTATGGGCCGGCTTGTTTGGCAGAATTCCCGACAAGGAAGACCTGCGAAGCATCAGTCACCAGGAAGCCACTGAAGTTTATAGTTCCGATAGTGTGCTTCTGGGGAGATACTATCTGCAAGAGCGGTCCACTGTACCTTCAGCACAGATTTCAACGGAACTAAAAGAAGCGCTTATTGCCACGGAAGATGTACGCTTTTATGATCACCATGGCATTGATACCCGGAGCATGTTACGCGTAGTCATCAAAAGCATTTTACTACAAAGCGAATCGGCCGGTGGAGGAAGCACCTTAACACAACAGCTCGCAAAAAATCTTTACCCAAGAAGATCGTATGCACTGTTTTCCTTGCCCATTAACAAGATCAAAGAAATATTTATCGCGAAACGCCTGGAAAAGGTTTATACAAAAGACGAAATTCTGGTGCTTTACCTCAACACCATTCCTTTTGGTGACAACGTGTATGGTATTAAGACGGCAGCAGAACGTTTCTTTTCTGTCCCGGTCAACCGGTTAACGTTGGATCAATCGGCGGTATTGATTGGAATGCTGAAAGCTACGCATCGTTATAATCCCCGGTTATTTCCAGCGCGCGCAAAACAACGCAGGGATGTAGTCTTAGATCAACTGGAGAAGTATGATTTTATCACCTCAGAGGAAAGGGATTCTTTGCAGATTAAACCTTTAAAACTTCAGTATAAGAAGCTATCGCACAACTCAGGTTTGGCACCCTATTTCAGAGCTTATATAAAAGCGGAATTGTTGTTGTGGTGTAAGGAACACGAGAAGGAAGATGGAACACCTTATAACCTTTATACCGATGGTTTGAAAATCTATACAACAATAGACTCCAGGTTACAACAATATGCTGAGCAAGCTATGCGGTCACAGATGACACAATTGCAACAGAAATTTGAGAAGCAGGTAGACAAGCATAATCTTCAGGAAGTTGCTAAGACAAAAATAAGTCACCTTCCTCTTTATAAGCGTTTAAAACAAGCCGGCGTTTCTGAAAAGGATATCCTGGAAGAATTGAAGAAGCCATCCATGAAAAAAGTATTTACATGGGAGGGGGAGAAAGAATTAGAAATAAGTTCCTATGATTCCTTGCTCCATCATCTACAATTCCTTCAGACCGGATTACTCGCCTTAAATCCCGGGAACGGAGAAGTTAAAGCCTGGGTAGGGGGGATAGATCATGAATTTTTTCAGTATGATCATGTACGCGAGAGTACCAAGCGACAGGTAGGCTCTACGTTCAAACCTATCGTTTATGCAGCGGCTATGGAACAAGGTGTAAGTCCATGTGACTATACTTCCGGGCGCAAGACTTCCTATACCAATATGGAAGATTGGACACCTGAAAATTCGAAGGATGATTCGTATGATCAAAAGTATTCCATGGAAGGTGGCCTTGCCGGATCTGTCAATACCGTTTCCGTTAAACTTTTGGAAAAAACAGGGATCCCAAATGCGATTACTACCGCGAGGCGGATGGGAATCAGGAGTGAATTACCTCGGGTTCCTTCACTGGCCTTGGGGACAGCTTCAATTTCAATGATCGAAATGGTTAGCGCCTATGGCGTGTTTGCGAATAAGGGAAAGTATGTAGCCCCTGGTCTGATTACTGCCATCACAACAAATGAAGGTATTATGCTGGAGAACTTTAAGCGAGAATCAACACCCGCCCGGGCCATTTCGGAAGAGACCGCTGATATGATGCTCCATATGCTGAAACGTGTTATCAACGAGGGTACAGGTTCAGGATTAAGATCGAAGTATGGAATTACCAGCGACATCGCAGGAAAAACCGGAACAACACAAGCCAATGCTGACGGTTGGTTTATTGCCATAACCCCAAAATTAGTTATTGGTTGTTGGATAGGAGCGGATGATCCGCTCATTCATTTTAAAAGTACGTCTATGGGTCAGGGAGCAGCAACGGCCATGCCAATGGTTGCCCGGTTCTTACAACAGGTTAATAAGGATCCTGACTTCAGGCGTATCGCATTGGCGCGATTCGATCCACTGTCAAATGATTTGATGGATAAATTAGATTGTGATCTTTCCCGATCCGACCGGAATTTGCTGCAGCGAATTTTCAACCGCAAGAAGGGCGTAAAGGAAAAAAAATTCAAAGAATAAGAAGAGGAATTTTTCGGGAATCAGTCAATTATATAAACCATACATCATGATGCATTGGCACGTGCCATGGACACATTCCTAAATTTTTCCTTACTTTATAAAATGGAAACAAAACCCCTGACCATACCGGTATCGGAAAGTATTGGTACTGTGTCTGGACTAATCGTGCAGCCTGACATGATGAAGTCCATGTTGGTGCTGGCCCATGGTGCCGGTGCCGCGATGCGCCATCCTTTTATGGAGTCGCTGGCCATTAAATTAGCAGAATGTTCCATAGGTACTTTACGATTCAATTTTCCGTTTACAGAAAATGGAAAGAAAAGACCTGATCCACCACCAATAGCGGAGAAAACTGTTGCTGTTGTTCTCAGTAAAGCGAAGGAATTATATCCGCAAGTATCAATTTTCGCCGCCGGAAAATCGTTTGGCGGGAGAATGTCTTCCCAATATTTATCAAAAACTTGCCCTCCGTTTGTAAGGGGAATAATATTCTATGGTTTTCCATTACACCCCGTAGGGCAACCCGCCATAGTGCGTGCAGAACATCTCAACACAGTGGGAATCCCTATGCTATTCTTGCAAGGTACCCGTGATGCCCTGGCTGAACTTTCATTGATTAAACAAGTATGTGGTAAATTATCCTCCGCGACGCTTGTCACCTTCGAAGGAGCTGATCATTCTTTCAAGATTGGGAAAAAGGAAATTATATCCGAATTAGCATCTTCAACAGACACGTGGATCAAAAGCTTAGGTTAAATTCAAAAATGCACCTGACCGGTAGAACTAATCGTTTTGTGCTTCCTGCCAGGAATTCATTTCATGGATCACGCTTGCCCTTTTTTGTGACGATGATTCCTCGTTTTTTGCGTTATACTTTGATTCAACAAACTCTTCTATATTCGTGAAGAACCTAAGGCGGTACTTGAGAATGGTCTTGCTGCCAATGGCATTTTTAAAAGGACGAAGATTTTCCCCTTCATTAATCCAATAAAGCATTAACCCCTTTTCCGCTGAAAAGCCCGGCATAAAAATGAAGCCTGAGCCTTCAAGATTATTCAAAACTTCAGCCTCAAAACCTGACTTACCCCTTATATACACAGTTATCCAACCCATACTTTTACTTTCTATATATCGAGATTACTAAATATTATTCTGCCGTTTCCACTTGTTACAGCACTGCCTTCTGACTTTTAAAGGCTTTAAAAAATTTAATTTACAGGAGAAAGGCCCACCTGAAGTCGAAAAAATTCTTGCTACTATCTTTACGCAGGAGCTACCGGATAGGTTACATACGCTCTTTCATCCAAAAGCAGACAGAAGATTGAAATCGCATTGTCGCTTTTGAGGGGATGAAGTCCAGGATGTACCCTACCGGGGTCCTTTGCTCAAGCGTGCAATTTACGCCTTATTTGGCGGGATTTGAATTATTCTCTTATCTTTGCGCCATATTTTATCTAAATTAATAATGAAAGAAGGAACAGTAAAATTCTTTAATGAATCCAAAGGATTCGGGTTCATCAAAGAAACATCAACAGGACAAGAGTATTTTGTACACATTTCAGGTCTTCTTGTCGACCAGATCCACGAAAATGATGAAGTCACTTTTGAACTCAAAGAAGGAAAAAAAGGATTGAATGCGGTTAATGTTCGGTTAGCCAATTAATAAGATCATCATTATTACCAAAAAAAAGCCGGGCTTGCCTGGCTTTTTTGTTTTCAGCTTCCTGACAACTCTACGCTCCGGTACTATTCTATAATCTATTTTTCGAACCCTTGGCTATTGGACTTGCGCAAATGCTTTTATTTATCACGGATAGCACAGAAATCACAGAATAGATTTAGTTGTCCTTTCCGCGGATTCCGTGCCTTCCGTGAGAAACCAATTACTGAACGTCAATTAATCAGTCTACCGCCTGATAAAAATCACCTTTGCCTTCATAGTCCGTACATATATTTACACAACAAATGAACGAGATTATGAAAAGGATAAGCGGAACAGTTAAAAGAATATCATTATTAAGCATTTTGGTGACTTGTGTTTTTTTGATCACCACGGCATCGATGTGTGATGATAACAACGAATCTGTACTGGATGATAGCCATATCCAGGCCACTTTGAAGGATGGCGCATGGCACGTCACTTATTATTTTGATAAGCAAGATGAGACCAGTGACTTCAGCGGCTACAATTTTACTTTTGATGATAATGGAACAGCCGTGGCGACGAAAAATACCACGACGGTGAATGGATCCTGGTCCACAGAAAATTCAAGTAATGGAACAGTGAAACTTATTATGGACTTTGGAGCAACCTCGCCACTTGATGAACTGAATGAGGATTGGAGAGTTCTGGAACATACCGATGTCCGTATTAAACTGGAGCACGTCAGTGGGGGCAATGGTGGCACGGATAGCCTGATACTTGAAAGAAACTAGTCATACCTACTTTGAGCCTCCGCAGCAAACTAAAGCGGAGGTTTCAATTCCACCATCGCGTTTGCGGCAAAACCTTATTCAATACAACGGGTTCACCGATCATTGGTGTAATCATTTTCGCGTTAAGTAATGTAGCCTGCTTGAGTGCTCTTTCAACCGGCTCCTTCCAGGGATGCAGGGCAAGTGTAAACTTTCCCCAATGCACGGGCATAAACATCTTAGCACGAAGATCTATACTGGCTAACACGGTTTCCTCAGGCATCATGTGAATATTAGGCCACATGGTATTGTACTGACCGCATTCCAGTATGGCCAGGTCGAAAGGCCCATATTTGTTCCCAATGGTTTTAAAGGTTTCATCATATCCTGAGTCTCCTCCAAGGAAGAGACAGTGACTATTTGTTTTTAGAATGAAAGAAGCCCATAGGGTTTTATTCCTCGTAAAACCACGCCCGGAGAAATGCCTGGTGGGTGTCGCCATCAATTCTATGCCAGGCAGAACCGTTTCACCTTCCCACCAATCAAATTCATGGATGCGGCTTTCGTCAATACCCCAATAAACAAGATGCTCGCCAACGCCCAGGGCAGTGTAATACGCTTTTACGTTGTGTTGAAGTTTGAGAATACTGTTATAGTCTAAATGATCGTAATGATCATGTGTAATGATCATCAAATCAATCGTTGGAAGATCTTCTGCGAAGTATGGCGTCGAAACATCAAAACTTTTTACTCCCATGTATTGAACAGGTGAAGCACGCTTACTGAATACAGGATCGACCAGAATATTTTTTCCTTGTAGCCTGATCATATAAGAAGAATGGCCGAACCAGATGATGGTGGGGGCCTCATCAGGCAATGTCTTTAAGTCAGTCCTTACGGAGGGAAGCACAGTGCCCGGCGCCCGATCAATTCCTTTGCCGAAAAAATTGAATGCAAGCCTGAAGTATGATGTACCATCGGCTATCATTTTTGTTTCAGAAATATTTTTAAAGCTACCATCCCGGTAGTGACTTGAATTTTTTATTCGTGCTAACCGGCTGCCCGTGGGAACTTTACCAAAAGGTTTCTGTCGCATTTGCCTAAAGGTATAGGGTATGGGGTACTAATCACTTTTCACTAATCACTATTCACTTTTCACCATTCGCTATTCACTTTTCACTTTTAACTTATAAGGGGTTTAGGATACTATTCCAGTATTTCTTTTACCCTGCCAACTTCCCCGGTTTCTAGGCGTACTTTAATACCGTGGGGATGTGTAGGGGATTTTGTGAGAATATCTTTTACTACACCCTCCGTTAGGGCCCCTGAACGTTGATCCGCTTTTAAGACGATGGACACCCGAAGGCCTGGCTTTAGGGTGGAGCGATTATTTCCATTCATTGTTTACGGCGCTTAACAATTAGTCTGCCTTTAGTTAGTATTGCTATCCGTATTAGCGGATAAGCTTAACCCAACCCCGGATCTTCTTTTGCCTTTTCTCAGGATCAGTGGTGGTAAAGGTAACTTCTGCACTATAATAATAGACAGCTGCATCGAGCAACGAACCGCTATCATCCCGGCCATCCCAGTCAATGTTGATAGAATTGCCATTGCCTGAATCAAAACCATAAACCGGATTACCCCAGCGGTTATACACCCTTAACGAAACTTTCTCCACAAATTGAGGGCAGCGGCTAATGTTCTCACTGGAACAAGTTGCCTCATCTTCGGGCCGATAGGCACTGAATCGGTCGTTGCACCCATCTCCGTTGGGTGTAAAGATATTGGGAAGATCAAAGTAGGGACAGTTGTCATTACAAGCAGGGTCACTTAACTCACTGATATGACCTTGAGTGTCTACTGCTGTAACCCGATAACAGCGTGCATAAGACGAGAGTCCTTCCTCCACATAGGTCATGTCCGTTACGTTGGAAGCCAGGAGAGCGTATGCTCCCGTGGCACCACTGGCTCCATATACGTTGTAGCTAATAATATCGGAGCGGCACCCCGGTCCTAATGCCGGCTCCCAGGAAACATGATTGCTAAAATCAAGCTGATCGCAGGTTTCTTCCTGAATAAATTGCTCGCAATTCGTTAGCGCCACGGTCACCAAAGGTTTACAGGGTAGCAGGTTGTTTTGCGGATAGAGGCATACCTGCTGGGAGAAATTTTCCTGGATGGCAATTTTAGGATTACCATAGCTACCCCGTGTCATGATCCGGTAACAATACATTAGGTTTTCATCCAGCGGTATATTCTTATAGTGGCCCACATCCACATAGGTGAATCCATTTTGCGATACATCCACGCTGTCGATCAATACCATTTCACTTTCACTTGCCCCTTCACTTCCCCTATAAATTAAATGCCAGGGTGAATTCTGGATGAAATTTGTCCAGGGCACTATGGCAATCCAGTTTAATTCTATTTCCTTAATCCCTGGTACCGCGCTTAGCCAAACGGATGAAGCAACGGCTGAAGTGTCTATTGGTCTATACTCAGGATTGGTTTTTGTCCTGGCATAAATGATGATTTTATAGTTGTAGGGCATCTCCTCGGTCTTTATTCCGGTATCCAGGAAGGTCGTGTCTTGAATACGTTCAGAGACTTTTAGGGCAAGACCCAGGCTATCGGAAAGGCCATCGGCCCTGTAAATTTCATATTGATATGGTTTTGGAAATTGAACGGTGCTTATCGAGAGGGGACTTCGCCAGCTTACGCGGATGGCTCCATCCTGACTATCTGTTTTCTCCACCGTAACATGAGTGATTACGGGTGCGTCAATCTGGATAGGCCCAATGCATATTTCTTCGGAAACACGGCTTTTGCCCCCAGCGGGAGCGTTGAATGTTGCTACCAGCCGGTAACAATATCTTGCTCCTGGCGCTAATCCTTTCAATTTATTGATATCGGTGAATTTTTTTTGCAATGGATCAATCGTACCCACTAACTCGTATCCTAGTAAGGCAGGGATTCCGGTGACACACAGGCCTGGTGTATAATTAATGTCGTCAACCCTTCGCCAAACCTGAATTGCTCCTGCATTTTCACAAGTGTAATCATTCCATTCTAAAGCAGCGCTTCGATTATCAATATCTAGTGCGGCACTCTTCCAGGTAGGTGGCGGTGCAATTACTTTTATATTCCAGGTTTTAAATGTTGTTAAGGTACCGTCCGGCGATTTATCGGAAATCTTAAAGACAACTTGATAGGATTGTTCCCGGATATGCAGACAATCCGTATTCCAGTTAAACTCCAGGGTAGCGGGAGGAAAGGATGGTTTAAACGCTGGCACGGAAGGGGTGTAGGTAGCTGGCTTATTGGCGGCAGGAAAATTAAATATTTCAGAAAAGGGTTCAATTTTTACAGAATCATACTCCGGATCAACACCAAAAATTGTTGCATGAAGCACCGTTCCGGCGATTATACAAGTATCATTTGGTATCAATACGTCCGGCCGGATATTGTCACACTCCGATACGATAATCTGCATATCCCGGACTGTGGTACTTAACTTCACCAGTTCCCCGGTACTGGCAATTCTTCTCCATTCAATTATTTCAAAAGCTATATTGTACTGTCCTTGCATTCCCGGTGCATTCCACGTGATGAGTCCAGTTACGGGATTGATCGAAAAGTTAGGTGGACCCGTACCCGTTTCGTTTGCAGTATTATAATTAACGTAAAAACGGGGATCATCAGGCATAACATAGCCATCCACATCAACATCTACTTCACTTTCAGGTATGGTCAAAGCATAGGATAAGCTATCGCCATCGAGATCATATGCGCCCGCGTTATGAAAAAAAGAAATGCCGCTACACGCTAAGTCAACGGGTGGAATACCTAACCTGGGAAAATGATTGCAGCCTGTATTGGCTTCAGTATTTATGGTTATCGATGAAGAATAGGCTGTGTCTTCTGAATTTATCATATTCAAAACACCCGAACTCCTGTCTCGCTCATAATAGGTGATCTTATAAATTCCAGGATTCTGATAGGTATGAGCTATTGTATAGGTTGCAATAGAGATGTCTATTCCAAGATCCGGGCGAAGCGTAGCCTGGGTTTCCGGAATCACGACCGTACTACCATCACCAAAAATAATGCTACCATCTACAAAGGAAGTGCCTCCAAAGGGTGTATGTGACTTGGAGTCTAAATAGACAACTACTGTAATCTGAAATGTGAGATCGTTGCAATTGAGACGCTCAACAATTACTTCGCCAGCCCTCAAGTGGGTTGCGGAGGAATTTTTTGCTACAAAAAAGGCCACCAAAAACAACATGAGATATCGGTAGAGGCTGCCTTTTAGAACATTTAATCCCATACGGTTTCTCAAGGTTGAGGTTTGCAAAATTACTCAATATATATATCCTAAATCCCCATCCCAGGTAACATATTAAGGAATAAGTGACCCTGCACTCTATTCTGTAGGGTAAATACACATAAAAGTTGTGAAGTTGGGTTACTATTCCACACACTATGACCAAGGATCCGGTTTGCGACCGTAATTAATTGGTATAATTTTCTCTGTAGTGTATTCAGGCTTTAAATCTTTGGAACAATGAAACGATTATGGGTTATTTTAACCATAGGGCTTATTGCCTTTGTGGTTTTAGGGGCTGACAAACGTTACCAGGGCTCCATAAAAAGTGATACAAAGAAGGTATGCCGCGGTTACACGGTTATTGAGGCGAGTATCGGTATCGATTGCAATGGCGATACCCTTCGACTGAAGAAGGTCGGTGGGTATTATGAACGTATACGCCAAGATGAAACTAAATCAGCCATACCTCTTTCTGTAAATTAATACGGTCTTAATTCCAGGATTGGTTTTCAAATTGAAAGACTTTTATAGTTTTGCGACGTATGACCAGAGTCGCGTTGCTGATCATTTGCATTTTTTCGACTGTCTCAATTATTCATGGGCAGCCTGAACAAGTTCCCTATGTCATTCTTGTTTCTTTTGACGGCTTTCGGCATGACTATGTGACCAGGTTTCATGCGCCGAATTTCAAAGCGTTTGCCACTAAAGGAACACAAGCCGATGGATTGATTCCATCCTTTCCAAGCAAGACATTCCCCAACCACTACACGCTGGTTACGGGGTTATATCCAGGGCATCATGGTTTAGTCGACAATTCTTTTTACGATCCTGCCAGACAAGAATTCTTTGGGATGAAATTGCACGGTAGAGTAACGGATCCATTTTATTACGGTGGTATCCCATTGTGGCAACTGGCAAAACAACACGGGGTAAAATCAGCTTCTTTCTTTTGGGTAGGTTCTGAGCTACCACAGCCCGAACTCCATCCCGATTATTATTTTCCATACGATGAATCGGTGCCGGATACCGCTCGCGTTGAGCAGGTGTTACAGTGGTTAAAACTTCCGGAAGATCAGCGGCCTCATTTTATCGCCCTGTATTTCTCCTCACCCGATCATGAGAGCCATCTTTATGGACCCGCTTCTAAAGAAACGCGTCGTGCCGTTTTACATGCTGATGCCTTATTATCCAGGCTTATGTTAAACCTGGAGAAAATCAAACTACCTGTTAATGTAATCCTGGTTTCAGATCATGGCATGCTTGAAGCAAAGCAACAATCCGAGACTTATATTTTTCTCGATGAAGTCATGAATGTGGATGATCCTTCCATAAAAATATCCAATGGTGGTACACAAACGCATATTTACGTTGCTGATAAAAATGATTGTGATTCCCTGTATAATTCGCTAAAGACTAAAGCCATAAATTTTTCGGTTTTCAGGCAGGTGGACTTTCCTGCGCGTTGGCATTACCAAACAGCGCGGTCAGGAGATATTTTGATCACAGCGCATGAAGGCTATTATATACGCGAACGAAACAGGGTGAAGTTCCTCAAAACCCTTAAGACCGGAAGTGTTTTTGGCGTGCATGGTTATGATGCCAGTGAAGTAAGGGATATGCAAGGAATTTTCTTAGCACAAGGTCCAAATATAAAAGCAGGACTGAAAATTCCAGCCTTTGAGAACATCCATGTCTATCCATTGATAGCCAAAATTCTCCACCTTGCCATACCCACAACCGATGGACGAATCCAGGTATTGGAAAGAGCTTACCAAAAGTAACGGTAACTTCCCTAACGGCAGGATGTTTGTCAAATGTGGAGAATAAAGATCGTATAAATCCTAACTCAGTTTACCGGCCAATTTTGGTAATACACCTATTTGTATAACAAAATGTATAATAATTGCTATATTAGTTTTACAATTTATATACAAATAGTCAATGCCGCATGCTGGAAAATCGGAGGATGAAAACAAATCCCGGGGAAAACTTGCCTCAAAGCCTCCCCGCTACGCCCTTCGGTTCCTCGAAAGGTTTTGTCCTCCGGATTTATTCGAGAGTATTGAAGGTGACTTGTTGGAACAATTCGAAAGAGAAGTTGAGGAGGTAGGAGGCGTGAAGGCAAGGAGGCGGCTGGTGTTGAACGTTATTAAATTTTTTAGACCAGGTATCCTTTTGAGAAATAGGTTTTCGTTTCAACTTATCAACATTATTATGCTCCGCAGTTATTTCAAAATCACCTATCGGAATATCCTGAAGAGTAAAGGATATTCCTTCATTAATATATTCGGACTTTCGCTGGGCATCGCGTGTTGCCTGCTCATGTTCAACTATGTCCGGTTTGAATTCAGTTACGATAACTTTCACCCGGAAGTGGATCGAACGTACAGAGTTGATCAGGTTTTGCCCTGGAGCCTGGAAGAAGGGGTTTCAGGGTCAACAGCGCCACCGTTGGCAAACACCCTGAAAACGAATTACGGCGAGGTGGAGGAGGTTATGCGGATCAATACTCCGGGAGATTTTATTATCCGGTTTTCAGATGCACCAAACCACATGATCGCCTTTAATGAGAGCCATGTCTACGCTGCGGATTCCAATTTTTTTTCCTTCTTTGGTTTCAGGTTAAAGGAGGGTGATTCCCGCACAGCACTCCAGGGAGTCCATAAGGTCGTGATATCGGAGGAGGTAGCGAAGAAACTTTTTGGTGATGCGCCAGCCTTGGGCAAAATCCTACAACTAGGAGATGACCGTACTGCCATTGAAGTAACCGGTGTCACGGAGCATCAACCTGAAAACACACATTTTCATTTTGATTACCTCTTATCGATGGACACCAATCCCAGCGTTAAAAAACGAGACTGGAGTTGGGTATGGACGCAAGTTGTTACCTACGTCCGACTAAAGCCGGGAGCAGATCCAAAAGCGCTTGAAGGCAAAATGTTAACCCTGGGAGAACGCGTCATAAAGCCGGCTTTTGAAAGCAGGGGTATGGACTATGAAAACGCATTGGAAGGAAAAGGCACTTGGAATTTTTATCTGCGCCCGATGCGCGATATTCATTTGAAATCAGGAGACAATCGCCTGGGTCCTGCGGGTGACATCAAGTATGCCTACACGTTTGCTGTGATAGGTGGATTTGTTTTACTCATCGCGGCTATCAACTTTATCAACCTGTCAACCGCCCGCGGAACGAAGCGGGCCAAAGAAGTCGGCGTGAAGAAAACCCTGGGAGCGTTGCGAAGTTCCTTGATATCGCAATTTCAAAGTGAATCTATTTTTCTGACAATCTTCTCTACCATGCTGGCGTTGATCTTAGTGGAAGGCCTCCGGTTGATGATCGAAGACGTTGTGGGAATTAGCATTCCGTTTACACTCTGGAAGGATAAGGAAATGTTGTTGATGCTACCTTTTATTCCCCTGGTGATCGGATTCCTCGCAGGGTTATATCCATCTTTTTATCTCACGGCGTTTCGACCTGTACACGTGCTCAAAGGAAAGATCGCTTCAGGCCTGGGCAACTCCACACTCCGCAATGGATTGGTCGTGATTCAGTTCTCGATATCTATCGCTTTGATTGCGGGAACGATCATTGTCTTCCAGCAACTGAGATTTGTCAGCTCGACAAACCTGGGCTTTGATAAAGAGAATGTGTTGCTCATTAAGTATGCGGAAAAACTGGGCAACCATCTCGAGGCTTTCCGGCATGAAGTAGAGACTTATCCGGGGGTAACCCAAGCCGGCATTACCATGGAAGTTCCGGGCGGCGGAGAATGGTCAGACAGTTTCTCCCGCGAAAGTTCAGATGTCAGCGTGTCGGTAGCTATCGTAAAAATCGATGAGCATTTCTTTAAAACATTGGATTTTCAATTGGTCGCCGGACGGGCATTTGAGAAAGAAAGACCTTCCGATAAGAATGCTATTATTCCTAATGAAACTACTGTAAGATTGTTTGGCTGGACACCGGAGCAAGCAATTGGCCAATACCTTGTCTATCCCGGAAATGACGATACCCGTCATGAAATAATAGGCGTGATGAAAGACTTCCACTATCAATCGCTTCATCAAAGCATTACCCCGGTTATGTTTTGCAAAATAGAGTCGGACATTTGGGGCGATTGGCGCGTACTTACGGTGAAGTTCAAATCAGCTGACATTACCGCACTCATTCAACGCATACAGGACAACTGGAATAACGTACTGGATGATACGCCCATGGACTATTCATTTCTCGACCAGCAGTTAGCCAGGCAGTACCAGGTTGAACAACGCCTGGGAGGGTTGTTCGGTATTTTCTCCGGCCTTTCCATTCTGATTGCGATCATTGGATTAGTAGGACTAGTTTCTTATTCAGCCGAAGTGCGAAAGAAGGAGATTGGCATTCGTAAAGTCTTTGGAGCTTCTACCACGCGTATTGTCATCATGATGAACAGCCAGTATATCCGGCTTATTATTTTTTCACTGATCGCCGCTATTCCACTGTCATGGTGGACGCTTTCTCAGTGGCTCGAATCCTTTGCCTACAAAATTGAGATCAACCCTTTGACATTTATCGCCGCAGGATTTACCGAGTTGATGCTGGCCATGTTGAGTGTTGGGTATTTATCCTTGCGGGCGGCGTCACTGAATCCATCGCAGGTTTTGAAGGAGGAATGAAACGGATACACCCCCGAGGGCAGCGCTGATAAAATTAATCCCGCCTACCGGCAGGGCCTGCCTACCGGCCAGGCAGGCGCAAGGGCGCGACTTGTACCCCGCCGGGGCGGGGAAGACTCCGCGGTAAAATGGATTTTTGCCTTTAAGGAATTTTAAATGAATCTCCCTTATTGATCCCGCAAACTATTCGCTGGATTAGTCATTGCTTCACGGATGGATTGGCCTGCAATCGTCAAGAGCGTTGTAACAAGCACAATGGTTCCGGGCATGACGATCATCCACCAGCTGATGTTTATTTTATACGCAAATCCTTTGAGCCATTGGTTGGTCAGGTAATAGGCCAGGGGAAAAGCAAAAGCACAGCTGATCACTATGAGCTTTACATAACTTTTAGACAACATAAGCAGGATTGTTGAAGCAGTAGCTCCCAAAACTTTTCGAACAGCGATTTCCTTCGATCGCTTCACCATCGCCAGTGAAGCCATTCCAAACAATCCAAGGCTTGCTACTGCAATGGAAATAATACAGAACAGGTTTAACAACTTCGTGAATAATTCATCGGACTGGTATTGTTCCTCAAAAAAACTATCCATGAAATAATAAATGAAGGGGTCATTGGGATAATGGGTATTCCATATGTTTTGTAAGACCTTAAGATAATCTCCCTGCCTGGTGTGAACACGAAATGAAATATAACCGTATTCAAACGGATGACGATGAAAAAAAAGGATCGGATCGACCGGTTTCCGGATAGATTCATGATGATAATCCTTCAACACGCCAATGATTGTATATTTTTCATGATCGCTTGCAATCAAGGTCGTATTTACGGCATCGGCAGGCGTCATATATCCTAAGGCCAGCGCTGCTTTTTCATTGATCAGGCAAGTCGGGCCCGGTTCTTTCTGATTAAAGTTACGTCCGCCTAAAAAGGTCAGCCCGAATGTTTCTTGATATCCATCATCTATCCACATGACCCAGAACGATTGTTTCTTTTCGTTCTTTGATCCGACAGCGTGGACACCTTCGTCGTGAAAACGGATCTCCTGTCCCGGAATATTAAAGGAAGCAGTCCCGGATTTAAAAGCTGCATGTTGCAGCACCTTTGTCCGGAATTGCATGTACCGGGTATACCGGAGCGAATCAGAATTGGTGGAGGCACCGGCGCGTAGCGTGATCGTTTGGTTGGCGTTGAACCCGGAATCAAATTCACGCATGAAGTTGACTTGTCTTCCGGCGATGAGGGTAATGCCAACCATAGCTACAGCCAGGAACAATTGAAATACCATCAATCCCTGTTGCAGTACATTGGCCTTGCCTTTGCCGTTTCCCAATTTGTTTTTAAGGATCAGCGCGGGTTTATAGCGTGTAATAAAATGAGCAGGGTAAAATGCGATGAGCGTCGTCCCGGCCACAAAACCAATAAAGTATACCGTCCACGAAAGGATGTTGGTTGAAAGGGTGGGGACGTTTGTGAAGAGCAAGCGGGAAAGGGGTCCGGTGAAAATCCAATAGAGTCCTAAGCCAGCAAAAAAAGTAATGCTGGACAAGATCAATGCTTCCAGCAGGAACTGTCCACTGATGGCTAACCGGGAGGCACCAAATACTTTTCGGACACCAATCTCATCGGCGCGCTCAAGCGATCGTGCCAGGGAAAGATTAATGTAATTAATCCATGCTGCCACCAGGATGAATACTGCAAGAGAGAGGAGTGCATACAATAATGTCCTGCTGGTACCAGGTTTTGCTTCACCGGACAGCGCTGCAGCCGTATGCATATCCTCGTAAGGGCTCAGCTCCATCCTGGCTGTATGACCTCGCCTTTCCAAAGTAGTAATGTGCTCTGTGGCCATTCGCGTCAATGCGTTGTTGATCGCAGGTATATCTGTTATATTCTCTTTGAGTTTCACAAAGGTGAATGTCCACGGTGAACTGAAATCTCCATCTTTCGAAATCCAGCCATAGTAAGGCATGGTGGACCAGGACAAAAGAAAGTCAAAGTCAAGGGATGACGTGGAAGGGATATCTTCGAAGACGCCGGTTATTGTAAAGGGAAGACGCTCATTGAAATAAACTACTTTTCCTACTGGATCCTCCTTTCCAAAGTACACTTCCGCCTGTGATCTTGAGATCATTACTGAACTGGGAGGTGTTAAGGAGTTTTCTTTCGAGCCACTAATGAGTTTAACGTCGAAAACTTTAAGGAATGAGCTATCGACATAAAGCATATTTTGGTCAACGATCCGGACGTCTTCCGTGAAGACAAACGCTTTTTCATTATAAACACGGGTTACCGCTTCAACCTGCGGAACATATTCATGTACCAGCAGTGCCGTGCGGTCATGGGTGCGGGCGCTTTGCAGTACAGGCTGACCTTGTTGATATTCATAATAGTCAATGCGGTAGACCCTGTCTCCATCTTCATAAAATTTGTCAAAGCTGAATTGATAGCGAACATAGCCCATCAGCGAAAGGAAAATGGCGATGCTGATGGACAGCCCTACGACATTGATAAAAGTGAATAATTTCCTGTGAATGAGATTCCGGATGGCGGTATTCCAATAATGCTTCAGCATCGGGTTTATAATAAAGCGTCAAGATAAAATAATAATCTTGGATTACTTCTTTTAGAAAATCAGGTCATCAAAGGTGCGGTGTGAGCTGGATGGTGAAAATTGCCTAACCTCGGGCGTTAAAAAAAGTGTCTATCCAAAACGACAAAGAAGAGAGACTCTATGACGCAAACCTGTCTCGCTCTAGCGGGTGGACTTCAGCTATAATTAAGAAGCATTTACTGCAACGTTGCTTTCCGGCATCTGATTGTTTGTGGTTATACTTATAGGATCTTAACCGGATCAAAAAGTTTTTTCACTGCGGGATTTATTGACTTCTGTTTTTCGTAGTCATAATAGTTATAAATGCCCTGATCGTTTCCTTTACTCACAACGTAGCAGACGAGGTAAAGCGGTGAGGACGCAGCAGCAGGCAAAGGAATATAATGCTCAAAAGTTGTCACTGGAACACAACAGAATGAATAACTAAAGGAGGAACTATAATTCGAATTATCTGCATCCGGTTTATCGCTGAAATAATAAGAAAAAAAGTATGAATCGGTTTCCGTAATGGTACCTGAAATTTTTACCTGCGTCCCCATATTCACAACCTTGTGATTCACAAGTGCGATCTCCGGAAGTGCGATTAACTTTATATCCCCGATTACCGCCGGTTCATTTCCTGCAGCAAAAATAAAGTTGAATCGTTTAAAAGAACCGTATCCTTCCTTTTCAAAGGTGACCCGGAATGTCCCAGGTTCGATATTATTAAACTCAAACCGGCCAATGGCGTTCGTGAGGACAGAACGATTCTCATCCAGGAAAACTTTTACATCGCTTTTATCCTGCAGTTCGATGCCCTTTTCATCAAACAGCTTCACAAAACCTATGATACTACCTTTGGCTATTATTATTTTTTCTTCATGGCAACTGCTCAGCCCCACAGCAGCGAAGATCCAGGCAAATGTTATATATTTTTTCATGGTATCGTATCCGCTACGGGGTTACATAGGAATTTTAATGCTGATCACTTCAGAGCCCTTCAGGCTGATGGAAGAATAGATCTTGTTACCGGTTTCAAGATCAGGGTATCCGGCCAATTGGTCAGAGCATGGATAGATCACCAGGTAAAGGTCGGATCCGAGAGGAAATTTAGTGGTGTTTAGCGGTTTGCTAAAGTTATTGGAACTGCCCGGATAAAAGTAAGCCAGGATATCGGATTCAATGTAACGGGTTGGAGAAACATCCGGTTGGTTGTCAAGGTAATACCGGAAATACCCATATTCGCCAACGGTTTCCGGCAGATCCACGTAGATTGAACCGTTAAGCCATATATAAGGTCCAGATTTGATAATACTGACATCCAAATCTTTAATTTCAATCGAGGGCAACGCGTAGAGTGTTGTGGTGACAGTGGAGGGTACACTTCCGCCGACAAACGTATAGCCCAGTATTTTGTGTTTACCGTATCCAGCCTTGCTAAAGACAATGTGATAGGTTCCCGTTTCAAGGTCGCTGATTGAGAATTTACCATTGCTGTCTGTCCGGAGGGTAATTTCAGGGTCGCTACCTTCGATCGTAACAAGGGTATTTTCTAGCGGACCTGATCCGTCTACTTGGGAAACACCATAAATATATCCTTTAAGGGTGCCTTTCAGTCCCACCAAATAGATTTCTTCTTCCCCGCAACTGCAGATGAGAAAGAGAATAACGATAATAAGGTTGTTGAAGTTGAACATCATTCTTTGCATTAAGGGATTATTACGGAAGCAACGTTGGAAGAAACTGTTCCCATGCCCGAATACTCATAACGTTTTGTTTCATGATTATAATCAGTATAGCTGGAGTTGGCTAAGCCAAATATGACAGCATATACGGTACTACCGGAAGGAAATAATGCCGGGTCAGGCATTACGTTTAGGGAGAACGTAGATCCGGTCGGTAGGAGAAGAAAAAAGGATGACGAGCTAAGATGTTTTTCAGCTGATACATCGGCAGAATTACTTAAAAAAACTATGATGCGGACAAATGGAAATTGCGATGAAGGGTAATTGTGCGTGACTGTGCCTCGAATGCCAACACCGTTCACGGTGTATTCCATCCACAGGTCTGTTACCTTGGTAGTCGATAACCTCGACAACGTATAAGATCCGAAAAGAGGTTCTTCGCCTCCCATAACCCGAAGTCCCCGGTTAAGGATTGTGCCGTATCCCGGCTTCTCAACCACCATGTTGTATGTACCGGTAGGCACGGGGTGAAATACGTAGTTTCCTTCACTATCCGTGGTCGTCTGCACTTTCTTTGTTGCTTCTTCAAGTGAGAGGATTGCACCTTCCTGCTCGGTTTCAAGCTGTCCGAATTCAGTGACCAGATAAACTTTTCCCCGCACCTCTCCATTCAGATTCAGCAGTTCTTCCGAAGTTTCATCGGAGCAGGATAGAAGCGCACAGAATGCCAGCGCACAAACGGATACATTTCTTAACATAACTATTTTTTGATGATCTTTTTAGTAATGGTTTTTTTGCCTGTACCATCCCGCATTTCCAGAATATAAATTCCAGCGGGTAGCTGC
>Ga0184629_10000065_pt1 | contig 38581 bp, 31 predicted proteins | sample PLM4_32_b1_FD_133158 | JGI IMG/M metagenome (GOLD analysis project Ga0184629, IMG submission 133158) | Groundwater sediment microbial communities from an aquifer in East River, Colorado, USA - PLM4_32_b1 | ecosystem: Environmental > Terrestrial > Soil > Riparian zone | place: USA: East River...
AACGGCTTCACCAAGAAACCATAAGGAGAGGTGTTTTTGGCGGCTTCAAAGGTTTTATCGTTTGAGTTGGCTGAAAGATAAATGAACGCTTTATTTTCATTGCGAAGTATTTTGGCAAAATCAATTCCGGTTAAAGCACCTTGCAGCTTGATATCGAGTAGTACGAGGTCAGGAATGTTGTTTGTCATCTTCTCCATTGCAGTGTTAACAGAGGCTGCAATGCCTGCTGATTCATATCCAGCTTTAGTCAGCATGATCTCCAGGTCATTTGCAACCACGAATTCGTCTTCGACAATAAGGATCTTCTTTTTCATGGACGTCTCTTTAAATGAACGCATCATGCAGCACATTCTTTCCTATTTCCGCGTGAGTGAATTTGATCAAAATTTCTGTCCCCTTTTCTGATCGGAGTTTATAGCTTCCGCCAATCTGCTCGGCAAGTCCTTTTTGCAAACTCATACCGAGTGATTTTTTTGAATTAACATTGTCAGTAGCCGGGAAGCCTATACCGTCATCAGCAATCGTAAGCTCCAACAATGAAGAAACTAGTTTAAACGCCACAAGGATATTACCCGATCGACCATCCGGAAAAGCATATTTTAAAGAATTTGTAATTGCCTCGTTTAGTATTAGTCCAACCGGCACAGCCTGAGAAACATCCAGCATAACCGGCTCAACGTCTAGTTTGAATTGTACTGAGGTGCAATCAAAACTGTCTTTAAAATAGTTGACAAGATCAGCTATATAGGTCTGCATGTCGATTGTAGATCCGGTTTTTTCATACAGTCGTTGATGGATAAGCGACATTGCATGCATCCTTCGTTGACTCTCTTTGATCGCTACAACGGCATCATGGTTGGATAGGTAGGACGATTGGCTATTCAACAGGCTTATCACCATTTGGAGATTGTTCTTAACGCGATGATGAACTTCTTTGACCAGCCAATCTTTCTCATCCAATAGATTCGATAGCTCTATATTCTTCTGTTTAATTTCTATTTGCTGAACCAAGAGTTTTTTGTTGCTCTTTTGTTTCATCCAATACCGCCCAAATAACAATGTTATTGCTAGTAAAAGGAGTACAACGCCCGCGATTGTGAGGTTCAATCGACTTTCCTGAAGTTGACTTTTATTTTGCAACAGAGCAATCTCATTCTCTTTTTTATCAGTCTCGTACTGAATCTCCAATTCTGCAAATTGCCTAGCTTTCGCAATACTGATAATAGAATCGTTCAATGATTGTTGGATTCTAAAGTGCTCAATTGCCCTTAAAAAGTTTCCTGATACAGAGTCAATCTTGAACAACATCATTTGAAGATCGCGCTGTCTCGATAGAGTGAAAATTCCGTTGGATTCGTGTTCGATTTTTTTGAGATAGACAATGGCGTCACCAAACCTTTTCTTATTAATATAGAATTTACTTATGTCGAAATAAGCCTGTGCCAGCAATTCCGTACGAGTGCTTGATAATGGTTCAAAATCAGCCTTCTGGTAGTGATCCAGCATTTTCTTATACTCAATTTCCGCTTGATCTAGGTCTAATTCGGAATAACACAATGCGATCATCTGGGAAGCAATGCCCATTTCTAATTCTGTTTTCGGAGGTCTCCGTTGAATTAAACCATCGAAGTGTTCCAGGGCTTGAGAAGCCAACCCCAATTTTATTAATTCCTCAGCCAAAAAACCGGATTGCCAATATATGACAGCAGTAGCCAAGTCACCTTCCCCAGACTGACTGACTTCAAAGTCTTGAACCGCCTTAGCAAACATTTCTACGCTCTTCTCGTGTTGACTGAGTTCTGCATGCAGCGCCCCAATTAGGGAGTAAATTGAGCCGACAGTGAATTTGGAATTATTCCCCAAGCTTTCCCGCATGCGAAGTGCTTTGAGTGCATACACCATTGCGTTTTCATAGTCTCCCATATACCTGTAAAGTTCGCCTAGGGCGTAGAGCGGTTTTACATGGTTATCGTCATAAATCTTAAGCGAGTCATAAATGCTTGCCGCTCTTAGCAACTCAACAATGGCTGCAGGTACATGGTTTAGGTCTTTGTGACGCATACCAATTGCGGACCAAATCTCTGCTTCCCTTTTCTTGTCTTTGATTTCCTGACTAAGCCGTAAGGCCTTCCAATAGTATATCACTACCATTGGGCTAGTGTCCGGCCATGTTTTACGACCGAGTCGTAGCCATGTTCTTGCTTCTCTACTTTTATCACCAATGCGTTGGTAATCCGCAATCACATTCATGAAGCATTGTTTTGCTCTTAATGTGTCTCTTAATTGGATATACGTCTCTCCAAGTCGGCAAAGGTTTTCATTACGAAAGCTTCGAATCTTGATGGAGTCAAGTGGTTGAGCGTTACTCAGCCTAACAGCTGCGGAAAAAAAATATACCGCACTGTCCAAATCGGTTTTATAACCCCCCGACTTAAACAAATAATACTTACCGAGTTCATGAAGAATTAGGATACGATTTGTATCCGGTTTGCTTTCACTCAAAGCTTTTAAATTACTCTTGAGATCAGATCTTCCCTGAGCAAAAGATGCAAACTGAAAAATGATTAAGAGAAAGATCGTGAGTGTAGTCCTCATCCTAGCCGAGATAATGGATAAAATCCTCGATTTCTAATCTAAAATACGGCTTTTTTCTATGGTGGAATACCGTCTTTCAGAATATGTACATCACAATCCTTTATAGATACATCAGCAATGGTCGGAATTGAGATTAAAATTGAAGTATGACAGGAATGGAACCAAGAATAGGCATAGATGATGATCATCGTCAGGCAGTTTGTGAATCGTTATCTATTCTCCTCGCGGATGAGTTCGTACTTTACGTAAAGACACGAAATGCTCATTGGAACGTAGAAGGTCCTGATTTCCACTGCATGCATAAGTTCTTCGAAATTCAATATGAGGAGTTAGACGTCATTATTGATGATGTTTCGGAACGAATGCGATCCCTCGGGCACATTACACCGGCTACATTGAAAAAATATATTTCTTTGACACATCTTTCGGAAAGGGAGCGCGATAATTTTGAAAGCCAAGATTTCATCCTCGAACTTTTAAATGACCATCAAACCGTGATTGTTAATCTGCGCTTTTTAATAAATGATTTCGCTTCAACTCATAATGATTTAGGCACGAGTGACTTTGTAACAGGATTGATGAAAACCCACGAGAAAATGGCATGGATGCTTCGTGCTCACCGACCGATTTCAAATGATGGCTTTTAGTTGAATTGAAAGGTTACAGCTTAGGCTGCGGCATGTCCAGGCATTTGTTGGTTCCGGAGTATGCAAGCATTGCTAAAAATGTTATCGAAGGGGTGGTTTCGAATAGTTGAAGGTTAATGTAGATGTAATTCGCATATCCCAGCGGGATCACAAATAGACAAGCCTAAAATGTTGATATTCAATGTTTTAGGCTTTTCTTTTTGGCGGACGGTCCTTCAGTTGGAAAGTGATTGTTGTAGCAGGGTCGGATTTTCAATTTGCACACTGAATAGCACGCCTATTAATTGAAAAAGTCCATTCACTTTTATAACGTCGTCGGACCCCTGCTGTTGACTGAAAATAGTAGAGTCCCCCAACCCCAGTCGCCATTTGCTTGGCTTTACTATTCTACGATTGTTAGTGGGACACAATTAATTGGTGGTCTCGTTGTGTTTTTTTTGTTTTCTAACAAAAATTAATCGCAGTGTTTCCTAATGCGATCGAATGCATCTTCATCTCCTAATTCACTAGCTTTGGATAGATCCCTACAAGCGCTATCCCTTTGCCCTAGACGCAACTTTGAAACTCCTCTGTTATAATAAGCCATGGCATCGTTAGGATCAAGCTCGATTGAAAATTTCCTCCAGTTGGTCACATTTGGAACTATACTTTTCCAATCAAATTGTCTGGAAAACCAAGCAAAATATTTGTCAGGAAAACCGTACACCCTCAAATTTATAATTTCAAGAACTTCTCATCGTTGCATCCTGCTCCCACTCAAAGTTGCCACTTAGCCAACGGAGCATCTTGACTTCAATTTCTTTTCTCCAAAGATTCTCTTTTATGTAATCTTTTTGGTCGCCCATAAGAACGGTCATTTCATAGTCACAAATTTGAACTAGTATTTGTTCGAGGTCGCTGACTATTTTTTCAAATATTTCATTATTTGACGTTCCTCTCATGAAACAAATAAGTTCATACAGGGCCATAACATCCACTTCGTATTTCTCTATCAATTCGTTTTGTTTACCGTTGAACAGTTTAAGTGCCGGATTCGTGATGCCAAAAAGATGCCGCATTAGATCTAATGAAGAACTACGTTCCGACTTTTGACTACCTTTCTTTAATTTCGCTTCCAATTTCTCGAATGCCTTAATTTCACGATGCCTAGTCTCAAGATAATTCTGTACTTCACTGTCTAGTTCTCTGTGATTCCGTAAATCATTTTCGCTAAACTTGAACTTTTGAAGGAATGATTTCTTTCGATCATCAATGAGTTCTCTTAGTTTATTCTCGACGGCTAAAATTTCTTGCTTCTCCACATCCCTTAGTTCAGCAGCTTTGTCATATCGTTGCGCCTTAACTACAGCGTTCTTCTTAGCTTTTATTTCATTAATACGATTGATTCTCTCAAGTATTTCATTCGTAAGCGGTATATAGAAATTCTTAAGCCTTGATTTTAAGAACTCATTTTTATCCAGTCCCTTTTCTAATTTCGAATCGGGTTGCTTCAATCCAAAAACAAAAGATCCGCCTTCATGGCCTACATCGTTCAAATTGCCATATATAGGTGATTGCTTTTTACTGGAATCAAATTTTAAAACTACATTATGTGCGAAGAGATCAAATGACAATTCTTTCTCCTGATTATTCGTAAGTAATTCAATAATAGTTTTTGCAAATGGGCTGTGATCATCAGAATGACCATCAAGCACAGCTTCAATCCCTCCAGACATAAGTGCTTGCCTGGATTTCCTTGCACTTAGGGATAGTAAGCCACCACCCCTAGTTTGCATTTCAAATATTGCTCCTGCATAACAAGAATCAGATATAATACTAATATGGTGTGCCTCTGACACCTTAATGAAAGATAATATTTCTGGCAAACCAATCCATGTTGCCTGCGACGTGGGATCAGCGTCAGATGGTTGCCAATAAGAACATTTCAACTTTGGATGATATTGGCTGTGGCCTGCATACAACAAAAGAATATTTTCCTCGGGCAAAGCAAGTCCGGCTTTCCTAGAAGTTTTCTTGTCTTGGGCAATACTCTCCAAGAGTCGCTTCTTATTTGCTTCGGTTGATAGGAGATGGGCGGTGGTATTCATATTCTAAGACCTCAACGCAATTTAATCAATGCCGGAAATCCCTAAAAACCGCAGTCCCCTATCTATTTATAGGGCTAAATTGCACTTTTCAAGTGCTTTTCGCATATTGCATATCGCGATTCGCGAATCGCGAATTGAGGATTAAAGCCAGCTAGAATATGAAAAAGCACACAGGAATGAGACCTCAGGATGTACCGATCCTTCTGAAGATCATCTCCTACAATAAAAGGAAAGAAGAATGGCAGATGAAGCACCTTGCTTTTCAACTAGGGATCAGTCAATCCGAAGTGAGTGAGTCCTTGAACCGATCAATGGAAGCAGGCTTGATTGACGAAAGTAAAAAGATAGTAAACCGAATCGCCTTGGTTGAATTCCTTATTCACGGGATCAAATACGTTTTCCCTCAAAAGCCAGGAGCTATAACACGCGGAGTGAAAACAGCTCATAGCGCTCCACCACTTGATAAAAAGATTTCTTCGGAAATGAAATATGTATGGCCTGACGCACACGGTCAGGACATGGGTCAAGCAATTGAGCCGTTGTATCCTACTTTGGTGCAACCTTGTCGTGCAGATGATTACCTATATCAATTGCTTGCATTGATTGACGTCATGCGGGTTGGTAAAGCAAGAGAGCAGGAGCTTGCAAGAAAAGAACTTGAGAAACTCATATTGGGCGATGGAAAATAAGACAATCAATATTGGAGTAGTGAAGAAGGTAGCAATCGCCTTAAAGCACATACGCCCTAGGGTAGCTTTCGTTGGAGGTGCCATCATCAGTTTGTATGCGGATGATCCAGCAGCAGATGAGGTGCGTCCGACAATGGATGTCGATCTAAGTCTGACGCTTGAAAGTTATGGTGCATGGGCGAAGCTACAGGAAGAACTTGCAGCGCTGGGCTTTCAGCCAGATCAAAATTCAAAAGTGATTTGTCGTTTTGTCTATGACAATGTAACAGTAGACGTCATGCCGGATGATGAAAAAGTTATTGGGTTTTCAAATCCGTGGTATCGCCCTGGTTTACAGAAAGTCCAAGCCTATCAATTGCCTGACGGGCCTGACATCAACATACTTCCCCTTCCCTATTTTCTTGCTACGAAGTTTTCAGCTTTCAATGGAAGAGGAAAAGGAAATCATGTGACAAGTCATGATTTTGAGGATATTATCTATTTGACGGATAATGCCACAACTATTTTGAGCCAGATCAAAGATGCCGATGCGGATGTCAAAGATTATTTGAAGAAGGAGTATCGCGCAGTATGGGAGAATTCAAATCGTACGGAAATTATTTCGTGTCACTTGCAGCCTTTTATAAGGACTGCAAGGTTAAAGGCGATTGAGGGAAAGCTTCAACAGATTATTGAAAGCTAGGTATGAAAGTGCAATACTGTTCTGATCTCGAACTAGAGTTTCCCCACTATAAAAAATATTCGTGAGATTGAAAAAAAACATATTCTTCACTCTTTTTCCCGTTGGCTATTGGATCGTAATCGCCGTTGGCATTGTTTTTAATTTCTTATCTGATGTATCTCAGCTAGGAAACGTTCTCATAAATTTGGGAACATTTCTAGTGGCATATAAGGTTGCAGTGATCATTCATGAGACAGGTCATTTAATTGCTGCCAAATCAGTCGGCGGGACCCCCAGGCGAGTGGTGCTCGGGAAAGGTCACGAACTTTATCGTACAAAGATTCGCAATATCCGGGTTGTGATCAACTCAAATTTTCTTGGCGGTCACGCTTATGCTTCATTCGAGCAACCGGGACTTTTGAAGCTGCGTTATGGAGCGTTTATTCTAGGAGGTGTTCTACTCAATTTAATTTGCGGGCTGGTCATGAGTATTTTTTTTGAAGTGGACTTTACTAACTCGAGGGGCGAGGTCATCATAGCTATACCTTTCACAATATTTCTGGCCAATTCACTAATGGTCCTTAACCTTATTCCGTACAACACAACGATAATGGGGATGAAAGTTTCCACTGATGGTTTAGCGCTGTTGAAACTACCTTTCACGAAACCAGGAGAAATCGAAAAGAGAATAGACGTAAATCTCTTGTTTGATGGTCATTAATTCCTTGAGAACAAAGACTATCAATCAGCAAGCAACGCCTTCAATGAATACCTCGGAAGATATCCGGACACAAAAATTCTTTTGATGAATCTGTCACTGATTCTGCTAAAGACCGGCCGACCTGAAGAAAGCCTGAAGGAGTGTTTGAAACTGCTGGACCATTTAGATGATAAGCACGTAAAACGCTACGCTGTCTTATTCACAATCAAATTGCCTGGACATATCTTGTGTTGAATAACATCACGGAGGCAGATCATTTTTCAGGCTTAGCAATAAAGGCTATTCCAAATGAAACCTATACGCGAGGAACTAGGGGTTCTGTTCTTGTCGAAAAGGGGGCTATTAATGAAGGCATGAACCTGCTCTTCCACAGTATGGATTTCCAATTCGTTAATAACGCAACACTATCGTCGGCGGTGTACTTGATGTTAGCCTACTTTATCAGGGGAGATGTGAACGAAAGTGATAAATATTTTCGGTTCATTCGGACAAACGAAAATAGGCTGGACGCGGATGAGAGGATCTTGTATGAGCGCAGTTTGAAAAAAATGCAACGTAAGGAGATTGCAGAGTAAGGTTAAGTGTGAATGTTGGTGATCCATCTTTCAAACGATGTCAAGAAGTTAGCTTATGCCATCTCACTACGCGATGCGTTTAAGGAGCCAAAGGAAGGGATGTTGAAAATTATCAAGTAGACCGATGAAATTCAGTTATTCGAGACGCAAAGATGAGATCTAATAATATGTAATAGAAAGAATATTCTTTACGCTCTTCCCCGTTGTTTAATGAGCTTGCTTAGAATATTGATGCAGAAAGAACCGGTGCGAATGAAGGGTCCTTAAAGTATTTATATATCATATGCTAGCAACCGTCGCCAAGTAATTTCAAAATTCTTTTGACGGAACCGTCTTCTTTCTTGACCGCCTCAATCACAAGGTGATCTCCGCTTTTTGCATGTTGTAAAATCTCCGTTATATCAATCTTAATCTGGTTTGGCTCAAATCTTTCCTTACCGGGAATAAGTACTTTATTTCCATTTCTTATCAAATACACATAGAAGGGAACTTCCATCGTTTGCTCGGTTGTGGCTGCCCCTTTAATTACCGTCAATTCGCCAGTTGATGTCAGACTAAATTCGCCGTAGTCTAAGGGCTTTCCATCTAACATGAGAGGATTACATAGAAATATTCCCACTTCATACCCAGTAATAGCGTATTCATTGTCTTGCATTACTTCCTTTGCTCGTTCTTGCCTTACTTCCTTTGCTAGCTCTGCCTTGACTGTCCAATCGCGATTAAACTTGAGCATTGCGTTGTAACTAAAAAAATCCTGGGCAAATGTCCGTGAACCAATAATTGACGTTAGAAGTATCAATAGGATGAACGATTTTTTCAAATATTTCATAAAAAGCTACTTTGTTTTGCGTAACTAAATTTAAGCATTAAAAGTGTGGGCAACTGTAAACTGCTTGTAAAAAAAATGTAAAAGCAGGTAAATTCTTTCAATCGGGCGATGATGATCAGCGGTATTCTATCGTGTTGGCCGTTGTGTTGATCAGCAGGAACCTTGTGCCTAAAAATTCAAAGCGGTTTTCGACCTGATGTGACTCTAAGAAAATCGTTACATTTGATGCCCTTTGATGTTCTTTGTACTCTCTACATAGGTGAGCAATTCGGGAGCGGCAGCAACTAAAAACTGCGAAATAATTAAGCCTTAGCGGGTTATCAATCGATAAAAAATCCCAGCGGGATCACAGAGCATGGCCAAGGAAACTTTCCTTGGCCATTTTCATTTTAGCCATCACGGTAGCTCATCTTCTGCATCAATATAGGGATCATACCAGTCAACTTTTTTCCGCGCCCATGAGACCCAATTTTTAAACTTTCAATGATGATGATGGTGTGTATGAACATGCGCCATTTCCTTGATCGGCATCCCGTCAGCAACAACTTCAAAATTTGCCATCATGCCCGCCTGATGGTGTTCGAGTATATGACAATGGTACATCCATGTGCCCGTTCTGTTATCGGGCATCCACGCAATCTTGACTTTGCTTCTGGGCTTCAGGTTAATAGTATCCTTCCACGCGGTGAAAGCAGGCTTCGTCCCATTCTCTTCGAGAACTTGGAAAAAAAACCCGTGCAAGTGAAAAGGGTGGTCCATGAGACTTGCGTTTATTACCTCCCAAACCTGCAGTTCACCCACTTTTACAGGCTTATCATTGACGTGGGCTGAACCGTTAATCAGGAAATCCATTCCGTCCTTCAAACTCGGGCCGACAGATAACACAACCCTTCTGTTTATTTCTGTATGGGACGCGGCCAGTTGCGCAATTGTTCGCAAGGTATCAGGAACATGAGCAACAGATGGTGCGGGACGTCCGACAAGGATGGTGGCAAATATTTCGCGCCTAGGCCTTAAGAATGTCATTCTGTTATAGGGAAGGGACTCCAGGGAGAACACATCCCCCTCTTCAAAAGGACCCACAATGATATCAAAACGTTCCCCTGGTGTAATCAATTGTGATCTCACTGGTCTCGGTGATTCCAGCAGTCCGCCATCAGTTCCGACTATGGAAAATTCTCTGCCGGCAAGGTTTAGAACAAAATATCGTGCACTGCTTGCATTGATAAAGCGCCATCGCTCTCGATGTCCTGCAAACATCTGGATGGTTGGATTTTCTTTTCCATTGATCAAAAGAGTATCTCCCTGGCGTCCGTCATGTCTTTCGACAACACGTGGGATGAACCATCGTGGTTTTGTGAATGCTCCTTCAGCGTCTAGCTTCATGTCGTCAATGATGAATACTCGTTCTGCGTCTGTAATAATCTCCTCTGTTGAATCTTCAACAATGAGAGCACCATACATTCCCCTTTCCATTTGGACCGTTTCGTTGGCATGCGAGTGATACCAGAAGGTTCCTGCGTCCGGCACAACAAAACGGTATTCAAACGTCTCACCAGGTGAAACCGGTTTTTGAACAACATCGGTTCCATCCATCCCGGCAGCAAGACGAATTCCATGCCAGTGGATAGTGGTTTGTTCGTTCAGATTGTTGGTTAATTTCACAATAACTGTGTCGCCTACATTGGCCCTCAGTTCGGGACCAGGGACTTGTTTGTTAAAACCCCAGGCTTCAATGGATTTGCCGGAGGAGATTTCCCAGCTAAACGCGCTGGCTTCTAGATGGTATTCAACGATCTTTGAGTGGGTTTTCATAATTTTTTTTTTGTTATCTCGGCTTAATTTCTCTTTTGAGTAAACAAAGGTGGATGGCGGCAGGGTTAACTGCTAGGTCAACGAGGCGTCATAAAAGGACAGACTTTCGTGTAGTCTGTGAAAAAGCCGCTCTATGAGAGCGGCCTTATCGATTAGCAACTCGTTCTTCCACAGGAACAAGGATTACACTCACAGGTTTTGCAAGTACAGGTTCCGCATGTACAAACAGCACATGTACAATTTGAATTACCACAAGACCCCGTGCGATTTTGGGCTTTCACAGCCATTTTTGATTTTGTTGTCATATTCTTTTTTGTTTAAGAATTTATACGACAAAGGTTGGTTGAGGGTGAACGTAAACCGTTACAACACTTTGGGAATGAGATATACAATTTTGGGTTGAGATCGTCCTTTCAGGCAAGTGTTAGCGACTAGCGAGAATCGTGGTTCAGGGCTAAAGCTTGTCGATGGATTTTCGCTTGACTGCACCTACGTCTTTAAAGTGCGAAGGGGTTAGCCCAGTGACCTTCTTGAATTGGTTGGACAAGTGGGCTGGGCTGCTGTAGTTGAGCTCAAAGGCAATCTGTGACAAAGTCATTTGGCCATAGACGAGGAGTTCCTTGGCTTTTTCAATCCGCTGTTCAATAAAAAAATTTTCAATCGTCCTTCCTTCCACCATCGAGAAAACACTGCTGAGGTGAGTGTATTCATAGTTCAGTTTTGCAGACAAGTAAATGGAGAGTTTCAGTGAGTTTTCCTGCCCTGCCTCGTTTCGGGCTTTTTGTATGACGTATTTCTTGATCTTTTCAATAAGGCTGCCGGTATGATTGTCGATCAACTCAAATCCCACACGCATAAGGCTTTCCTGAAGTGAGTGTCGTTTATCGTCTAACAACGGTTCATCCAGGTGAATTTCACCAAATAGTACTTTTTGATACGAGATAGAGGCATTCTTCAAGATTTCTTCCACCGTCATAACACACCGAGTGCAGACCATGTTCTTGACAAGGAGGAGGTGGGACGATGTCCTGTCGTTCTGCTTCATTGATTAAAGGTAAGGTATTCGGAGTATTTGAGATCGCTTGCTATTACCAGAGACCCAGCCGGGCTAAAAGAGGCCTCTCACTTCTTCAAGATCCTTCTATTGCGATTTGATAGAATCTAATTACTCTGGCCATTTGATTGTGATACATTTTATCCAGACCACTCAAAACCTTATTATTTGACTTCCGAGGTTGTCCTTTTATGACGCCTTGTTGACCTAGGGCAAAAGGCTTAGGAGCCAGACCTTTATATCACAGAAAGGAGAAAAAAAATTAAACCAAAAAACATTATGAAAACGCTAAAAACAATGATCCTTGAAAATGGCACAATTGCCATGACACTATTGCTCGCAGCCGTGCTGGGTTCTTGCAATGAGGAAAAATTCGATCCTGCGTTAACGAGAACATTTACAATTGAATCTCCGTTGACAGTTAGTATTTGGATTCCTTCTATTATCCAATTCAATTTTTCCTAAATGGCTTGGCGTGATCACAGTCATTGGCGGAGTTGCAGGAGCACTTACACTGGCAGTTTATCAAACTCCAATACTGGCGATCTTACAGGCGTTAACATTTGTTGGTTTGACTAGCTACTTTAGCCTGTTTTTGATGAGGAATAAAGATGTTTGAGTCTCCTGAAAATTAAAAAAGAGAAAATGAAAGCAGCAGTTTATACTCAATATGGTTTTCCAGAAGTTCTCCAACTTAAGGAAGTAGCTAAGCCAGCACCAAAGGACAATGAAATTCTTTTACGAATTAAAGCCACAGCAGTTAATTCGGGTGATGTGCGATTGCGAAAAGCTGACCCATTTGCAGTCAGATTCTTTTTTGGTCTACTGCAACCTAAGATTAATGTACTTGGTAGTGTTTTTTCAGGCGAGGTTGAAAGTGTAGGTAAACAGGTCAAACGCTTCAAAGCTGGTGACCGGGTATTTGGTCATACCGATATGAGTTTTGGTGCTTATGCAGAATATATTTGCCTTCCGGAAGATGGGTCATTGGCATTGAAACCTGTTAACATTTCACACAATGAAGCAGCAGTCATTCCTTTTGGAGGAGTTACAGTATTACATTTTATCAAGAAGGCAATGATAAAGGCAAATCAAAAAATTCTTATAGTTGGTGCGTCAGGAGCGGTTGGAAGTGCTGCCGTTCAATTGGCAAAGTCCTATGGAGCAATTGTAACTGGAGTGTGCAGCACATCGAATATTGATTTGGTGAAATCTATCGGTGCCGATAAAGTGATTGATTATACAAAGGAGGATTTTAACCAAAACGGTGAAATCTATGATTTGATTTTCGATGCAGTAAAAACAATATCTGTTTCCCGCTCTTTAAAGTCACTCGCTAAAAATGGGGTAATGATTTTAAGTGCGGCAGGAATGCCGGAAATGCTTCAGGGATTATGGATTTCTATGACAAGCAAAAGGAAGGTAATGACCGGTGTAATTAGTCATAACGCAGCTGACATTATTTTTCTAAAGGAGCTTATTGAAACAGGTAAATTTAAACCAGTAATTGATAGAACTTACCCATTGGAGCAAATTGCTGAAGCACATGCTTATGCTGAAAAGGGGCACAAAAAGGGAAATATCATTATTAACATTTAATAATTAAAACATGACCGGCTTTATTTTTGGTCTTAGTATCACAGCTGCAATAATCGCTTTCGCTGAGATATTCAAGAAAATTGACCTGAAGTTCTTCGCTTCACTGAACTTAGCAGTAATACCGTTTATTTATATAGGATTTTCAATCGATCCGTACACTCTTATGCTTACAATTCCCGGAGCATCATTCTTCTTAATGTTTGCGTATTGGGGTTATAAAAAGAACTACATGCTTACAGTTATAGGACTTGCACTCCATGGGCTTTGGGATGTTGTCTTTCCCCATGTAAGTACAGCGGCACCACACGACTATGATATCTTTTGTATAACAATAGATGTTTTGCTTGCCTTTTATTTCTATTTGAGACTGAAACCAATAAAGGAAAGATCTTAAAACTTTAGATTTAAGAATAGCAATCATACTTGGTGTTATGGGAAATACGACCTGCTAACAAGTGTCCAAGAGAGAATTTTCTCCAGGCGCCAGCCTTCACGAAGCTACGTTTAGAAATTATCGGTAACTTGTTGTTATTAACAAGGAAACAGGTATGTTGAAAGTAGCTTTTATTGTTCCTCCCTATGTTGAGCTATTGGATCTTGCCGGGCCAGCTCAGGCTTTTACAGAGGCCAAATCGCATGGACTTGATGCAGTGATTGAATTTTACAGTTATCATGATAGAAATACATCTACATCGGGCGTTGGTTTTGGCGAGATTAAAAATTACAAAGAGGCTAATTTGAATGCTGGTGACTTTGTATTTGTGCCGGGTACGGACCATGACTATTTGCAAAGCACTCAGTTTGGTTCAGAGAAAGGTTTTTTTAAATGGATAGCTCAATGTGCTGACAAAAATGTAAATACTTGCTCGATCTGTACGGGCGCTTTTTTTTTAGGCGAAGCCGGATTACTGGATAATAGGGAATGTACCACGCACTGGAGACGAACAGACGAACTGAAGTCCCGGTTCCCAAAAGCAAAAGTGCTGGCTGATATTCTATATGTAAAGAGCGATAACATTTACACCAGCGCAGGCATCAGTGCAGGCATCGATCTCGCGCTGGCGATTTTGGAATATCTGAAAGGTCCTCATTTCGTTCATAAGGTGGCCCGGGGCCTGGTTGTATATCACAGGCGTGATCAATCACATTCACAAAAAAGTATTTACCTGGATTTCAGAAATCACATTAATCCAAAAATTCATGAGGTGCAGGATTTTCTTATCAATAACCTTGCAGAGGAAAACTCTATTGAAGCTTTGGCAGAAATGATAGCCATGAGCCCAAGAAATCTGAGTCGGGTTTTTAAGGAATCTACAGGGCTGACTATTGTTGAATATCTTACTGAGCTTCGAAGAGAGATGGCAAAAACGCTACTCAATAATCCTGATTACACTATCGATTATATTGCTTCTCAATGTGGCTTTAAAACAGCGAGACAATTGCAAAGAATTTTGAAATGATTGACGAACATTGGGAAACGGTTTATTCAAAGGAAATACTTTCGAAAGTATTTCCAGTTGCTTTCTGCGGGCAGTGTCTATATCAGGCGAGAAAAACCTCCGGATTTGATTTGAACATGTCTAGACAGTGGTTACTACAGAAATGATACTTCTGACTTTTATAGCTATAAATAAAAGTGGTCTTTTCCGGATCAATTTGCATGCGGCATACCGGATCAATAAAGAACTGCCTATAGTCATCTGTTGCTAGCTGATACAATACAATTTCACTCATTACATTCTTGAACGAAAACGCACCAAGGGGATTAAATGAATACTGGTTGGAGTTAATTTTATCAATGAGTGCTGATGAACATAAAATCTGACCTTGCTCGGCTATATTCATGATGCGCGATGCAACATTGATGGTTGAACCAAACAGACTTCCTTTATCAATATATACTGAACCATAATGAATACCAGCATGGACAGATAAGAAATTGTGCTCGGCTAAGACCAATGAATGGAGTTTATATGCAGTTTCAATTGCATCGGACGGATTTTCTGCCAGAAGTACGATTTGGTCACCCACACGCTGGATAATTTGTGTATCTCCGCAAAGCGCATGTTAACAAACTCTGTGTACTTATTTACCAGCAAGGCAGCTGAAGCACCTCCGTGCACATCGGTCATGGCGGTGTACCCAGTAAGATCGGCCATTAAAACGGCAGCGTTTTTTTCCATGCAGCAAAGCTCGGAAGTTACATTATTTTTAAAGCAGTATTCCCAGCGCTCTATCTAATTGAAATTTTGTTATTAAAATCCTGTAATTCGCTTGTATCAGGTTCATCTTTGCTGTGGAAAGAGGAAAGCTCAGCATCAGCTGTACTTTTATTAATGCAGATTCATTAGACAGGGTTGCAGTAGAGGTTACGGCAAGTTGTGATCAATGGAGGTTCTGAGTCTAACCCGATTGTATTCAGTAATCTCGAATTCGTTGTTCGAGGCTACTAAAGTAATTGTCAGGCTAAGTAGCTGTATCCCAGCGGGATCACGATGAATGCCTCAGGAAGATTTCCTGGGGCATTTTTGTTTCAGCCAGTGTTCCAGTTGCTTCCTATTCTATTTCTGTTCTTTGGAATGCAAGAATTGAATCCCGATTGATTTCCTATCCGGTGTGAGCGTGATCGGACCATAAGGAGAAAGAACAAGGTCATCGCGCGAGGTGTGTGTGGTAAAATTCACAGGCGCCTTTTGAATTTCATTGGGATCAAAAAGTAAAACATCGTTACCATTTTTGATCAGCACATGTTCGCCATCGGCGATCACATCGCTAAAGGTAAGCCAGGGACCGATAGTAAAAGTTGAAAAATCCTTTACACCTGCGTCTTCCGAAGAAATCTTAGCCATGAATAAGGATGTGATCTCTTCATCGGGTCTTACATTACTGGATGCGCCATGCAATGTCTGTGTGAAAATAGCTCCGGCAATTTTTAATCCCAGAAGGCTATAATCCCTTTTCCATCCTTCACCGATAAGAATCAGGTTGTCGTCGCGGTCAAAAACATAACCGAGAGTGTGCATACGCTTTGATGACAGGCGGGTTGTCGTGTCTGTTTGTTCAACTATTGGCTTGCCTTCAAAGTCGAGTAGCGACATATAAAAATGTCCGTTCTTTTCATAGTCTTTTCCGTTGTTCCGGGGAAACTCGGTTCCAGCAATCATTACCTCTCGACCATTGGTGGCGAAGACTGAAATTATCCGAAAGTTTTGTGGGTGATCAAGTTGATGCGATCGTAGCTTCTTCCCATTTTCTTTACTGAAAAAATGTATCGTGTATACAGGCTTTTGGGAATCAGTGCTGGTTAACCCGATAAGTTCGTCTTCTGTGGAAACGATCTTCAGCAAAGAAATATCGTCCAGTGCCCATACCAATCTTCCATCATCGACGCTGAATGCTGCCGTCTTCCCCGGATAGGTCACACCGTCATTGACATTATTGAATCCGAATTGCAGGATAAACATTTCAGGACTTCCTGTATTTTCTACAAAATTAAGCCGAACCACATTTGGCGCCTTAATTTTTGCACTGATATAAGGACTGAAATCAACCGCCGTTTTCACAAAAGAGGAATGGATCTTCCCTGACTTCCACGTGACGATAAACTGAAAAAAATCATTCTTACCAAAGAAGTGGGTACTTTGTGAAGAATAAAAAACATGGATGGTATAGCGATCGTTACTTTCCACAGCTACCAGCGAGGCACTGCCGGGAACAACGAAGTCCACAGAATCTATCGGTCGCAGATCTTCTCCCAGGAATACCTTGCGGTATATGGAAGGCATACCATTTTTTGCTGAAGGGCGGAAAAGGCACGAAACTCTTCCCGAATCGATACGGACATCAAATTTATCAGCAGGCATGGAAAGCGGGAAACAATAGGATTGTCCCACCGCCGGGGTAATGACAAACAGTTGAATAACGATGAAAACTTTATACGCCGTCATGTTGCAACCGAAGGTATCAATTTTGGAATTGATTTGTTTGAGTCAAAGATTCTCTCCTTAGCTACATCAATCAATTTGAGTTGTATGAACTCATGTGCGGATTTTCCTGTCTCCTTTTTTATCAAGTCTCCAAAATAGTTTGAGGATAGATTAAGTTCATCAGCACAATAGAGTTGAGTACAATCTTCATACAACTCAGGCCGTTTTTCAAACTGGCTGATGGCTTATTCGTTATCTTTCCTGTAACTTTATTCCTTTTCCTAAGTAGTACGTATAACCTACCATCCTCCTATGGTCAAAAACTACCTTTCTATCGCATGGCGCAACATCCGGCAAAGTCCGCTCTATGCTTTTATCAACATTTTCAGCCTGGCTATTGGACTGGCATGTTGTATGGTGATCTACCTTTTTATTAAAGATGAAAGGAGCTTTGATAGCTTCCACTATAAAAAGGACAACCTCTACCGGCTGGACGAAGTCCAGAATTTTCCCGGCACAAACGTTCAGAAAGTTGCGCTCACGATGCCCGGAATGGGACCGTTCCTGCTAAAAGAGTTTCCGGAGGTGGTGAATTATACACGCTTCATGTGTAGGCCAAAACAGTTGGTGGTGAAAGACGACAAACGCTTCCTGCTGCCCTACCTGGCGACTGTTGACAGCACGTTTTTGGACCTCTTCGACTTTGAGGTGCTCCTGGGGGACAAATCTACCGGCCTCGACGAGCCAAACACCATGATGGTAACGGCAGCAACGGCACTGAAATTCTTCAGCAGCACTGATAAAGCGCTGGGTAATACCCTCAACTTCCGGGATAAGGAATACAAGATCACGGGTGTCCTCAAAAACATCCCAGAAAACTCACACATGCAATTCGATGCTCTCGTATCGATGACTACAGTCACCAGTGAAGACAAAACATTTAATGACCGTTGGGGTGGAAATTTCCTCAACACTTATCTGGAATTAAGTCCGAACACCAACATCAAAGCCATGGAAGAAAAATTTCCAGCTTTTCTGAAGCGTCACATGGACTATCCTGAGGTCAATACCAATTATGTTCTTTGGCTTCAACACCTCGATCAGGTGCACCTGGCTTCCACTAACATCGAACACGACTATAACAACTACAGAAAGTTCAACGGTGCTTACGTCGATGTATTTACCATTGTTGGCATTTTTATTCTGCTCATTGCCGGCGTGAATTTCATGAATCTCACCACAGCAAGAGCCTCGCATCGCTGGAAGGAAATAGGCGTTCGTAAAACTGTTGGCGCTAAAAAATTGCAGCTGTTTTCACAATTCATTTTTGAGTCGATGATGCTGGCGTTTCTTTCGCTGGTGTTGGGCGGGCTGATCAACCTTTTGGCAATACCACTTATCAACGACGTGATTGGCCGCCAGCTTACACTGTTGCCCCTGATAACCGAACCCATCAATCTGCTTTACCTTGTTTTGCTCGCGGCAGGGCTGGGCATTCTCACTGGCATTTATCCTTCATTTTACATGACTTCCTTTAACATGGCGCGTGTGCTAAAAGGAGGTGGCAGTGGAGCCGCGGGACGCTCCGTCTTCAGAAGTGGCCTGGTGATCGTTCAATTCGGATTGGCATTGGCTATGATCGTGAGCACGCTGGTGGTCCTGCAGCAATTGTCATTCATGCAAAACAAGGATCTTGGATTCAACAAAGACCAAATGATGCTGATCGACATGAACCGTGAAGTGAACGAGAAATTTGAGATGCTGCGTACAGAATTGAAACGCAGTCCGCTCATTGTTGGGGTAACGGCCAGTGGACAGCGACTGGGTGAGAATTTTCATCAGACCACTTTCAAAATAAAATCTGATACTGGTGTTTTCGAGATCACGCCTTCCAACGTGAATGTGGACTTTGAATATCTGTCGGTTTATGGCATTCAACTGAAAGCGGGCAGAAGTTTCTCGAAAGACAGGCCTACTGACAAAGACATGGCTTTTATCATTAATGAGTCATTTGACAAAGAACTCGGGTTGAAAGAAACGCTGGGCACACCGGCAGGTATGGGATGGTATCACAACGATTCTCTGGCACGATCATCGGGGTAGCGAAAGATTTTAATTTCAATTCGCTGCATTACAAGATCAACACCCTGCAAATGTCTGTTCACCCTGACTGGGGTTACGACGAAATGTCGGTGAAGATCGATGGCAGCCACGCGGAGGAAGCCGTAGCTTTCGTTAAAAATCTGTGGGACCAGCATATCACCTATCCCTTCGATTATTCTTTCCTCGATGAACATTTTGAACGGCTTTATCGCTCCGACAAACAAATGGCATCGGTGGTAACGATCATGGCGGGACTGGCCATCCTTATTTCGTGTTTGGGATTGTTTGGATTGGCAGCAATTACTACGGCGCGAAAGACAAAGGAGATCGGTATCCGGAAAGTATTGGGAGCATCCGAGACACAAATTACCGTGCTGTTATCCAAAAACTTTACCCTGCTCGTTGTCGTGTCATTTGTGATCGCCAGTCCGGTCACTTACTGGCTGTTGACGAAGTGGCTCGAAAGTTTTGCCTATCGCATCGATATCAACTTGTTGGTTTTTGCACTGGGTGGATTAGTTGCTCTGCTTATTGCGTTGATCACCATCAGCTATCACACGGTCCGTTCTGCCCGCGCGAATCCGGTAAAATCGCTGAGGTATGAGTAGGTCGGGTTCCAAGTGACTTTCCTTTATCTGGAATGTAGATCCCTTGAACTCGTTACCTTGCGAATTTATTAGAAATTTTTAAAAAGGTTGGAGCTCAAGTGTATCAAAATTGTATCAAAAAGGATGGCATCTATTAGTTTCTTAAGGCATCAAAATGGTTTGATGACGGGTTTTAAGTTTTGAGGCGCCAAGACAACATATTGATATTTACCACGTAACGATTGACTGGACAATTTTCCTGGTCGCATTCCTGTTGGCACTTATTATTGCCTGGTTAACCTTGAGTTTTGAATCGATCAAAACTGCGACAACAAATCCTGTGAAGTCGCTTCGATCGTAATAGGACCAGGTAAACAAAGAAGTTAACGTTCTGTATTCTGATCAGCCAGAACTGTATCGTTCTGATCTAGATTGTCGAAGATCCGTGTACGACCACCTTAATCCTTGCTTGTCGATCATGTATAGGACCGTATCGCTTACGTCAATGATTTCCATTTTCCTAGCCCACGGATAAATCATGATTATTTTACAAATGGTGAAATACAATCAACTCTATTTTCTGTAATTAGAATTATGAAAAAGGTGAAAAGAAGATACTTTATTAAACATTCGTTGCTTGCTGGAGTAAGTGCTTCCCTGGCGACTCCGCATATCCTGCAGGCTGAAGCACCTGCTGACTCGGCTATGCCGGAACAAAAGCCTCAGAGCCGTCGTAAGGTGATTGTGGCAGGCGCTGGCATTTCCGGTTTGTGCTGTGCCTATGAACTGATGAAGAGTGGGCATGAAGTCGTGGTGCTGGAGGCGAGTGGCAGACACGGCGGCCATGTATTTACCGGACGTGATGGGTTGTCTGACGGTTTATATGCTGATTATGGTGCCGACCACATCACCAAACCTGGTTATGAAATATTTTTTGACTACGTAAAGGAATTTGGTTTGACTGCGCTCCCTTACCTTCATGCGGAAGGCTCTGACGCAGCTCCGGGGCGGTATGCACTCAAAATGATCGATGGTAAATTCTATTCTGACGCGCAATTATCCGATCCGTTGGTGCTGAAGAAATTTGGATTCAATGATCGCGAAGTAAAGTTTCTTTCAACCAACAAATGGTCTGAGTTCCGCGTGATGTTCCTCGAAGGATACCTGGGAAAATTTAAGGACCCATTTCAGCCTTTTGGCGCAGGGTATGACGACCTTGATAAGATTTCTATTTCAAATATTTTCAAAAAGGAGGGGGCTTCCGCGGCAGCGTTGCGTTTCCTGGGCGGACAAAATACCTCGACGCTTTACACATTATGGCGAATGTCAGTCATGAGAGCACGTGGTATACCGTGGTCAGAAGGCGATACTTTTCACCTGAAGGACGGCAACCAGGAGATGCCTAATGCATTTGCTCGGAAACTGGGAACGCGTGTTCTGTTGAATCACCCGATCCAGTCCATCGGTCAGACTGACAATGGTGTCACTATTCGGTATAAGGCCTATGGATTTAACGAAGAAAAAGAAATGAACGCCGACTTCCTCGTCAGCTGTATCTCCCTTCCGGTTTTCAGAAATATTCCTGTCACGCCCGCGATCTCACCTGAAAAGCAATATGTGATCGATAACCTTAAATATAGTTCACATCCTTTCTTTGTCTTCGAAGCAAGCTCAAAATTCTGGCTGGATGACGGTCTGCAGAGTATTAATATGGAGTTCGAGCATCCCGATATTTCCTCTATCTGGCAGGAAACAAATGAAGTAGACAGCCCCCGCATCATCCTGAAAGCATACGGACCGGGAGGTATATCACCTCAACGGGTGCTGGCAGCATTTCGCTCACTGTACCCCGGAAAGCGCGATACCATAGTGCAGGCGTTGACGGTGGATTGGACGAAAGACAGGCTTGCACCTACCTGTGAAATGGAGCCTTTCCCGATAGGCGAGCTGAATAAGTTCTGGCCGCAAGTGCTGAAGCCGGAGGGAAGAATATATTTTGCGGGAACTTATGCAGACAACCTTAGCAGGGGAATGGAGTCTTGCTTGCGTTCCGCACGACGTGTAGCGAGTGAAATTAACAAGGTATGATCATGGCCCGCGATTCACTCTTTATACTACTGAGTTGTGTGGCTGCCGTTTACCCTTCCCCAAAAGCTGCATTAGCACAACAAAACAATCGACCGCTGGTAAAGATTACAACGCCGGAGGCTGGACGCCGCTATCCGTTGACTACGTTGATACCCTATGTCATTGAAGTATCAGACAAGGAAGATGGTGAATCCAGGTACGATGAGATCAATACCCTCGAAGTATATTTAACGGTGCGCTATGTGGAAGATGCTTCGCAAGCAACTAACGCACGCAAAGAAGCCAATGAACCTGATGTACCGGGATTTGTGCTCCTACAAAAATCCAATTGTGTTAACTGCCATGCTTTTAATGAACCTAAGATCGGACCGTCGTATGCCGAGATCACCCGGCGTTACCCGCCATCGAAGGCTAATGAAACTACCTTGGCCAAAAAAATTCTGGACGGATCGACCGGGGTGTGGGGTAACATGGTGATGCCAGCTCATCCGGAACTGACAATGGAGCAGACACAACAAATCGTGTCATGGATATTTCAAAAAACCCAAGACGGAAAATCGAATTATTACAGTGGCGCGAACGGAGCAATTAGGCTGACAATACCCGCCGGCGCGTCTCCTGGCGGAGTTTTTATCATGCGCGCCAGTTATACCGACCACGGCGCAGGTAAGGACACTCCACTGCAAGGCACTGATGTGGTGGTCATCAATGAGCAATGAGCAATGAGCAATTTCGCGGTTTTGAATTCCAAATTGAAATCAGACAGATCTTTCTGGTCGCGTTCGTGGCGGCACTTATTATTGCGTGGTTAGCCGTGAGCTTTGAATCGATAAAGGCTGCGACAACAAATCCGGTGACGTCGCTTCGATCGGAATAAGTATGAAGAGATCGTCTTGCTGACCATCGGCATCTTAAATAAAGAGGCTTATGTTATTCTGCTCTTCAGGTCAAATATTATTACGGCAATAATTGCGGACGAAGCAGGAATTTCTACTTTTATGTCTATACCCGGTAGCATTGGAGAAATCGGAATTTGTTTGTGGCTATTGATTGTAGGAATAAAAGCTAAAAGAGGTGCCTTTGCAACCATCGACACAATCTCTGCGTCTACCAAATGAATTGCTGACATGACAAACACAAATGATCTAGAAGACTTCAAAATAAATGTGAAGTTTAAACTTTCAGCATTATGGATATCCGTAATGTTCTGTTATATCTATGGCGACTATTTTATGTTGTTTGTGCCAGGTCACATCCAGGGCCTTATGGATGGCAACTCGGGCGTCGGCAAAACAACGCCATTGAAGTTGTTGATGTTCGCAATGCTAATGACGATTCCATCCGTTATGGTATTCCTCTCCTTAGTACTAAAGCCGAAAGTAAACCGCGTGATTAACATATCAATGGGAGTAGTCTATACTCTAATTATGATACTTATAGCAGTTACGTCAACTGACGAGTGGCTGATTTTTTCTGTCTTCTTGAGCGTTGTTGAAATCGTAATTACCAGCCTGATTGTGTGGTATGCATGGAAGTGGCCTAAACAAGGCTCGATAGTCAATAGTCGATAATTCATGGATAGGAGCGATGTTGCCCCTATTAGATATGGAGACAACATTGATGCAGTTTCAAAAGAAACTGCAAGCAAGATCGTAAAGCAATTTAATTATCAACACGATAAATCAAATCCTTCCAGGTAAGGACAAAATTGATTCATTGTTTGATAAAATACTCTAAATAGAAAAGCTCGCCCAAATATTTTAACGGAATGTCGGCACAGCGGCCAACAATGCATATTATCAATGGCCGGGTGTAGTGTAAGTTTTAAATATTATCTTCGTTCAACGTCCGGTCACGGTGTATAGATTCGGCTTCGAACACCTGCCACTGCTTATATGGTATTTATTATCTCATAGACTAGTAATCCGTTTGCACCAAAGTGATAGAACGTCTACCTATATCCTGCCGCCTGTAGTTCAAATACCGGGACTTTTTTATTCCCCTTTAAAGATTTAAGGAAAACCTTGACGAATCAATCAATTTAGATCGCATAAGATTTACAATGACTAACTTTATGTTAAGGAATCCAACGTTAGAAATGAATATTGAACCTTTTCGCTTGCGAATCGATGTAACGGATGATGAGTTCAATGCAATTTATCCTCGAAAAATACAGCGGCTGGCTGAAAAGCACTTTACACCGGTATCGGTGGCAAAAACAGCTTCAGAATTTTTGGTGACTAAGCCTGGCACAAAGGTCTTGGATATTGGTTCGGGCGCAGGTAAATTCTGCCTGGTTGGTACAGTCAATACAAGTGGCCATTTTACCGGTATCGAACAACGGCCTTCGCTGGTTGAATTATCGAAAAGACTTTCGACTTCCTATGGCCTGAACAACGTGACATTTATCAACGCCAACGTCACATCCATTGATTTCAACGAATACGATGCATTCTACATTTACAATTCATTCTACGAGAATTTAAACAACCATGACAGCATCGACGATACAGTATTGTTGACTCCACCGCTCTATAATTCTTATTTAATGTATACACTGGGGCAATTGTCCCGACTATCACCAGCAGTACGCCTCGTCACCTATTACACGTACCATACAATCGTTCCTCCAAGTTTTAAGTTGATTGACTCGCTGCACGATGGAAATCTCAAGCTATGGGAAAGGTGACATTAGGAATTTGGATTGTTACGTTCAGAAAACCAGGAAAATTCACATTAACTACAACGTCAACCGAATATTTTCAGATTTCCAAATTGATTTAACAAACGCCGATTTTTTAAAGCGATATATTAACAATCAAAATGTGATAGTCAGTTGCATAAATGAAGCATCGCGTTGAAGCATTTTTCATTATTGGCATTTCCCACAAGATTCACAGAAGGATCGGAACAATCTATTTGGTCTGGATCTCCGTGAGGGTAAAGGTCTGTAATCCCACAAATCCCGTTTGACAAATCAAGGGACGAATTTCCATAGGCATATACGTAGCCATATACCGTGGTTAATTTAGGGGCTTTCACCTTTTCTAATCCCTGATTTTGGTGAAAATAAAAATAGGGGTTGACTGCATTCATATCACCAATTGAAACCAAATTAGGAAATTGAACTTCTTTGATATTGACGCACTGGTGAAAGTAAACCGAATTAGTAGCTGTTGTCAAGTTGCGAAAAATCAGGATCGTCGGACGATCGTAGCTAACCTGATGATAGTATACGTCTTCGAGTGCCGGATCATCGATATAGATGGTATCGGTTTCTTCATTGTCTTCGTTGCAGCCGACGCAAAAAGTTGCTACGAGGGATATCAGAACAAACAAGGGACGAGGAAAAGATGGCGCGAAAAGTTTGAAAGCCTTCATATGGATATTGTTTTGATGACCTAAAACTCAAAAATTCCAATGAAAAAGCGCGGTCTGCTTTAACGACTAAGATGCCAGGTGATGGCGTGTTGGTTGACTGCCCATTCTTCCGAAATTCTCCTTTGTACCAGTGACAGTCGATGGACACGGCCTAAATTCTCAATAACAGCAAGTTAACGACAGTTCCCGGGTTTAATTGTTTTGGGTTCCATAAAATTTCAAAAGTATTTTTGATGCAGTCGAATGCTGCTCTGTGCACAACGAAATGTTCTCAAAAGGTGCTAGATTCAGCGTCACATAGCAACATCGACAATCCGGCAAAAGTGCTTCAAGTGGAGTAGGTGCGAAACATTTTCATTGCAAGCAGGATAACGTGTGTTAAACAATTCAAAGAAGTCCTACCTATATCCTGCCGCCTGCAGTTCAAATAACTTTGAATACCCTCCCCTGGCTTTCATCAGATCTTCGTGTGATCCGAACTCAGATATTTTTCCATCGGTAATAACAGCAATCCGGTCTGCGATCCTCACCGTGGAGAATCTGTGTGAGATAACGATACCGATCCTTCCTTTTAGATTTTCTTTTAACTCGGCAAAGATTGCCGCCTCGGCCTCCGGATCTAACGATGATGTCGGTTCATCCAATATCCAGATATCTGCATCGCGATACATAATCCTGGCCAACGCCAACCGTTGCCACTCACCACCTGAAAGATCATGTCCACCTTCAAAAAGTCTTCCTACTTTTGAATCCAAACCATTGGGCATTTTTTTAACAAGCCATTCGCTGCGGGCATCGCGAAGTGATTCCAATACGCGTTCATCTAAAACTTCCGCATTGGGTCTTCCCATAGTAACGTTTTCCCGTACGGTCAGCTCGTAGTTGGCATAGTCCTGAAAAAGCACACCAATCCGGTTCCTCAATTCCTCAGGATCTGTATTCTTAATATCAACTCCCCCGATACGGATCGATCCACTATCTACGTCATAGAACCTGAGTAGAAGCCTTACGATCGTGCTTTTTCCTGCGCCATTCTCACCAACCAGGGCTATCAACTCACCATTGTTAATGGTGAGATCGAATCCCCTTACAGCATATTCAGCACTACCGGGATATTTAAAACTGACATTATTAAATACAATTCCCTTGTCGAACTTAACAGGTAGTGGTTCGGGGTTATCAACTTTTTTTACCAGCTCTTCGATGGAAAGGAACGAGAAATAATCATCGAGAAATGTGGTGTGTTGATCGACAGAAACAAATGTGCTTGATATCTGGGCGAGCGTAGAGGATACAGAAGTAAATGCTCCGATCACCAGAACCACTCCACCTGGATCGATCAATCCCTCGACACCTTTTATAGAAACAAACAAATAGGCGATTGCCAGGGTTGTACCTGTTACAATACCGGTAATAATGGCAACCCTTGTACCGGATTTATACATCAGCGCTCTCTGACGAAAAAGATTTTCGGACAGATTGCTATGACGTCCGAGTAAATAATCTGCCAGAACATAGGCGCGGATTTCTTTAGTTGTTCTTGGCTGAACCAGCAACTCTCCGATGTATCCACGTTCCCTTTCTTCTGGAGTTTCCTTGTAATAAAATTCATAAAGCTTCGATGTCACGCTGCTTTCTAACATTAACGACAAACCTGCAGCAGCAATAGCAAGAACGACCAACATATAATGAAGGCTCGCTAACAGGGAAGCCATCAAAATGATCGTTACAATGTTACTTGATAATCCAAGCACCGACCATGTCAAATCTCCAGGTCTCCACGATACATCCTTTTTTGCGCGTGCTAACCGGTCATGCCAGTTCGAATTATCAAAATTTCCGATATCAACTTTAGAAGCCTTTGTGAGCAGTCTTTTTTCTGCTTCGAGCTCCACACGCCTTACAAACAAATTTCTTCCATATCCCATATATGCGCTGATGGTACGCTGTAAGGTTGCTACGATCCACAACCCAACCACTACCCAGATCAATTCAGTGAAAAGAATGGTATGATTCCTTGCCTCTGCAATACGATTGACAAGCAGCGAACCAAGGTAAACGGCAACAGGCGACATCGTCGCATTAAGCATTCCCAATAGCGAGAACTTGACCAGTGATTTAGGTGAAGCAGCCCACGCAAGCTCCATTCCTTTTTTCAGATTAGCTCTTACACGAGATGCACGGCTGGCTGGTTTTGATGTATCTGGTTTCATCCTATTAAATTAGAAACAAAGACTGGAATGAGGAAGAGTGTGTTGCCAGTAAGTTTCACACCATACATTTCCAGCAATGGGTTTGTTTTTTTCTTTGTGCTATCCTTTCAATTAGTTAAAAGGACACGCATATTTGAGGTTAGACCCTTCGACGGAGGGCGACAAAAGCTGCCTGTGGAAGTTTTTTTTTTCAAGATCTTTGTATATATATGCGAATCAATTTCATCCCAAAAGTGGTATTACGGTTGCGACCCGAAACCGAGGGCCATGGAAAATAATCTTTAAGCGCGATTTCAATTCAAAAAAAAGGCCATCGAGTTTGAACTATGTCACAAAAAAGATCAGAAACAATGCCTTCCTCAAAAGGCAATTAAACCAGTTGCCCTTTTCCTTCTTCAAAATGAAAACATTATTCTTACACTTGGGATGTTTGGTTACCATAACCATAGCAACCGCTCAGTCTTCCACGGTGGAATGGGCAAAACAAATTGGTGGGACCGACCATGACTATGGTAATTCCATGGCAGTCGACGGATCAGGCAATGTTTATACAACCGGTGGTTTTAACGGAACTGCCGACTTCGACCCTGGCACTTCGACAATCAGTTTAACCCCTGCTGGTGGCCCTGACGCCTTCATAACAAAATTGGATGGCTTGGGAAATCTTGCATGGGCTAGAAATGTTGGCGGAACGCTTGAGGACATTGGGCGCTCCATAGGGGTTGATGGATCGGGGAACGTCTATACCACAGGATATTTTAACGGAACAGCTGACTTTGATCCTGGTTCATCAACATTTAACGTGACAGCCAACGGAGTTTCTGACGTATTCATATCAAAATTGGATAACGCGGGGAATTTTGTATGGGCTAAGACCATCGGGGGAACGCTGGAGGATTCCGGTCGTTCCATTGCAGTCGATGCATCGGGAAATGTCTATGTCCTGGGCTGGTTTGGTGGAACAGTCGACCTTGATCCTGGCGTAGGCGTATTCAATCTATCGTCTGCGGGGAGTTCGGATATATTCATTCTAAAATTGGACGACGCCGGAAGTTTCGCCTGGGCTAAGCGGTTCGGAGGAACCAGCCCTGACCTTGGAACGGCTATTACAATTGACGGATCGGGCAACGTTTACACTACGGGCTATTTCTATGGAACCGCTGATTTTGACCCCGGTGCACCAACATTTGAGTTGACTGTGGTTGATGATGCTGATGTCTTCGTTTCCAAATTAGATCCCTCCGGAAATTTCATATGGGTAAAATCATGGGGAGGTGATGCTTCCTCCGACTATTCCAATGACTTTGGCCTGGCCATTACCGTAGACCCTTCTGGCAATGTTTACACCACGGGTCAGTTTAATAAAGCTGGAGACTTTGACCCGGGTGCAGGAACATTCAACCTGACACCAACAGGCTATCAGGATATGTTTGTTTCAAAGCTCAACGACTCCGGAAATTTTGTGTGGGCAAAAAGTATGGGTGGAATCAATTCTTTAACGGCCGGTTTATCGATCTCCCTGGATCCAACGGGCAATGTTTACACGATGTGTCTGTTTAGCGCTACTGTGGATTTTGACCCCGGCGCCGGAACTTATGAGTTGACCAGCGCCGGCCAGACGGATATGGCCATTTCAAAATTAGACCCGTCCGGTAACTTTATTTGGATAGAAACGATGGGCGGGGCCTTATCGGACTATGGAACCAGTGTCAACGTCGATGCATCGGGCAACGTCTATGCATCAGGCTCTTTTTCCGGAACGGCCGATTTTGATCCTGGCTCAGGGGTGTTCAATTTAGTTTCTGCAGGACTAAGCGACCATGTTGTTCTTAAGTTGAAGGCAATGGCGCTGACAACTGGCCTTGACGATAAACCGGAACTGCAAATTACGGTCTTCCCTAACCCTGTGGTGAATCAGGTGAGCGTTGAAATTCTTGGTCACTTTACTGATGCGGCAGTTTTGCAGTTGATCGATTGCACAGGGCATGGTATTGAACAACGACGGATGACGAAGGAAGGAACGGAGGCATTTGATCTTCGAAGCGTTGCGCCAGGCCTTTATTTCATAAAGATCGAATTGAATGCTAGAGTCGTCTTTCGAAAAATGCTGAAGCAGTAGTAACGCCAAAATGCTGAAAACGGAGAATGATTTACTAAATCCGCCACCACTGCCGGCTCTCTTAGTTGATGGCAACCCTTCAGTCCTCGCGTTTGATTACTTTATTTTCTTATCCCTGCCTCGCCTTCGCGTACCGATCTGGCGCAAGTCTTGAAGCGTTAGCCTTAGCGGTGGCGAGACTCATGCCTTGCTATGTGCGCGGTCTTCAGACTGCCTAGTAATAACACCTAGACAGGTTACGCGTTAGTTTACCCACGGATTTTTTTTCCTAAAGAGAGGCGTTGCAGCTTTTCTTTTGGGTGCCTTGCGTTGCTTTTTTTTCTTTTTTTTGGATTTATATTCGGTTGGATAACCATATGCAGCCCTGGCAGAACTAGTTCTTGTCTGCCTGCCTTGTGCCAGAAGACTAGTGGCTGACATTGCAATAAGAAACATTGTAATGATCGTTATGACTTTTAGGTTCTTCATAGAAGCGAATTAAAGAAAATATAAAATTGTTCCTGAGCGTTCAGGTTATTTTAACGTCGAACGAAGTAATAAAAATATACGAAACAAAAATTGAATTGAGAATTCTGCCATAATTTATTACATCGAAGTGCCGCAAGGCGGCTTCCCTTGGTGCTAGTGGTAGCTAGCGATTGCTAACACTTAGGTCAGACGCGTGTGCGCATCTGATATCTCCATTTCATTGGTTGTGCCAGGGACTTTCTTGTGCAGTTGTAGGGAGGGGATTTCCCGCCTTGGCGGGGAACACGTGCCACGTCAGCAGCTCCCGATGCAGTCGGGAGCCCTTCTTACAATGACGTGGTTTGTTTTCTTGGAGAATAATTTTAAGACTTCGTTATTGCAGTAACTTAAACTATACCCCTATACCCCTATACCCTTTCCCTTATACCTATACCCCATGAAGATAAAACCATTCAAAGGCTTTCGCCCTGTAGAAGCAAAAGTAAAAGCAGTAGCCTCCCGTCCCTACGATGTGTTGAATTCAGAGGAGGCTCGCGAAGAGGCGAAAGGTAATCCATGGTCTTTTCTGAATGTTGTCAAGCCTGAAATCACACTTCCAGCTGAAACCGACCATTACAGCATGGCAGTCTATGAAGCTGGTAAAAATAATTTTCAAAAGCTCGTGAAGGAAGGGGTGTTCATTCAGGATAAAGAAGAATGTCTTTATATCTACGAACTGATCATGGATGGCCGGTCGCAAAACGGAATTGTCGCCTGCGCATCGGTAGACGATTATATGGAAGGACATATCAAGAAACACGAACTCACGCGGCCTGACAAAGAAACTGACCGCAAGAATCACGTGCGCATCTCAATGATGAATGCAGAACCTGTGTTCTTCGCTTACCCGGCCAATAAAGTACTTGACATTCTTGTTGAGGCCATTAAACAAACCAAACCGGTCTATTCCTTTTCCGCGGATGACAATATCCAACACCGTTTCTGGGTGGTCAATGAAGGGAAGCAAATCCAAAGTATTATCGCGGCATTCGAAAAAATTCCGGCTACGTATGTTGCGGATGGACACCACCGCACAGCAGCGGCAGCGTTAGTAGGGAATGATCTGAAAAAGGAAAATCCAAACCACACCGGTAAGGAATCATACAATTATTTTCTGGCCGTTCACTTTCCGGATAATCAACTGGCGATAATGGACTACAACCGCGTCGTGAAAGACCTTAGCGGCAACACGGCCCAATCATTCCTTGCGAAGCTGGCCAATTCTTTTGTGGTGGAGAAAAAAGGGAAGGAGGCCTATCGGCCATCACACCTTCACGAATTCGGCATGTACCTTGATGGAAACTGGTATGCACTGACGGCAAAGCCTGGGATGTATAATGATCACGATTCCATCGGAGTGCTTGATGTCACCATCCTTTCGGAAAAAGTTTTAAAACCTCTTCTCAATATCTATGACCTGCGCACCGATAAACGAATTGATTTTGTGGGCGGCATGCGCGGTCTGAAAGAACTGGAACGCAGGGTGAACAGCGGTGAGATGGCTGTTGCCTTTGCGCTTTACCCTGTTTCTATGAAGCAGCTTATTGACATTGCCGACAGCGGTGAGATCATGCCACCCAAGACCACCTGGTTTGAACCCAAGCTAAGAAGTGGGTTAGTTGTACATAAGTTTTAATGTTGTATGAAGTGATCTGGCGCAAGGTTGTGAGTTGGCGTGAGCGCTGCTCACTTGGGCCTAACATGCGGCCAGTCTTCTCCGAAGGAGTCAGGCCTGATGGCTCTGTCGGAGCGATTCTAAATCAAGATTAGCTCAATGCGCTCTATCCCCGAACCGGTAACAGCAAATCTTCCCGCCCTATGAAATTAGAGCGGTGTTAAACCCCGGCGGGGCGAAAGAATGGTAGCGCCGGCTAGCGGCGGCGGCCGGCGCAACAGATTTTAGTTATATCCCATGCGCCAGAAAAAAACAATAGCACCGCATCGTATCATGGCGCCTAACGTTGCACAAAATTCAATTAGAAATTTCAGCGCATTGTGCGTTGTGACCATGTTTCTGGATAATTTACGGCAAACAAAATGCGATAGATAGAAGTTTATCTTTTTCCTTTTGAACCTTTAAATAATCAATTTTATGAAAATAGGAATGACAAGTGTGTTTGTGTCTGATCCTGTAAGTGCTTTCCACTTTTACACAGAGGTACTGGGCTTCTCGGAGAAAACATTCATCCCAAAACAGTGGATAGCGATTGTTGTTTCGCGGGAAGATCCTGAAGGAACGTCATTGCTGCTGGAGCCGAACCATAATGCGATTGCAAAGCGATATCAACAAGGTTTATACAAAGCGGGAATTCCGGTTATCGTGTTCACCACGCGGGATATCAAGCAGGAGTGCGATAGGCTGGCGGTCCTTGGAGTGAAGTTCCGGAAAGAGCCGATGAAGACCAAATACGGAATTGAAGCGTTGTTTGAGGATGGCTATGGCAATATTATCCAACTATATGAGGCTTGACGGTTCTTCATCATGGTCCATCGATGCAAGTGACTTAAAAAGCAGTTGTATCATTTTATCTTCCTCTCGGGGACTAGAGGTATGGTCTCCACCGGTTCGAGGGATGTGTCCATATCCTTTGTGCCGGTCTTGTATTTTTTAAGTAATTCGTTTTGGCAGGCTTTGCAAACTCTATGTAGGGTCTGCTGAAAAAACTTTCAAGTAGTTTGCAGTTTGAGACTTAGCCTTTCAATATGTCTTCAAAGTGCAAGAAAAAATAACCAATTCATCAAAAGGCCTTGCACCATAACATAGTGCTTTGTCGCAGAGTTGAACCCCTTTGGGGTTCTGCTTAATTCGAGGCGTTAAACCCCGCATTTTATGCGGGGTTATTCAAATTTAATCCCTTCGGGATTAAAAGGCCCCATTTTTTTATATAATCCCGAAGGGATTAAATTTGAATAACTCCGGGTGCAACCCGGAGAACGATAATGAGAAGCTAATAACCCCGAAGGGGTTAAACTTTTGATGACCGCAAAGATTTTTACTTTTTCAGCAGGCCCTATTTAAAGTTGTAATACTCTTCGTCTGTTACCTTGCCTAACCAGGCAACCACTCCTTTTTCCACATTGGTGCTGATAGCAATATGCGTCAACTCACTGCCTGGGGAGGCTCCATGCCAATGCTCTCCACCAGGAGAAAGGGTGACTACATCTCCTTTTTTAATTACTTGTATAGGTTTTCCTTTTTCCTGATAATAACCTGTTCCTTGTGTGACCAGTAAAATTTGTCCGCCTGGATGTTTATGCCAGTTGGTTCTTGCGCCTGGTTCAAAAGTGACGTTACCTACTGTTGTATTAAAAGTTTCAGTATCTGTCACCAGCATTTCAAGCCAGGTGTATCCTGTAAAGTTTTCATTTAACCTCCTATTTCCTTTTACGAAAATTCCATTGTTAGTTTGAGCAGCAGGGCCTGGAGTTTTTTGTTGCTGTACGTTTGCCTGCTGTTCCCTTCGTTCAGAATTTGTATTAGTAGAAAGGATTTTGGATAACACTTCACGACCTGCTTCTGCCTCAACCTTACCTACATGTGACTCAATAAGATTAAGGATTTGTCGAAGTTGGGATTCCTTCATACCGATATTCAAACCAATGCTCATATGGGATTGCAACATCGGTTCTACTCCTCCCATACTTGCAAGCGCTGAGATCGTAGTAATTTCCCTGTCCGTATAATTAAGTATATCCCTCCCAAAAATATCAGCAAACAAATGTTCCTTTAAGAACACGTCAATTTCCGGACTGAATGCTGAATAACCGGTTGGTGGTCCGTCCAGTGAACTTCCGGTTAATGTTTCTATTACTTTTTTCCCTCTTTCGTATTTGTTCCCATCCTTCGGCAAGGGCGATGCATTTCGACCTGCCTGATCGTTGATGCCCTTAGTTTTCCTTTCTTCCAATACAGCCATAAAAGTATTGATTCCCCTTAAGCTTCTGGGAAATCCACAATACGCATACAGTTGAACCAGTACTTCTTTTATCTCATTAATAGTAAGGCCAACATCCAAACCCTTGTTCAATGCCTGTTGCAATTGGTCTAACTCACCTTTTGCTGTGAATGCAGCAATTAGAGCTATGCTTTCTTGCTTTTTGCTGAGCATAGCAGTTTCATCAATCTTTTCCTGCCCATTGATCTGATGGCAAACGCTCGTTATTGACATGATCAATACACCTATTTTTAAAATGTCTGTTGTGCTCATTTATTCCGAGTTTTGAGATTTATTTATTAGTGGACCCGTCAAAAAACAATTCACAATTTTTCATGGGCAGACTCCAATTTTGGATTCGGTATTAGCGACCCACCATCCGCTCTGAGGCTTCCGAGTATCGCGCTCCTGTAATGGTGATCAGAGAAGCAGCGGATTGGATCGATTGGAGATCATGCTGCGAAAGTTCAATCGCGGCGGCTCCAAGATTTTCTTGCAGACGATTCAGTTTAGTAGTACCGGGGATGGGAACAATCCAAGGCTTCTGTGCGAGCAACCACGCCAGTGCAATCTGAGCAGGTGTTGCATTCTTTTCTTTCGCGATGCTTCCCAGTAAATCAACCATGGATTGGTTGGCTTTGCGAGCCTCTGTCGTAAACCGGGGAACTGTGTTACGGAAATCATTTTTATCGAACGTAGTGTTCTCATCAATCTTTCCGGTAAGGAAACCTTTACCAAGAGGACTAAAGGGAACAAAACCAATTCCGAGTTCTTCCAGTGTCGGTATCACTTCCTCTTCCGGTTTTCGATACCAAAGCGAGTATTCACTTTGAAGTGCTGTTACGGGTAGTACGGCGTGTGCGCGTCTGATGGTTTGTACGCCCGCTTCCGAAAGACCAAAATGCTTAACCTTACCTTCTTTAATTAAATCTTTTATAGCACCAGCCACGTCTTCAATGGGTACATTAAGATCGACTCGATGTTGATAGAACAAATCAATGGCGTCAACTTTAAGTCTCTTCAGTGATGCTTCGGCAACTTGTTTGATGTGCTCTGGTCGGCTATCTAACTCACTCCACTTCGATGGATCGCTGGCAGAAGGTTTGAAACCGAATTTGGTAGCGATCTTAATCTTTCCACGAAAGGGTGTCAGTGCTTCGCCCACCAGTTCTTCGTTGATGAAAGGGCCGTACACTTCCGCGGTATCGAAGAGGGTAACGCCCTTTTCAACAGCAGCACGAATGAGTGCAATCATCTCTTTCTTATCCGCAGGCGGGCCATAGCCAAAGCTCATTCCCATACAACCCAATCCGATGGCCGAAACTTCCAGGCCGTTCTTTCCAAGTTTTCGTGTTTGAATTTTTGAATTCATAATAACCGAATATTTAAGTGTGTGAATTAATACGTACTACGTTGAGATCATTAATACCTGGAACCTGCACCTCTTTAAAGGCTGGGTCACGAAGAAATCACGACGAATGCACGAAAAGGCACAAAGAAAATATTTCGTGTCCGTTGTGGTTCTTGTGTTCTTCGTGACCTTGCATTTCCAAATGGTGTCTGGTTCGGTCTGAATAAAGTTATAATGTCAAAGGTCTGATTTAAATCCTAACCGGGGATAATGGAAATCAAATAAGTATTTACGAAAATCAAACACGCAACGGTTAGCTGGAATAGCCAAGCTTCCCTTTCTCATTCAGTTATACACGAATGAACACAGGACTTTGAATCAGGGTGGCCTTTTCTTAAATGTAATCGTCCGGCCAACTTGAGCCTGCCTTGTCGCAGACAGGTTGGTCGGACGATTAATGATTAGCCCAATGTAATTTCCTCCTTTAAAAATGGCTGTTGGTAGTGACGCTTGCCTTTTGCCTTGTACAAGGCATTTGCAAGTGCAGCAAAAATGGGCGGAAACAATGGCTCACCGAGACCGGTTGGATCCTGTTCGTTTTTCACGAAATGTACCTCAATTGATTTTGGGGCTTCCTTCTGTCTGATCATTCGATATCTATCGAAATTCTTTTTTTCAGGCACTCCGTCCACGAACGTCATTTCACCAAACATTGCATTTCCTATTCCGTCCACGATGCCACCTTCGCCCATGTTGGCTGCTGCGTCAGGATTGACTACAATCCCACAGTCCACTGCGGCATAGACTTTTTGAATGACGGGCTTATTGTTTTTTATCTCAAGATCAAGTACCTCGGCTACGTATGTGTTGTGGCAGAAATAAGCTGAAACGCCCCGGTGAACATTGGCTTGCGACTCATTCCATTTGGATTTCTCTCGCACCAATTTCAACACTCCGGCATAACGGTCCGGATCATAGTCGTTGTTTGATCCCACCGGATTCTTTTTGGCACGTTCCAATAGTTCGAGGCGAAACTCAATGGGATCTTTTCCCGCGAGTTCTGACAACTCATCCAGGAATGATTGCTCGGCACCGGCAATGAAATTCGACCTTGGCGCCCGGAATGCTCCAATGGTAATGTTGGAGTCTAATTGCCAACCCTCTGCCAGATAATTATCAACTGCGCCTGCCGGAAAACGGTTGGCATGAATGGGATGTTCAGGAATGCCACCACCGCGCACATGAAAAGCTATAAGATTATTGTCCTTGTCGAGCGCAGCCCTGAATGTAGCCGTGTAGGTAGGTCGATAAATACCATACGTCATGTCATCCTCCCGGGTGTAAACCATCTTGATGGGCGCATTCAGTTTTTGGGAAATGACTGCTGCCTCAACCATATGATGACCGTATGCTCTTAAACCAAATCCTCCTCCCATTCTTGCCAATTTGATGTGGATCTTTTCTTTTGGTAGTCCCAATCGGGCTGAAAGGGATTGCATAATAAATTCTGGTGCCTGAATAGGTCCATATAGTTCTGCTTTTTCTGTGGTGACATAGGCAAAGCAGTTGACCGGCTCCATCGTATTATGGGCCAGGTATGGAGCTGAATAGGTTCTCTCTAGGACTTTGACAGCTTTTTTAAAGGCTGATTCCGTATCACCATCTTTTCGAAGAACACTTGCTGTTTTTTTCGACATTTCAGCCATTCTGGTTTTATGTCCTTCAGTGCTCTCCAAACCAGCAGGAATATTGACTGTTTGTTTACCTCCCCAGGCGTTGACAACCATACTGCTGTCAGAAATTTTTTCCCACTCTATATTAAGAGTCTTCTTGGCGTTCATCACCTCCCATGTAGTATTTCCTACCACGACTACCAACTCCGTGAAAGCGGCTGTGTCGAAACCGTTTCGTTCGTAATCGTCCGGAAGGGTTTTGATGATAAACACATCCTTGATGCCGGGCATCGTTCTCGCTTCAGAATCATTTACCGACTTCACTTTCAAACCAAATGCAGGAGGATGGGCAATCATGGCAATCAACATTCCTTCCTGGGTATAATCCATTCCAAACAAAGGTTTGCCGGTTACGATATTTATTCCTTCCACATTTTTTTTGGAAGTGCCAATGATGGTGAAATCCTTTACCTCTTTCAATTTTACTTCATTGGGAACTGGAAGTGTTGCTGCCTGCGAAGCCACTTCACCATAACTTGCTTTTTTGCCGCTCACCTTGTGGTGCAAAGTTCCAGCTTCAGTGGTAACCTCCTCCGCAGGAACATTCCAAGTCTTTGCCGCTGCATCCACCAGCATTTGCCGGGCAGTAGCGCCAGCGGTACGAAGAATTTTCCATCCCTGACGGATTGACTGGCTACCACCTGTGAATTGTCGTTCAAATCGTTCAGGAAAAAAATCGGCTTGCTCTACGATTACGTTTTTCCAATCTATGTCTAGCTCATCCGCCACGATCATAGGCAAGGATGTCTTGACGTTAGATCCAAATTCGGGGTTGGGAGCCATCAGTGTGACTACTCCGTTTTCTCCGATTTTGATATAGCTGTTCAGTTCAAACCATTCTTTAGGAAGGGCCAATGCCTCTTCCGTTGTTGGCTTGCATCCCGCCAGCCAACTAAAGCTAAGCATCATACCTCCGCCTGCCATGGCAGAAACCTTTAAAAATGATCTTCGGTTTATAGTTGTTTTTACTAGTGTCATTTGTTGGAAAGGTTAAAGTGATTACGATTTAGCGGCTGTTTTTACAGCAGCCCTGATCCGGAGATAAGTGCCACAGCGGCAAATATTGCCATGCATAGCAGATTCAATTTCCTCATCGGAGGGATTTGGATTGTCCTTTAGAAATGCAACAGCCGTCATGATTTGACCGCTCTGACAATAGCCACATTGTGGGACATCGTGCTCCAGCCAGGCTTTCTGCACCGGATGATCACCATTTTCAGATAATCCTTCAATGGTGGTAATCGATTTATTTTCTACCGCTGAAACGGGCAACTGGCAAGAGCGGACAGCTACACCATCGAGGTGCACGGTGCATGCTCCGCAAGCGGCAATTCCGCAGCCGTACTTGGTACCTACGAGATTTAGG
>Ga0184629_10000066_pt1 | contig 38538 bp, 40 predicted proteins | sample PLM4_32_b1_FD_133158 | JGI IMG/M metagenome (GOLD analysis project Ga0184629, IMG submission 133158) | Groundwater sediment microbial communities from an aquifer in East River, Colorado, USA - PLM4_32_b1 | ecosystem: Environmental > Terrestrial > Soil > Riparian zone | place: USA: East River...
ACTCGGCGGCGGTATAGACATCCACGAACGGCGCCACGCTGCACAGGCTTGGCGTCATCGCTTCGCCGACGGTGTGCTCGGCCAGCCGGTCCCACTCGGGGCCGCTGACCTCGGCGAACCGCTCCAGCACGTCCGCCCCCGCGTCCGACCACAGGTCGTTGAAGAAGGCGGCCGGCGCCTCCTCGCCTTCGACCCACTCGGTGGGCTCGTTCCATTCTTCAAGCTCCAGCTCGGGCCGCTCAGTGGGGATGCCGGGCGTCGCCCCTTCGAACGCGAGCACGTCGCTCGCCGACAAGACACCAAGGAGCCGCCCGCCGGCCGTGACCGGCGCCCCGCTCACGTGCCGCTGGGTGAACAGCTCGACCGCTTCGCGCAGCGTGAGGTCGGGATCGACCGTCGCCACGTCCGTCGTCATGAGATCCCGCACGGTGAGCATATCGCCTCCTCTGTCGGTTCTCTGCGAACGATCGTCACCCGCTCGTGAAGTGGCCGTGAAGTGCACGCGATCTACTCCGCGGGGTCGCCAACGGGAGTCAGGTGCGGAGCGGACGTCGGCTGTGGTCGTTGCCGCAGGATAGACTCGTGCGACGAAATTCCCTTTGAAGTGACGATGAAGCCGAAACGTGAACGGCCTCATTCAGTTTTCATGCCTTCCTGTATGGGCGGGCGATAACCTCATCCCGTGGGGCCCGGTCCTTGGGGAATCGGCAAAGTGGAACTTGGCACTCACGCGTCGGAGACGTGCTAAGCGTTTCGGGGTTTCTTGGTGGAGGCAGGCTCATGTCCCACAAACGGATGCTGTTCCAGTCGGCTGCGCGGGAGAAGGTGCTGCGCGGCGCCACCGCGATGGCGGAAGCCGTGCGGGTGACGCTCGGCCCGAAATCGAAGTGCGTGCTGGTCGAAAGGAAATGGGGTGCCCCGCTCGTCTGCAACGACGGCGTCACCATCGCCAAGGAAGTGGACCTGAAGGACCCCGAGGAGAACCTCGGCGCCCAGGTACTGCGCGAGGCGGCCGTCCGCACGGGCGACGTGGTCGGCGACGGTACGACCACCGCCACGCTGTTGGCACACACGATCTTCGCCGAGGGTCTGCGCAACGTGGCCGCGGGAGCGAGCGCCGTCGACTTGAAGCGGGGGCTGGACCGCGGCTTGAAGGTGGCCGTCGAGGCCCTACGCAAGCTCTCCCGGCCGGTACAGAGTCGCAAGGAAAAGGCCCAGGTGGCCACCATCTCGGCTCACAACGACTCCACGATCGGCGACCTGGTGGCCGATGCGGTGGAAAAGGTCGGCGCCGAAGGCGCCATTACCGTCGAGGAAGCGAAGGGGATCGAGACGGTACTGGAAGTCGTGGGCGGGCTGCAGTTCGACCGCGGTTTCCTGTCGCCGTACTTCATCACCGACCCGGCCAAGATGGAAGCCGTGCTGGAGGATCCGATGCTCCTCCTGTACGAGAAGAGAATCACCAACATGAAGGACCTGCTCCCGCTGCTCGAGCAGGTCGCGAAGCTGAACCGCTCGCTGCTGATCGTCGCGGAAGACGTGGAGGGCGAAGCACTCGCGACGCTCGTGGTGAACAAGCTGCGGGGCACCCTGGCCTCCGTGGCGGTCAAGGCTCCCGGGTTCGGCGATCGCCGCAAGGCGATGCTCGAGGACATCGCGATCCTGACCAGCGGGCGGCTGTTGGCCGAGGAAGTCGGCGTGAAGCTCGAGCACGTGACACTGGAAGAGCTTGGCAAGGCGAAGCGGATCGTCGTGGACAAGGACAACACCACGATCATCGGCGGCGCCGGCGCCAAGGCGGCGATCGAGGGGCGGTGCCAGGACCTGCGACGCCAGATCGAGCGCGCCACCTCCGACTACGACAAGGAAAAGCTGCAGGAGCGGCTCGCCAAGCTGGCCGGCGGCGTCGCGGTGATCCGGGTGGGCGCGCCATCGGAGACCGAGCTCAAGAGCCGCAAGGAAGCATTCGACGACGCCATCAGCGCGACCAAAGCCGCGGTGGCGGAGGGCGTGGTGCCGGGCGGCGGGTTGGCACTGTTGCGCGCGATCCCGGAGGTCGAGCGGGATGCCGGGACATGCGAGGGAGACGAGCGCACAGGAGTGCTGATCCTGCGGCGTGCACTCGAGACGCCCACGCGCCAGATCGCCGCGAATTCCGGCGTCGATGGCGGTGTGGTGGTGGACCGCATGCGGCAGGGCAGCGGCAACTTCGGCTTCGACGCGGCCCGCGGGACGTATTGCGATCTGGTCGAAGCCGGGATCATCGATCCCACCAAAGTGGTTCGTGTGGCGCTGGAGAATGCCGTCTCGGTCGCGAGCGTGCTGTTGCTTACCGAGGCGACATTGACCGAGCTGCCCGAGCCCAAACCGACCGCCACACCGGCGGCGGAGGAGTACTGATGACCGCAACCGTGACGGGCCACCTGGTGTGGCAGGAGTCTCCGACGCCGCATGACAGCGAGGCGGTGATATTGGCGGTCGTGCTCGATCACGCGCATGCGCGGCTCTTCCTCGTGGACGGGGAGCACGCCGCAGAGCTGCCCTGTCTCGTGTCGCCGCGGATGCGCGGTGGCAAGTTTCACAGCGACCGCCAGGGCTCTCCCGGCTGGGGGGAGAGCGGGTTCCAGCGGCGACGCCGCGAAGAAGAACGCCGGCATTACGCTGCTGTCGTGAGGCGTCTGGGAGTGCTGACCCGGGCGCACGGTGCGCAGGGGCTCGTGCTCGCGGGATCCCACGAGGTCGTGGCGGCGCTGCGGCACGCACTGCCGCCGCGGCTGGCGCGGATGGTGGTGGGCACGGCGGCGCTCAATCCGACCGAGCTCACGAGCCCTCGGGTCCTGGAAAGCGTCCGGGCACTGCGCGGTGCGGCCGGTCTGGCCGCACAGGAGGCGCTGGTGAGCGCCGCGGTGGAAGGCTTCGCCGCCACGGGGCGAGCCGTCGACGGTCTCCAGGCCGTGCTGCAGGCGCTCGGCCGGGATCAGGTCCACATGTTGCTCGTGGGACGGCCCCAGGAGCGTGTCGGGTACCGCTGCGCCACGTCCGGGCGACTGGTGCTCACGAAGGCGCAGGCGCAGGGGGAAGCCGTGATCCGGGTGCCGGATCTCGTCGTCGCCGCCAAAGTGGAAACCACGCGGCTCGGCGGCACGATCGCCGAGATCAGAGATCCGCAGCAGGCCGCGCGAATCGACGGGGTCGCCGCATTGCTGCGTTACCGCTAGAGCGAGGAGGATTCCATGGCAGTCGCCAAAGTCACAGAGATCAGCGCGTCGTCGACGAAGGGGTTCGAGGATGCGATCCAGGCGGGCATCGCGCGCGCCAGCAAGACCCTGGAGCACATTCGCGGGGCATGGGTCAAGGACCTGAAGGTTGTGGCGGAGAACGGACGGGTGAGCGAATACCGCGTCCGCATGAAGATCACGTTCGTGCTGAAAGACTGAGCACCGCCGCTCCGTTGATCTGACCCGCGCGCAGCTGCGCCAACGCCTCGTTGGCTTGCTCCAGCGGATAGACCGTCACTTCGGTCCGCACCGGGATGTGTGGTGCCAGGGCGAGGAACTCCTCGCCGTCCTTCCGGGTGAGATTGGCCACCGAGCGAACGACCCGCTCGCCCCACAGGATCTCGTAGGGGAACGCCGGGATGTCGCTCATGTGGATGCCGGCGCAGACGACCGTGCCGCCCTTCGTCACCGTCCGCAGCGCCGCGGGGACGAGGGCGCCCACGGGAGCGAAGATGATCGCCGCGTCGAGCGGCTCGGGGGGTGCATCGTCCGACGCGCCGCTCCACACCGCTCCCAGGGCGCGCGCGAACGTCTGCGCGGCTGTGTCGCCGGCGCGCGTGAACGCGAAGACGCGCCGTCCCTCGTGCCGCGCGACCTGCGTCACGATGTGCGCCGCCGCCCCGAACCCGTAGATCCCGAGCCGCTCCGGGTTGCCCGCCGCACGCAGCGCGCGATACCCGATCAGGCCGGCGCAGAGGAGCGGCGCTGCCTCCACGTCACGGTAGCTGTCGGGAATCGGGAAACAAAATCGCTCGTCGGCCACCGTGTACTCGGCGTAGCCGCCGTCGAGCTGGTAGCCGGTGAACCGCGCTCGCTCGCACAGGTTCTCGAGGCCTCGGCGGCAGAAGGCACACTCCCCGCACGTCCAGCCGAGCCACGGCACGCCGACTCGGGCACCGACCGCGTACCGGTGGGCGTCGAGACCGCGAGCTTCCACCGTGCCGACGATCTCGTGCCCGAGGACGAGCGGGAGCTTCGGCCCGGTGAGCTCACCGTCGGCGACGTGGAGATCGGTGCGGCACACGCCGCAGGTGAGGACCTGGAGCCGGACCTGGCCCGGCCCGGGCTGCGGAGTGGGAACGGTGGCCGCGCGCAACGGGCGGCCAGGGGCGTCGAGGACCATCGCTCGCATCCCTTCAAGCTCCCTTCATCCAGCCTTCAGTCCAGCCGGGCGACGTTGCAGGAGGGCATCGACGCGTCCGCCACCACAGGGGGATCCATGAAAGTCGCCGACATCATGCAGACGACCCTCGAGACCATCGGGACCGACGACAGTGTGGCGGAGGCCGTCACCACGATCGCCGAGCAGCACGTCTCGGGCCTGCCGGTGGTCAATGACCGCGGTCGATTGGTCGGCGTGATCTCATCGACGGACGTGTTGCAGCTCCTGTCCGAAGTCACGGACCCCGAGCGCCGCGGCGACATTCTGGAAGCGACGCTGGTGCGGGAGATCATGACGGCCAAGCCGGTCACGGTGGAGCCCGACGCGGACGTGCACGAGGCGGCGCGGCAGATGCTGTACGGCGAGATCCACCGCCTGTTCGTCGAGTACGACGGGGCCCTGGTGGGGGTCCTGTCGCAAACCGACATCGTGGGCGCGGTGGCGGGCGCCAAGCTCTAGGAGGACAAATGCGAGTCGCCGACATCATGCGCACCAACCTGGAGACGATCGATGTGGACGCGACGGTCGCCGACGCGGTCGCGTCGCTCACGGAGACGGGCGTGTCGGCCCTGCCGGTGATCGACCGGATGGGACGCGCGGTGGGCATCTGCTCGACCCAGGATGTGCTCGCGGCCGAAAGCCGATGCCATGGCCCCGCCGCCCGGGAGCAGCTGTTCGAGAAGACCCTGGTGCTCGAGATCATGACGCCGTGGCCGGCGACCGCGCATCCCGAGGAAGACGTGCGCATAGTGGCGCGACGCATGTTCGAGGGCAAAGTACAGCGGCTGTTCGTCGAGGAGCAGGGTGCGCTAGTGGGCGTCATCTCCCAAACCGACATCGTCGCGGCGGTGGCGGCCACGCGGGTCTGACGCCTTCGGAGGGGGCGGCTGTCGCTCAGAGGTCGGGGCGCCACTCGTGCAACAACCGGTCGAGATCGATGTTCGGCGCGATGAGGCAGATATGCCCGTGCCCCCTCAAGACCCGCAACGACGCGCCGGGCGCCCGCTCGGCCATATAGCGGCCCTCACGCACCGACGGCACCAGGTGATCGAGCTCCGACGCCAGGAACAGCGCCGGCACTCGCAGCGCGCCCAAGCGCGAACGGATGTCGTAACGCTGCAGGATCCGCAGGCGGGCGATGTATCCGTCCCGCCGGGTCTGCCGAGTGAGTTCGAGGAAGCGGCGAATCTCCGCGCGATGCGTGAAGCGCGAATGCAGCCGAAACGCGGTCAGCCGACGCACCAACGGCATTGCACCCCAAGGCAGAAGGCGCAGGACGCCGATGGCGAGCTGCAGGCGGTGCTGCGGCAGGAAGCAGGGAAACGAGTTGAGCACGACGAGCCCCCGCACGAGGTCCGGATGTGTCAGGGCGAAACTCAAGGCCACCGTTCCCCCGAACGACTCCCCGATCACCACCGCGGACCCGCCGCCATCCCCGGTCGCGATGGTCCGGATGACGCGAGCCAGGTCCTCGACCAGCTCGTCCATCGACGCGGCGTCGTCGCGCAGCGTGTACGTGGCGGTCCGGTAGCGCCGGGCGAGCAGCGGCACCTGCCGGTGGAACAGCCGGCCCGTCCCGTCGATGCCGGGTACCAGCACGAGCGGCGCCCCCTCGCCTTCGATGGCGATCCTCGGATCGTACGGCGCGGACATGTACACGCTAGATAAGGTCTGGCGGGTCGGGTGGGCAGTCCTCACGGCGTTCGTCGTGGAAAGCGTCGTCTTCGGGCTGTCGGTCCTGCCGGCCGCGCTGTTCTGGGAATGGCACCTCCGTTGGTCCTTGCCCGCGCACTGGATCCGCATCGTGCTGTTGTCGATGTCGCTCGTCCCGTCCTACCTGCTGTTCGCCGTTTCGTTGATGGCACTGTCAGCGGCCGCGATGCGCGTCCTCGGCTGGCGCACCCCGGCGAACGCCGAGATGCGGATCGTGGATCTCGAGTGGCCGGTGCTCCGCTGGGCGCGTTACGCGATGACGACGCACATCGTGCGGGTGTTCGTGGGGACCCTCCTTCGGGCGACCCCCCTCTGGACGCTCTATATGCGGCTGAACGGAGCGCATCTCGGACGGAACGTGTTCGTGAACAGCGTGACCCTGTCGGATCACAATCTCATCACGTGTGGGGACGACGTGGTGATCGGCGCGGGCGTCTGTCTCTCGGGGCACACGGTGGAGCGCGGATTCGTGAAGACGGCCCCGGTGCGGTTAGGGCAGGGCGTGACGATCGGTGTCGGGAGCGTCATTGGCATCGGCGTGGTGATCGGCGCGCGCACGCAAGTCGGGGCGCTGAGTGTCGTGCCGAAGCATCATACCCTCGAGCCCGACGCCTCGTACGGCGGCGTGCCGGTTCACCGTCTCGACGTCGCGGGAAGCCCCTAGAGCGGCACCGCGAGGAGGGCGCAGGAGGCGCGGCGCAGCAGCCGCGCCGCCACCGTCGTGACCGCTCCGGGGTCGCCATAGTTCATGCCGCGGCGGTATCCGAACACGATCAGCTCGGCGTCGCGCGCCGCGGCCTCGGCCAGGATCTCCGACGTGACGTCCCCCTGACGCACCGCGGTCTCGCACGGCGCGACCGCCGCTCCACCCTCGTCCCGACCGGACTCGACGTGGCGCAGCCAGGGCCGCCGCTCCCCGGGCGCGAGCACCCCCGCCTCGGCCGGCTCGACGTGGAGCGCCAGCACGTGCGCGCCGAAATGATCGGCCATGCCGTGCGCCGCGTCGATTACGTCCACGGCGTGCGGGCTATCGTCCACGCAGGCCAAGACGGTGCGGTACACGCGATGCTGGGCCGGCGCCACGAGCACCGGCACGCGGCTGCGCCGCAATACCGCCGTCGTCACGTTCTCCGTCGCTCCTCGCGCCATCTCTTCACCCCTGCCGAGCACGATGAGGTCGGCGCGCAGCGTTTCGGCGGACCGGGCGATCTCGATGCTCGGCAACCCGAAGGCGGCCTGATAGGAGACGCTCGGCGCCGGCAGCACGGCCGTCCGGGCGAGGTTCTGCAGCCGTTCGACGGCCCGCGCAGCAGCCAGGCTCGCCGGGGACCCGCCCTTAGTCCGGCGGAATCCCTCGATCTCGTCGGGCCGCACCAGCTCCCACGGATTCTGGAGCACCGTGAGCACCACCAGCTCCGCGCCGCACACCGCTGCCACCTCGGCGGCGGTGAGCACTGCTTTGGGGGTTGGCGCGTACAGACTGACGGCACCGAGTACTCGGCCTACGTGCATGGCTCTACCTCTCTTTCCGTGAGCGGAAGTTGCGGCGCTCCGTCTGAAGCACGCGTGAAGCAGGTGTGAGGCAAGGAAGTCTCCGGGCCTCCTCAAGATTCTTTCACGGCGCGTTACAGAACGTTGACCGAGGCAAGGAGGAAGCCATGTGCTGGAAGCGGATTCTCGTCGGCGTCGATGACTCGCCCCAGGCGGCCGCGGCCGCCGCGCTCGGCGTGCGACTCGCGGAAGCGATGGGGGGCGAATGCATCCTGGTCCATGCGGTGCGTGAGTTCTGGCTCGCGTTCGCGGAAGAGGAGATCGTCGAGCGGTCCGCGGAGTTGCGCGCCGCCGTGGTGGATGCCGCTCGGCGCCAGCTCGCCGCCTTCCTACGCAGCCAGGTGCCCGAGGCGACGATTCGCAGCATGCTGGTGCGTCCCGGCTCTCCGACCGCGGTGCTCCGGGACGTGGCCCGGGAGGTCGAGGCGGACGCTGTCGTGTTGGGGGGCAAGCATCACGTGGCCCTGCGCCGCTGGGCGGGCGGCAGCACGGCGCACAACTGTGTGCGGAGCATCGGGCTGCCGGTTCTCGTGACGGGACAGCGGCCGGGCGGGGGCGGTGTGCTGTTCCGGCGGATCCTCGTCGCGGTGGACCTGTCGGAAGCCGCATCCCCGACGGCCGCCGTGGCGGGCGAGCTCGCCACAGGGCTCCACGCGGAGCTGCGTGCCGTCAGTGTGATAGAGCCCCCACTCCCGCTTCCCGACGTCACGCCACCGCTGACGCCATCGGAGTACTCTCGGCTGGCCGAGCGGACGCTCGTGAAGCGGGTGTGGCCGCTGTTCCGGGATACCACGGTGCAGAAGGTCGCGCGGCAAGGCCGGGTAGTGGAATCGATTCACCACGAGGCATCACATTGGGGGGCGGATCTCCTGGTCGTGGGCTCGCACGGGAAGGGGTGGGGCGAGCGGCTGATTCTGGGCAGCGTCACCGAGCGGCTGCTGAACGACCTGCCGACGTCGCTGCTGGTCGTGCCGGTGCACGCCCCGCTGGAGACGGCGAAGCGGGCCGCGGTGCGGAAGGCCGTCCGCGCCCGGGCGGGCGCATGATCCCGCACCCGCAGAACACCGCGGTCGCGGCACGGCTCGAGGAGCTGGCCGCGCTGCTCGAGATCCAGGGCGCGAACCCGTTCCGGGTGGAGGCGTATCGCCGTGCCGCGGACCTCGTGCACGGGCTCGACCGTCCCGTCGGGGAGATCCTCCAGGCGGATGGCATCATGGGACTCGAGCGCCTTCCGGCGATCGGCACGACCATCGCCCGCGCGATCCGCGATCTCGTGGAGACCGGCCGGCTGCCCATGCTGGACCGGCTGCGCGGGGAGAGCGACGCGGTCACGCTGTTGACGTCCGTGCCCGGCATCGGGGTCAGGCTCGCCGAGCGGCTGCATCACGATCACGGCATCGATACACTCGAAGAGCTCGAAGCGGCCGCCCACGACGGGCGGCTCGTGGCGATCCGGGCCTTCGGCGAGAAGCGGATACGGGGAGTCCGTGAAGCCCTGGCGGCGCGACTGGGCCGCGTGCCGCGCAGTGCGCCCGTCGCACCTGAGCCCGGGGTCGAGGAGCTGCTGCGCATCGACCGGGAATACCGGAGGGAAGCGGTGGCGGGTACGCTTCGCACCATCGCCCCGCGGCGGTTCAACCCGCGTCGCGAGGCGTGGCTCCCGATTCTCCATACGATGCAGGGGGACCGCCACTACACCGCCCTGTTCTCGAACACCGCACGGGCGCACGCCCTCGGCAAGACGCGGGACTGGGTGGTGATCTACGTGGACGGCGGCCGGGGCGAGCGGCAGTACACCGTGGTCACTGCGTCGCGCGGCCCCATGCAGGGCAAGCGCGTCGTGCGGGGGCGGGAGGCCGAGTGCCTCGCGTACTATCGTGAGCGCACGGCCACTCGAACGCCGTCGGCGAGCTTGTCGGTGGGGTGACGGACCACCAGGTCGCCGGCTGCCAGCCCACCGGTGATCTCTACCTCGAACGGATGGCGGTGCCCGGCTTGGACGATCCGTGAGCGGGCCCGTCCGTCGCGCACGACGAACACCCGCCACTGGTCCCCGTCCTGGAACAGCGCGCTCGCCGGCACCTTGAGCACCGTTCCTTCCCACAACACGATCTGCGTCTCGACCCGGTACCCGTCGCCCAGTTGGGGCGGGGTTTTGTCCAGGTCAGCGATGACGTTCACCCGCTGCTCTTCGACGCCGAGCGCTGAGACCTTGGTAAAGCCGGACGGCTCGACGAGCCGGACATGGGCTTCGAGCGGGCGATCGCCGCCCCATTCGGTGACGATCATCCGGTCGCCGGGCTTGACCTTCACGGCGTCCTCGGAGAGCAGGTCGGCGACGACTTCCAGCCGGGCCGGGTCGCCCAGCTCGAGCAGCGGCGTGCCCGCGACGACCACGCGCTCGCTCTTCTCCGGAATACGGAGGACCTGGCCACGTACCGGAGAGACAAGCCGGAGGACACCCCTGGCGCCCGTCGACGCGGCGCGCGCCTGCTCGACGTCGTGCGCGGCCGCTTGAGCGCGGAAATCGGCCGCCTCCACGCGCTGCATACCAGTCGTCTCGGCGAGCGCGGCCTGCTCGCGCTGCTCGGCCGAAAGCAGGTTCCGCGTGAACAGCGACTCGGCGCGCCAGCGCGCACGCCGCGCCTGGGCCAGCGCCGCCCGCGCTTCCGTGACCCCGGCCGCACTCGCACTCTGCGCGTCCTCCGATGCGTGCAGGCGTGCGACCGCTTCCTCGCGCCCGCGGGGGTCGAGCGGCGCCGCGAAGAGCTGGGCCACGACGGCCCCGCGATCGACCGACGCCCCTTCCACGAGCGCGAGCCGGGAGACCCGCCCGGCCACCGGCGCCACCACGACGTACCGATCGCGCACCCGGGTGCGACCCTCTTCGTCGACGGTCACCTGGAGGGGACCGAGGCTCGCGGTCGCGAGGTCGACGGGCACCGGCACCGGGCGCAGCGCGTAGGCGACGAGCGCCAACACGAGGGCCCCCGCGACTCCCCATCCGACGTGCCGCCGCCCGAGGTTCATGATCAGTCTCCCGTCTTGAGCACGGCCACCAGATCCAAGCGGTCGATGCGACGCCGCACGATCAGGGCCGAGATGGTCGCCGCCACCGCGACGACCGCCGTCGCATACACGAAGGTGCCCGCCCGCATGACGAAGGGCAGCCGGTAGAGCTCGGTGTTGAATGCGAGCGTGAGCAGCGCCGCGCCGCCGTATCCGAGCGCAAAACCCACCGGCACGGCCAGCAACAGCAGGGCGCCTTGCTCCTCGAGCAGCATCCGCGAAGTCTCGCCGCGCGTGAACCCGAGCACGCGCGTGCTGGCCAGCTCCCGTGCCCGTTCGCTCAGCGCGATCCGGGCGGCGTTGTAGACCATGCCGAAGGCGATCAGGGAAGCGAAGGCGATCAGAAACATGGTCGACACGTTGTGGCTACGGGCGAGCGTCTCCTCGAAACTCTGCAGCGCCCCCGCCCGCACGGTGACGCCCGCAACGGCCGGGACCCGTTTCAGGGAGGCGTACAGGGCCGGGGCGGCGGCCGGATCGACGGCGAGAAAGGCGCCGGAGACGGTGCCGCCTTCACGGAGGAAACGGTGGAGCGCCGCGATATCCATATACGCGGAAGTGCCCAGCGGCTCGTCCACGAGGCCCGCCACCGTCATGTCGCGCACGGGCCGGGCACCTTCGAGCACTTCGACCCGCACCAAATCCCCGGGGCGGACGCGCAGGATGTCGGCCAGCTTGTCGGTGAGAAGCAGCCCGTCGGGCGGGAGCGGAACGCGACGTAGCCGCCAGTCGATCACGCGACGCAGCTGGCCGTCGGGCTGGAGGCCTTCGATGGCCGTCCGGCGAAAGCGGTGTCCCGCGACCAGCCGGACGGACACCGCGCGGAACGGCTCCGCCCGGAGGACGCCGGGGAGGCGCGACAACTCGTAGCGAACGCGGGCGGGCCGGGGTTGGGAGAAGGTAACGGTGGCGTCCTGGCGCTCTCGCACATCGAACTCGAAGTCCGCCATCTGGCGGATGGCGTCGAGCGAATAGCGGCCCACGATGATGACCGCGAAGCCGAGCCCGATGCCCAGCACGGTGAGCGCCGCGCGGCCGGGGCGGCGCTCGATGTTGCGCAGCACCATCCGGCCCACGGGCGACAGCAGGCGGTGCAGCCCCAGACGCTCCAGCACGCCCTGGCGGAACCGCGGCGGCGGCTCCGGCCGCATCGCTTCGGCGGGCGCCAGTGCGACCGCGCGTCGCACGGCGCTCAGGGTTCCCAGCAACGCGGCGGCGATGCTGACGGCCGCGGCGAGCCCCACGGCGCCGGCGCCCACTGTGAAGTGCAGCACGGGGAAGTGGTAGAAGGCGCCGTAAAGGGCGGTGAGCTGCTTGCCCAACCAGAGGCCGAACAACACCCCGCCAACCGTGCCGGCGAGCACGACGACCAGCACCAGCTTCACATAGTGCGCCCCGACAGCCAGGTTGCCGCAGCCGAACGCCTTGAGCACCCCGATCTGCGCGCGCTGGGTTGCGACGAGTCGCGCCAGGACGACGTTCAGCAGGAATGCCGCCACGCCGAGAAAGATGGCCGGGGTGATTGTGCCGGACACACGCAGCTGCTTGAGCTCGTCGGTGACGAACCGATTAGACACCTGGTCGCCCCGGTCATACGCGCCGAGCCCGCCGTAGGGGGCCAGCACGCGGTCGAGGCGCGCGATGACTTCTCGCTCGTCGGCGCCCTGCGTCAGGGACAGCGTCACGTCGTTGAACGCGTCGCGCAGATCGAAGGCGGCGGCCAGGCCGTCCCGACCGAGCCACAACACGCCGAAGCGTCGGTCGTCGGGAAAGAGCCAGCCAGGGCCGAGTTGATAAACGTATTCGGGTGACAGCGCGATCCCGACCAGGCGGAGCGTCTGCCAGCGGCCGTTGAACACCGCTCCCAGCGTGTCACCGACGCGCAGGTGGTTCGCGCTGGCGAACGCTTCGCTCACGATCGCCTCGTTGCGGCGACCCGGCTCTACCCAACGACCGGCGCGCAGGTGCAGGTCGTCGAGCAGCGGGCGCGCCCGCTCGGGTATCGAGACGAGGCGCCCGATCGCGGGCTCCGCGAGCCCCGGCACGGCCAGCGTCACGTGCGCGACGACCCGGGTCTGCACCCGCTCCACTCCCGGAACCGCGGCGAGGCGCCGGGCCACCGCCTCGGGGGCGCGGGACAGCGGCGCGAAGACGTCGGCGAAACGATACTCGCGGTAATACAGCGCCTGCGACAGCCGCAGCGAGTCATAGGCGGTCCGCAGCGTGACGACCGTGGCCACCCCGCAGGCGACGATCAACGCCACTGCGGCCATTTGCCCGCGCAGGTGCCAGAGGTCGCGCAGGACCTTGCGGTCGAGGACGCTCACCATTGCAGCGTGTCCACCAGCGCTCGCACGGGGTTGCGCTCGATCGCGGCGATCTGGCCGCTGTGCATGCGGATCACCCGGTCGCCCATGCTGCCGATCGCGACGTTGTGCGTGATGATCGCCACGGTGGTGCCGAGCTCGCGGTTCACGCGCTCCAGCACCTCGAGCACGAGCTTGCCGGTCTGGCAATCGAGCGCCCCGGTCGGCTCGTCGCACAGCAGCACGTCGGGTTGTTTGGCGATCGCGCGAGCGATGGCAACGCGCTGCTGCTCCCCTCCCGAGAGCTGCGCGGGGAAGTGATCGAGCCGTTCTTCCAGGCCGACGAGCGCAAGGGCGCGTACCGCATCCATGGGGTGCGCCGCCATCTCGCACACCAGCTGCACGTTCTCCCGGGCGGTCAGACTCGGGATCAGGTTGTAGAACTGGAACACGAACCCGACGTGCTCGCGGCGAAAGCGCGTGCGCTCGCGCTCGCCGGCTGCGGTGAGGTCGTGATCGAAGAAGCGCACCGAGCCGGTGGTCGGCACATCGAGCCCACCCAGGATGTTGAGCAGCGTCGACTTGCCGCTGCCCGACGGCCCCAAGATGACCACGAACTCCCCGCGATAGAGCTCGAGGGACAGCGAGCGCAGCGCGTGGACCTCGACGTCACCCAGCCGGTACACCTTCGACAGGTCGCTGGCGCGGAACACGACTTCCGCGACAGCGGCTGGCTGCCGCGCCGGGATCACGCCAGATGCGGGGGCCGCGGTCATGCATCCATACGTAGTCCGTGCCGGACGACGGCTCCGTGAAGGATCCCTGAAGCGGGCTTCAGGGCGGCGTTACACTGTGAGGTGGATGACCCCTTCCTCCAGCGCCCGGCGAACGGGCACGCCGGCGCCGGCCACCAGCTCCAGCATCCGCGTGTTCTGCGGCAGGACTTCGGCAGTGACCTCGGCGATGCCGTGGTCGTGGGCGACGCCCAGCAGGTGCTTCAGGAGCACGGTGCCGATGCCGCGGTTCTGGCTCTTGTCCTCGACCACGATGCCGAGCTCCGCCCGAACCGTCTGGCCGTCACGCGCCGGCAAGGTGTCGTAGCGCACGACGCCGGCGAGGTGCGCGGCAGCGTCCGGGGAGAGCGTGGCGACCAAGGCCACGCGGCGGTCGAAGTCGAGCTCGGTCAGGTAGGTGAGATCGCGATCGGAAAGCGCCGGCTTGTACTCGAAGTAGCGCAAATAGACCGACTCCGGGCTCAACCGGCTGTGAAACTGGGCCAGCCGCTGCTTGTCGTCCGGCCGGATTGCCCGCACCCAGACCGGGGTCCCATCGCGCAGCACGTCCGCCGCCGCATACGCCCGCGCCTCCATGGAGCAGGAGCCTAGCTTGCCCAATGGTGCCGGACCAGGGCTTGCCGTGCCGGGAAGCGGTGGAGCAGTTTACAACCTGACCATGGCAGCCAAGCGCTCACCTCGTCCCGTGGCACAACCGCGCGGCCTCGAGGACCGATTCCGGCGTCTCGTCGCGGCGAGCGAAGCGATCTATTCTCAGCACACGCTGCCGGCCGTCCTGCAGGAGGTCGTGGACGCCGCCCGCAGCGTCGTGGGTGCGCGCTATGCGGCACTGGGCGTGCTGGCCCCCGATGGTGGATCGCTCGACAATTTCGTGACCTCCGGCATCGACGCGGCACTCCGGGAGCGTATCGGTGACCTGCCGCACGGCCACGGCCTGCTGGGCCTCGTGATCCGAGAGCGCAAGCCGATTCGCGCCGCCGACATCGCCCGGCATCCGCAGCGCTACGGCTTCCCGCCCCACCATCCCGCGATGCACTCGTTCCTCGGCGTTCCCATCACGACCGGTGGCATGGTGTTCGGCAACCTGTACCTCACCGAGAAACTGGACGCCGGAGAGTTCGACGACGAGGATGAGGACATCGCGGTGCTGCTCGCCTCTCAAGCCGCTGTGGCGGTGGAGAACGCCCGGCTGAGTGAAGAGAGCGCGGACTTGCTCGGGCAGGTGCGGGCGATGCAGCGCCAGCGCGACCTCTTTTTCGCGATGATGAACCACGAGCTGCGCAACGCGTTGACCGGGGTGTACGGCTGGGCGGAGCGGCTGGTCCGCAAGAAGTCGCCGGAGGCCGCGGAGCAGGCGGCGCAGGAAGTGTACGAGGGTACCGAGCGCACCATCACACTGTTGAACAACTTCCTCGATCTCTCCCGGCTCGACGCGGGGCGGCTGCAGGCGGTCCGGCGCGAAGTGGATCCGGCGGCGGTGGTGCGCCGGGTGCTCACGGGGTTCGAGCCGGTAGCGGAGCAGAAGCAGCTGACGCTGAGCGCGCACCTTCCGGACGATCCCCCGGTGCTCGAGACCGATCCAGTGCGGCTGCAGCAGATCCTGGTCAATCTCGTGAGCAACGCGGTGCGTCACAGCCCGGTGGGTGGGCGCGTCGAGGTTGGCGTACGAGTCGATACGACCGCGATCGAATTTGCGGTACGCGACGAAGGTCCCGGGATCCCCGTGGAGGTCCAAGAGCTCATCTTCGAGCCGTTCGAGCGTTTCGACACCTCATCGGGGCTGGGCACGGGACTCGGACTTCCGGTCTCCCGGCGCTTGGCCGAGGTGCTGCGCGGCCGTCTGTGGGTGTCCAGCGTACCTGGAAAGGGGGCGGTCTTTACCCTGGCGCTTCCCCTTGCGCTCCCAGAATGAAGGTTCCTTCATAGTAGCCTTAAGAAGTGTTTAGCTCCGCCTTCATAAACTGGATTCCATGAAAATCCTTGTCGTGGAAGACGACCGGAAGGTCGCAGGCTTCATCGAGCAGGGGCTGCGGGAAGAAGGTTACGCCGTGGACGTGGCGCCCGATGGCGATGAAGCGACGATGTTGGCACACGTCTACGAGTACGATCTCGTGGTGCTCGACGTGATGCTCCCCAAGAAGAACGGTCTCCAGGTAGCGGCCGAGCTGCGTCGGGAAGGCCGTAAGACGCCGATCCTGATGCTGACGGCTCGGGACACCACCGAAGACGTGGTGCGTGGGCTCGACGCGGGAGCCGACGATTACATCACCAAGCCGTTCAAGTTCGAGGAGCTGCTGGCGCGGGTGCGGGCGCTGGTGCGCCGCGGTGGGGCTTCCCGCACGGAGCTCCTGGTCTACGGTCCGATCGAGCTGGATCGGCTGAAGCACAAGGTACGGGTGGCCAGCAAGCCGGTGGAGCTCACGCCGAAGGAATTTCACCTGCTGCAGCATTTCCTGCTGCATCCCGAAGAGGTCGTGCGCCGTACCGAGCTGCTCGAGAAGGTCTGGGACATGCACTTCGATCCGGAGAGCAACGTGGTCGACGTGCACGTCGGCAACTTGCGCCGCAAGCTGCGCCAGGCGGCGGGGCACGACCTGATCCACACCGAGCGGGGCGTCGGATTCCGTCTCCAGCAGCCTGACGAGAGCCGGCAGAGCGCGTGACGCGGTCGCTCCGGCGGACGCTCGCCGTGCGGTTCGCGGCGACGATGGCCGTCGGACTCGCGGGGACGTCGGTTGCGATCTGGCTGGCGGCGTCGCGCGTGTTGCACCACCAGGTGGACCAGGGCATCGCCGCGATGGCGTTCGTCGCCGCGAACGAGCTGGAGCGCACGGCCCAGTGCTCCGATCGCGTTCACATCATGGCCCTGGACGCGCTGCGCTACCGTCACGATATCAATCGCTACATCGTGTTCCGCGATCCCACTTGCGTCGCAATCCGCGCCATTCCCGGCTGGGCGATGGATCTGCCGGCGGACACCGCGGCACTGCGCGCCGCCCGGAGTGACACCGCGACCTTCAGCGAGGCCCGCTGGCACGACATGACCATGCGCTCTGCGTACGTGGCCGTGGCCGGGAGCGCCCCGTCAGGGCAGCGCGTGCTCCAGGTGGCGACGTCGCTCGACCGGGTGCAAGCGCTGCAACGGCTGATGCTCGTCGGGCTCCTGGGCATCGTGCTGCTCGGCACCAGCGCGACGTTCGCCGGCGCGTGGTGGCTGGCGGGCTCGGCGGTGCGGCCGGTCATGGAGATCACCGAGCAGGCGCAGCACATCGAAGCGGGCACGTTGGATCAGCGGCTGTCCGCACACGCCACCGCGGACGAATACCGTGGGCTCGTCGGTGTGCTGAACCGGATGCTCGACCGGCTGAGCGCCGCGTTCGCGTCACAACGGCGCTTCACCGGTGACGTGAGCCACGAGCTGCGCACCCCGCTCACGGCGGTCCGGGGCGAAATCGAGGTGGCGCTGCGCGCCGACCGCAGCCCGCGGGAGTACCAACGAGTGTTGCACAGCGCGCTCGAAGAAATCGACCGGATGACCACGATGACCGAAGAGCTGCTGCTGATCAGCCGGGCGGAAGCGGGATTGATCGTGCTGCAGCGCGAGCCGACCGACATCGCCGGGGAAGTCGATAGGGTGCTCGATCGCCTTCGCCATCGCATTGCGGAGAAAGATCTGCGAATCGAGCATGACGCGGCCGCGGATGGGACGGCCACGCTCGATCGAGGTCTCGTCGTCCGCCTCCTCGACGAGCTGTTGGACAATGCCGTTTCCTATTCCGACGAAGGCGGACGCGTGATGATCCGTCACGAGCACAAGGACGGCCGGATCTTCCTCGTGGTAGAAAACACCGGTACGCCAATCTCGGGCGCGGACCTGCCCCACCTCTTCGAGGCGTACTACCGTGCCGACCTGGCCCGGACGCGCGGCACGGGGACCGGGCTCGGTCTCACAACCGCCCGCGCGATCGCGCGCCTGCACGGGGGCGATATCCGCGCATCGAACCGCCCGCCCCCTGACGGCGGGGCCCGCTTCGAAGTCGATCTGCCCATTCACTCCTGACCGGGAGGCAGCGCGCATGCCTGAGAAGCCGCCGTCGTCCGCCGTTCACCCCAAAGGCACCTTGTTCCTCGTCGCGCTGTATGGGCTCCTGTTCGTCCTCAGCTGGCTGGGCGTGTACGTCGGGCTCTACCTGCGGCGCGGGGGGGTGACGCCATGAACGTCGCCTTCTACGAGAAGCTCTGGATGTGGGCGGCCGCAGTGATCATCGCGGGTTTCGCCATCACGGTGGCCATCGGTTACGGCGCCGGCGCGCTGCAGCCCCCCAGCCACGTGGAGACCATCGACCCCGGCAAGGTGTTCAGCGATCCCCGGTTCGCGCAGCGTGGCGTGACGCGCACCGAGCGCGGGGCGACGGTCGTCATGGTCGCGATGATGTTCGCTTACAACCCCGCCGAGGTGCACGTGCCGGCGGGCAAACCGATCACCTTTCGGATGACGAGCATCGACGTCACCCACGGCTTCCAGATCGTCGGCACCAACGGCAACACGATGATCGTGCCCGGTTACGTGAGCCAGTTCACGACCACCTTCGCCCAGCCGGGCGAATACCTCATCGTGTGCAACGAATACTGCGGCGCCGCACATCACCTGATGTCGGCGAAGCTCATCGTGGATGCGGCGCCATGAACCGCGCCGACCGCCTCCCCCTGGCGAATTTCGGCGTGGCGTTCACGGCGTTCGCGGTGGCCGCCGCCATGGCTCTGATGCAGGCGCTGTCACGCGCCAGCCTCGACCTGCCGTTCCGCAGCGCCAAGTTGTATTACCTGTCGGTGACGGCCCACGGCGTCCTCATGGCGCTCGTGTTTACGACGTTTTTCATCGTAGGGTTCGGGTACGTCGTCGCGACGCGAACCCTGCAGCGGCCGCTGGTCGGCCGCGGCATCGCCTGGACCGGCTTCTGGGTATCGCTCACGGGCACCGCCCTCGTCGTCGCGGCCATCCTCTCCGGCCGCGCCAGCGTGCTGTACACGTTCTACCCGCCGCTGCAGGCGCACCCCGCGTTCTACATCGGCGCGGCCCTGCTCATCGTGGGAAGCTGGCTGTGGTCCGTGACGATGGTGCGCACCTATCGGGCCTGGCGCCGCGAGCACCCGACCCAACCCGCGCCGCTGGCGATGCACGGCATGCTCGTGACCGCCATTCTGTGGCTCATCGCCACGCTCGGCGTGGCGATCGAGGACGTGGTGCTGTTGATCCCCTGGTCGCTCGGGATCACGAAGACCATTGACCCGATGCTCGCCCGGATGCTGTTCTGGTACTTCGGGCACCCGCTCGTGTACTTCTGGCTGCTCCCCGCGTACGTCGTGTGGTACACGATCTTCCCCAAGGTGGCGGGCGGGAAGCTGTTCAGCGATCCGCTGGGACGGCTCGTCTTCGTGCTTTTCCTGCTGCTCTCCACGCCGGTGGGGTTCCACCACGAGTTCATGGACCCCGGGATCCCCGCCGGATGGAAGTTCCTCCATTCGATGCTCACGATGTGGATTCTGTTCCCGAGCTTCGTCACGGCGTTCACGATCACCGCGTCGATGGAGATGGCAGGTCGCGCCCGGGGCGCCACCGGATTGCTGAACTGGCTCGGCAAGCTCCCCTGGGCGAACCCCACCTTCTCGAGCGTGGCGCTCTCGATGCTGCTCTTTGCGGTGGGCGGGATCGGCGGCGCGATCAACGCGTCGTACATGCTGAACTCGGTGGTCCATAACACCGCCTGGATCCAGGCGCACTTTCACCTGACAGTGGGGAGCGCGGTCGCGCTCACCTTCATGGGCACGGGCTACTACCTGTTGCCGCGGTTGCTGGGACGCGAGCTGGAGCTTGCCCTCCTGGCGCGGGTGCAGCCGTACCTGTGGTTCCTCGGCATGGCCCTGTTTTCGTTCTCGAACCACATCACGGGCCTCATGGGCATGCCACGGCGGGTGTACGATGCCACCTACGGCGGAAGTGCGATCGCTGCCCAATGGAAGATCCTCACCGGGGTCTCGGCGGTCGGGGGCCTGCTTCTGTTCGCCAGCGCCACCTGTTTCGTGCTGGTGATGCTTGGCACCTGGCTGGCGGGCAAGAAGCGGGAGCCCGAGCCGATCGAATGGGCCGAGCCGCTCGAGCCGGTCGCGGCCAAAACCACCTGGCTCGATCGCTACGGCCTGTGGACCGTGGCGGCCGTGGCGATCATCCTGATCGCCTATGCCATCCCGCTGTGGCAGCACCTGCGGATGACTACGTTCGGATCGCCCGGCTTCAAGCCATTCTAGCCGTGTGGCGCAACGTGCGGCGGTATCCGATCGTGAGCCTGGCGGCCCTAGGGCTCGCGGCCGGTACCGCGGCACGTTTCGCGTTCGGGGCGCCTGAGACAGCCGACCGCATCTTCCTCGTCGCCCTGGCGGGAGGCGGGCTGCCGCTGGTGTTCAAAACACTGCGCGGCGCGCTGCGCGGTCGCCTCGCCGCTGACATCGTGGCGGCGCTCGCCATCCTGACGGCGCTCATCTTCGGCGAATACTTCGCGGGCACCGTCGTCGTTCTGATGCAGTCGGGAGGTGAGGCGCTCGAGACCTACGCCATGCGCCGAGCCTCGGCGTCGCTCGGCGCGCTGCTGGCGCGCGCCCCGAAGATCGCCCACCGTCTCTCCGGGCGGCAGCTGGAGGACGTCCCGGTCGAAGCGGTGAACCGGGACGATCTGTTGATGGTCAAGCCCGGCGATCTCGTCCCGGTCGACGGCGTGGTCACCGCCGGGACCTCCGCTGTGGACCAGTCCGCCCTGACCGGGGAGCCGATTCCGGTCCGGGCGCTGCCGGGCACGGAGCTGATGAGCGGCAGCGTCAATCTGGACGGGGCGCTCACGCTCCGGGCGTTACGCAAGAGCTCGGAGAGCCAGTACCAGCAGATCGTGCTCCTCATGGAGCGGGCGCGCGCCGACAAGCCCCCGATCGTGCGCATCGCGGACCGCTTCGCGGTGTGGTTCACCCCGGTGACGCTCGCGATGTGCGGTGTTGCCTACCTCGTGACGCACAATCCCGCGAGCGTGCTCGCGGTGCTCGTCGTCGCCACGCCCTGTCCCCTCATTCTCGCGGCGCCGGTCGCCGTCATCGCGGCGATCAGCCGGGCGGCCGCCAGCGGCATCATCGTGAAAAGCGGCGCGGCCATCGAGCAGGTGGGGCGCGCCCGCGTCGTGGTGTTCGACAAGACCGGCACGCTGACCCTCGGACGGCCCCTCGTCGAGGGGGTATTCGTCGCCAACGGTCGCTCTGGCGACGAGCTGCTGCGGCTCGCGTCCGCCGTCGAGCAGCTCTCCGCGCATCACCTCGGCCAGGCTGTCGCCGACGCGGGCCGGCGGCGCGGGCTCATCATTCCTCCGGCGGCCGACGTACGGGAAACGCCCGGCCTGGGCGTTTCGGGAACGGTCGAAGGCCATGCGGTGGACGTGGGCTCGGCGGCGTATCTGGCGACCCGCGGGATCCCGCCGTCGGACGGTGCGACCGAGCGCACCAGCGCCTTCGTGGCGATCGACGGCCGCTACGCCGGGTTCATCACCTTCGCCGACCGGATGCGCCACCAGGTCCCTGCCTTGATGCAGCAGCTCGCCCGGCTCGGCGTGATCGACACGGTGATGCTCACCGGCGATCGCCTCGAAACGGCTGAGGCGGTCGCCGCGCAGGCGGGGATCCGCACGGTGCGGGCCAACCTGCTGCCGGCCGACAAGGTGACCGCGGTGCAGGAGCTGAAGCTGCATCGCGGCGCCGTCGTGATGGTGGGAGACGGGATCAACGACGCCCCGGCCCTCGCCGCCGCCACGGTGGGCGTCGCCATGGGGGAGCACGGACCCGCCGCCTCGGCTGAAGCCGCCGATATCGTCCTGCTGGTGGACGACATCTCGCGGGTGGGCGAGGCGATCGCCCTGAGCCAGCGGATGCGCCGCATCATCCTGCAGAGCGTGGGGATCGGGCTCGGCGTGAGCTTCGCCCTGATGGTCGTGGCGAGCACGGGGCGCATCCCGCCATCGGTCGGCGCGCTGCTCCAGGAGGCCCTCGACGCGGCCGTCATCTTGAACGCATTGCGGGCCCGCTGATCCACTGAACGAACCTTCACGAACGCATCACGATCTCCTCGCGGTCCCGGGTACATCGTGCGCGCAGTGGCGTAGCGGCCGGAACAGAGGGGACGGTGCCGCAAGGCACCATACGAGACCAGGCCGGGCGGCCGGTCTCAGGGGAGTGGGCCAACAGCTCACCCGTCCCGGCCCGCTGCGCCAGCTTTCTCTTTGGGGAGGGTTCTTTGCACACAGCTAGCGGTGCCGGATCTGGAACCCGCGTATTCCCTGACCGTCGCGCCGCCGGGCGCGAGCTGGCGGCCGCGCTCCTACCGCTGCACCTCGAGTTTCCGATCGTTCTGGCCTTGCCGCGCGGCGGGGTTCCCGTCGCGTACGAAGTCGCTCACCGGCTGGGCGCCCCGCTGGACGTGCTGGTCGTTCGAAAAGTCGGCGCCCCCGATCACCCGGAGCTGGCGATTGGAGCGGTGGGGGCGGCGGGTGTCGTAGTAGCGGACGAGGCGACGATGGCCCTGGTTGGCGTCGGGCCCGACGAATTCGCCGATCTCGCGCGTCGGGAGAAAATGGAGGTCGAGCGGCGTGAGCGCCTGTTCCGGGAGGGATTGCCTCCCCTCGATCTGCGCGACCGCCGCGTGATTCTCGTGGACGACGGTCTGGCGACCGGTGCGACGATGCGCGCCGCGGTGGAGGTGGCGCGCACGCTCGGGGCAGTAGAGGTCATCGTGGCGGTCCCGGTGGGCGCCCCGGAGGCTTGCGCCCGGCTCGCCGAGCGGGCGGACCGCGTGGTCTGCCTGTTCGAGCCCGAGTCGTTCGTGGCCGTGGGGTACTGGTACGCGGACTTTGCTCAGACGGACGATGCCGAGGTGCGGCGGCTGCTGCGCCTCAATCCTGCCCGTTGAACGCCGCTTCGCGCTTTCCGAAGAACGAAGCCAGTCCTTCGGCGAAGTCCTTGCCGTCTGCGATCCGTACGAGCTGCTGCAGCTCCTCGTCGAGGTGAAAGTCCAGCTGATCGACGCCGGCCGCGGCGTTGAGCAGCGCCTTGGCCACCGCATAGGCCCGTGTCGGCCCCGCCGCGAGACGGTGCGCCAGCGCGTGGACATCCGCATCGAACGTTTCGGTCGGGAACACCGCCGTGATCAAGCCGGCAGCCTTGGCCTCCTTGGCGGATAGCCGGGGGTTCAGCAGCACCAGCTCCATCGCCTTGCGCAGGCCTACGAGGCGGGGGAGAAAGAACGTGGAGCTTTCCGCACCGGTCAGTCCCGTCTTGTGGTACGCCCACTCGAAGGACGCGCGCTCCGACGCCACGACGAGATCGCACGCCATCGCGATCCCGAACCCGCCGGCGGCGGCGACTCCGTCGACGGCCGCGATGAACGGCTTGGGGGCGCGTTTGATCTCCGAGATGGTGCTGTGGATGTACTCGAGGATCTGCTTGAAGCTCTCCCCGTAGCTCTGCTGGGGCCCGGTTCCTTCGGGGTGCAGGTACCCGGTATCCCGACCGGCGCCCCGTTCGCGCACGTACTTCAGGTCGGCACCGCTCGAAAACACTCCCTCCACGCCGCGCAGCACCACGCAGCGGACGGCCTCGTCGCGGGCGAGCTGGATCCCCGCCTTGCGGAAATCCTGCGCCATCGCCACGTCCATCGCGTTGAAGCGATCGGGGCGGTCCATCGTGATGTACCCGACTCCCTCTTCCAGCGATGTGCGGATGTGCTCCATCAGCGCACCGCCTGCTCGAGTGACACGGCGGGCTCGACCGGCGCGAGCGTCCGCGGAGTCGATGGATCCAACGGGCCCTCCGCGTAACACCGGATCGCCTCGTCCATCAGCGGCCCCCACGCCGCCCGCATCATCCATTCGCGCTGGGCGTACGCGTACGCCTTCAGAATGTCCGCTGACCTCCAGCGGCGCGCGTCGCTGATGAGCGGGTGCGTGGGAAACGCCCACGACCGCACCAGAACCGGCCCGGCGTCGACGCCCTCGGTCACCAGGTGGACCGTGGAGCGGGTGCTGCGCTCCCCCGCGAACACCGCATCGCGGACCGCGTGGAGCCCCGGGTACGACGGCAGATCGCTGTCGTGGACGTTGACGATCCGATTGCGGTAGGCGTCGAGCAGTGGGGCGGTGAGGATGTGGAGGTACCCGCACGCGACGATCAGGTCGACGCGACGCTCGGCGAGCAGCGCGGCGGTCTGGCGGTCGAACTCCCGCCGCACGACGAGGTCGCGTCGCGGGGCGCCTACCGAGGCGTAAAAGGCCCGCATGTCCCACACCGTCGCGGGAACGCCCGCGTCCGCGGCGCGCGCCATGTCGCGGTTGGCCGGGTCGGTCGCGACGAACGCGACGAGGTCCCGTCGCTCCAGCAGATAGTCGAGCCCGGGAGCGCGCGCGGTCGAGAGGACCGCGACGCGCAATTGATCGGTGCGGGCAGTCAACATATGCGGGGCAGGGGCTCGCCTTCGACCTCGACGAGCAGCCGGCGCCCCAGCCCGGTATCGAGGATGACGCGCCCCACGTGGTCGGGAATGCACTCGCCGACGATGGCGGCAGACGCCCCGAGCGGGTGCCCGCGCAGCGCTGCGAGCACGGCGTCGGCCGCGTCGGGCCGCACGCCGAGCAGCGCCTTCCCCTCGTTCGCGATCTGGAAAGGATCGAGCCCGAGCATTTCCGCCGCCGCCCGCACCGTCTGCGACACGGGGACGTCGGGCTCGTGGATCACAATCCCCACGCCGCTCTTCTCGGCCATCTCGTGCAGCGCGCTCGCCACGCCGCCTCGGGTCGGATCTTTCATCGCGGTGACGGCACCGGGGCGCGCCGCGAGTGCCGCCGCGATCATGCCGTTGATCGGCGCCACGTCCGAGCGGAGCTCGGCTTCGATCGCGAGCCCGTGCCGCTTGACCATGAGGGCCATCCCGTGATCGCCAATCGAACCGGTGACCAGGAGCCGATCCCCCGGCCGGAGCCCCGCATCGGGCACCACGGCGTCGGTCAGGGCCACGCCCGTCGTGTTGATCACGATGCCGTCGAGCTCGCCCCGGCCCATCACTTTCGTGTCGCCGGTGAGGATGGTGACCCCCGCCTCTCGGCAAGTCTCCTGCATCGAGCGCTGCAGCCGCTCCAGATCGCTGCGCCGGAAACCCTCCTCGATGACGACCGCGCAGGTGAGGCCGAGCGGCGCGGTGGCTCCCATCATGGCGAGGTCGTTCACCGTGCCCGCGACGGCGAGCCGGCCGATGTCGCCGCCGGGGAAGAAGATGGGGTGGACCACATGGGAATCGGTGGTGACGACGAGCCAGCGGTCGCCCACGCGCAGCGCGGCGCCGTCGTCCATCGCGGCGAGGCCGATGCCCTCGACGGGGGACTGCAGGTAGCCGGCCGCGAGCGTCTCGCCGATCAGCTGGCGCATCGCACGCCCGCCGGCGCCGTGGCGCAGCGTGATGAGGGCCTCGCCGCGCGCCGTGGTCGTGGCGGTCATAGGTTCGGGTGCCCTCCGTACTGATACCAGATCTTGCAGGTGCCCTCGCTCGACACCATGCACGCCCCGACGGGCGCATCGGGGAGGCACGCCTTGCCGAACAGCGGGCAATCGTGGGGCGAGGCGATCCCGGCCATGATGGTGCCGCAGATGCAGGTTTGGGTGAGCGCCGAAGGCGCGCGGGTCCAGAGGCGCCGCACGTCGATGCGGTACTTCTTGCGCGCGTCCACGCCCGCGAACTCGTCGCGCAGCCTGAGGTTGCCGTTGGGGACGTGGGCGATGCCGCGCCAGTTGCCGCCCACCGTGCGGAACACGCGCCACAGGTGCGCCTGCGCGTTCCGGTTTCCTTCGGGCGTCACGCAGCGCGGAAACATGTTCTCGACCCGCGGCGTCTTGTCGCGCACCAGCTCGACGAGCTTCACAAGCCCGCTCAGGATGTCGAGCGGCTCGAACCCGGCGACGACGACGGGGATCTTGTGCCGCTCCACGAAGCGCTCGAAGATCGCCGAGCCGGTGATGGTGGCGGCGTGCCCCGCCGCGAGGAAGCCCTCGACCTTCGTCCCCGGCATCTCCGCCACGATTTCCATCACGGGCGGGATGTACTTGTGCGCCGAGAGCACCGAGAAGTTCGCGGGCGGATCCGCCAACACGACCGCGGCCGTGGCCACGGCGGTGGTCTCGAACCCGCTCGCGAAGAAGACCACCGCTTCGGTCGTGTCCCGCGCGAGCTCGACGGCCTGCGCGGCGCTGTAGACGACGTCCACCTTGGCTCCGGCGGCTTGAGCATCGGCCAGTGAGCCCACCGTCCCCGGCACCTTCAGCATGTCCCCGTAGGTGGCGATGCGGACGCCGTCCTGGGCCAGGACGATCGCCTCGTCCACTTCCGGGACGTCGGTGACGCACACCGGGCACCCGGGTCCCATGATGACGTTCAGGTCGCGGGGCAGCACGGCGCGCAGTCCAAACTTGGCGATCGACTGTTCATGGCTGCCGCAAACGTGCATCACGGATACGGGGGCGCGTCCGATCTCCGCCGTCACCCGCCCCAGCGCCGCGGAGAGGGCGCGGGCCTTGGCGGGGTCGCGGAATCGGAGCTCGCTCGCGCCCGCGGCCAGCAGGACCTCAGGCATCTTCACCGCCCTGATCGCGGCTCGCAGTGATTTCTCCCCGAACGTCCGCGGCCATCATGTCCCCCTCCGCCTCCTTGAGCAGCAGCTCGTAGAGGGCCAGCGTCTCCTGAATCTCGTGCGCGGGGATCTTGCGGATCGCGAACCCGACGTGGTTCAAGATGTAGTCTCCCGGGCCCACCGGCTCATCCACGACGTCGAGCCGCGTCTCGCGGCGCACGCCGAAGAAGTCGACCGTCGCCGTGGCGCCGTGGACCTCGATTACGCGACCCGGTACACCAAGGCACATACCGTCCTCACTTTCCGGCCGCGAGCTGCGCCGCGGCCACCGCCGCCTGGCCGTAGCTCACGGCGCCGTCGTTGGGAGAGAGTTGGCGCGGTTGGAGCATCGCGAGACCGTGCGCCGCGAGCTGGCGCGCGAGCGAGGTGAGCAAGCGGGCATTCTGGAAGCAGCCTCCACCCACGGCGACCCGGTCGACCCCGGCGGCGCGCGCCAGGCGGGCGGCAAGCGCCGCCGCCGCCACGGCGATGCTCTCGTGGAAGGCCGCCGCCAGATCAGCCCGATCGGCGCCGCGCCCGCGCGCCTCCCCCAACGCCGCGAGCAGCGGCAGGGGATCGAGCTCCCATACGCCGTCCGGAGCGACCGTGGCCGGAAACGGCAGCGGGTTCGCCGGGCGGGCCCCCGCCAGGGCCTCGAGCTCCATGGCCGCCTGTCCTTCGTACCGGGCCTCACTCCGCACGCCCAGGATCGCCGCGGCGGCGTCGAACAGACGGCCCATCGACGACGCGAGCGGCGTGTTCAGCCCCGCGGCGAGCTGGCGGTCCACGAGGTCGAGCTCCGCGTCATCAATGCCGTTGAACGCCGGGGCGAAGGAGGCCGCGGCGCTGGGCTCGAGCATCAGGTACCCCCGGGCCACGCGCCACGGGCAGCGCGCCGCGCGGTCTCCTCCGGGCAGCGGTGCGTAGCGCAATCGACCCAGCCGCCGATAGCCCGCCAGATCGGCCAGGAGGAATTCGGCCCCCCACACGCGGCCATCGTCGCCGTACCCGGTGCCGTCGAACGCCAATCCCAGCACCGTCTGCGTGCATCCGTGCTCGGCCGCCGTTGCGGCCACGTGGGCGTGGTGATGCTGTACGACGATCACGCGGGACAATCCGAGCTCTTCGGCGATGCGCGTGGACAGGTATCCCGGGTGCAGGTCCCGCACGGCCACCACCGGTTCGACACGGAACAGGCGCCGATAGTCGCCGAGCGTCGCCTGGAAGTGCTCCAGCGTCTCCAGGTTCTCCAGATCGCCGATGTGCTGGCTGACGTAGGCTCGCCGTCCATGGACCAGCGCGAACGTGTTCTTGAGGTGGGCGCCCACGGCGACGAGGGGAACGGGACTGGCGAGCGGGAGATCCACGGGAAGCGGCGCGTAGCCCCGGGCGCGGCGCAGGAACACCGGCGCGTCGCCGGCGAGCCGCAGTACGGAATCGTCGTAGCGCGCCACGATCTCGCGGTCGTGGACCAGGAAGGCGTCGGCGATGCCGGCGAGCCGTCGCAGCGCTTCGTCGTTCGCGGTCGCGATCGGCTCCTCGGAGCGGTTGCCGCTCGTCATGACGAGCGGCCGGCCCGCCTGCTCGAGCAGCAGGTGATGCAGCGGCGTATAGGCGAGCATCACGCCGACGCTGCCGAGACCGGGGGCGACCGCGGCGGCGAGTGGGCCCTCGGCACGGCGGGCGAGCAGCACGATCGGCCGCTCGCGGGACGCGAGGAGCGCCGCCTCGCCGGGCGTCACCTGGGCGATGGCGCAGGCGTCGGCGAGGGTTCGCACCATCACCGCGAGGGGCTTCGCCTCCCGCTGCTTACGCTCGCGCAGTGTTTGGACCGCCGTCTCGTTCGTCGCATCCACGGCAAGGTGGAAGCCGCCCAGCCCGCGAACCGCGACGATCCACCCACCGGCAAGGAGCGCCGCTGTGGCGGCGATGGGGTCGTCCGAGCGCCTGCAGGCTCGGACACCGTCGCGCAGCAGCTCGACCCGCGGGCCGCACTTGGGACAGCTGTTGGTTTCCGAGTGATAGCGCCGGCTGGCCGGGTCGTCGTACTCGGTCCGGCACTCGACGCAGAGCGGGAAGACGTGCATGCTGGTCCGCTCCCGATCGTAGGGCATCGCGTCGATGACCGTGAAGCGCGGCCCGCAGTCGGTGCAGGTGATGAACGGATAGCGGTAGCGGCGGTTCGCCGGGTCGAACAGCTCCGCCTCGCAAGCGGCGCACAATGCCACGTCGGGGGAGACGGGCAGCCGCCGGTCGAGCTCGACGGCGCTGGTCCGGATCTCGAAGCCGGCGAGGCCGGCCGGCGCGACGCGCTCCACAGCGAGGTCCTCGATCCGTGCCAGCGGAGGGGCCTCGCGCCGCAGCTCGGTCAGGAAGTCGGCGATGCTCGCGTCAGAGCCTTCCAGCTCGACCTGGACGGCGCCGCCGGCGTTCCGCACCCAGCCCGCGAGTCCATGCCGCCGTGCCAGGCGGTGGACAAAGGGGCGAAACCCGACCCCCTGCACCACGCCGGTGACCTCGAGGCGGGCGGCGGCGGTTGCGGCGCGAGCCGGCGCGCTCACCGCGGGCGTGATCCCCGGACCTGGGCCCGGAGGAAGCGATACCATTCGTCGAGGCCGTCGGCGATCAGGGCAGACGTAAACAGGAACTGGAGCTCCGGGTTCACATGGCGGCAGTACTCGATCGCCCGTTCCATGCGGAACGGAACGTGGGGGAGCAGGTCGAGCTTGGTGAACACAACGGTCCGTGCCTCCTGGAACATCTTCGGGTACTTGACCGGCTTGTCCTCGCCTTCCGTGACCGAGAACAGCACGACCTTCGCGTCCTCGCCGAGGTCCCAGCTTGCGGGGCAGACGAGGTTGCCGACGTTCTCGATGAAGAGCAGATCCGTCATCGTCAGATCGATCGCATCGAGGGCGGTGAGCACCTGGCGCGCGTCGAGGTGGCAGGCGCCGTTCGTGACGACGGCCTGGACCAGGCGATCGGTGTGGCGCGCGAGCCGGTCGGCGTCGTTCTGGGTCTGTACGTCGCCGGTGATCACGCTGATCACCATCTCACCGCCCAGGTCGGCGAGGGTCCGCTCGAGCAGCAACGTCTTGCCCGCGCCCGGAGACGAAACGAGGTTGAGCGCCGGAACCCGCGCCGCGCGCAGCTGCTCGCGCACCTGCTCGGCGAGCTCGTCGTTCCGGGCCATGACGCGCTCGCGGACGTCAATCGTCCGGACGGCCATCGTCCACCTCCAGGTACGCGAGTCGCAGGTCGGTGCCCGGCCGGCGCACGATGACCGGCCGCGCGCCACGGAACGGCGGCTCGGCGAGTAGCGTCTCCAGGCAGAACTGAAAGTTTCCGACTTCGACGCCGGCCTCGTCGCCGATTTCCACTCCGACCGCCCGGACCTGGGCGATCCCACCGGAGCCGATGCGCTCCTCGGTCATGCGGCAGACTTCGAGCGCGAGGCCGAGCTCATGCATCGGCCGAGGCCCACACCGCCAGGCGTTGCGTGACGACCGCCACGAGGTCGTCCAGGCGCGTCTCCACGGCGTCACTGAGCCCGCAGGACATCTCGACCCGCTGGGGTTGCAACCCGACCGCGACGGTCTGCTCCGGCAGGTTCCCCCGCAGCTCGGCAAGCGCCAGCACGTCCCGCAGATCCACCTGGTGTGGTGAGATCTTGGTGGCCAGGTAGCGCGGGATCTGCGCCCGCTCCAAAACGTGCAGCGTGCCGGGCGCTCCCCCGGCATCGATCGCGTCCATCAGGAGCACCCGCCCCGCCGATTCGATGATGGGCAACAGGTTCATCCCCCAGGTGCCGCCGTCCACCAGCTCGACGTCGGGGGGCGCGCCGGCCGCGCGGAGCCGCTCCAGCGCCGCGATCCCCACGCCGTCATCGGCCATCAGCGGGTTGCCCAGGCCGATGACGACGGTTCCGCCTGCTTCACTGATCGACATAGTGCTCGTCGCGCGGCACGAACCGGCCACCGGAGATGATCGAGGAGATGGTGCCGGTCCGTTCGATATTGTCCGCCCGCACCGCCAGGTACAAATGGATCGGGACGAAGATGAGGAACGCCCAGGTGAACACATGGTGCACGAAGTGCACTTCCTGGATGCCGCCCAGCATGTTGGCGACCCACCCGAACATCGTGTAGAAAAATCCGCTGGGGTTGGCCTGACCGTACATCGCGAACCCCGTCGCCACCTGGACGGCGGCCACGCCGTACAGCACGGTATAGCTCAGCTGCTGCAGCGGGTTGTGCCCCAGGTAGTGCGGCGCCTTCTCGGGTTGAATCATCAGATAGTACTTCACCTGTTTCCACAGGTTGACCCAGTCGCGCGGGCGTATCGGGAACAGCGCGCGCAGCCGCTCGAACTGATTGCCGGCGAACAGCCAGTAGATCCGCACGATCGCCGTGGCGACGAACACCCCGGCGGCAACGAAGTGAATGAAGCGAACCGTTCCCATCAGGTAATGGGAGCTCGCCTCGCCGCTCGTGATGAAGTACGGCCTCCCGATGTAGAAACCGGTCAACGCCAGAACGACGATCGAGCCGGCGGCGAGCCAGTGCATGGCCCGGATCGGCCATTCCCACAGGTACACCCAGCGATAGTCGCCGCTGGGCGGGGGGACTTTGCGGGCGAGCGACAGCCCCGCCTCCGCCGGGGTCCTCATTGGACCCTCACCGACGTGACCTCGCGGCCCGTGGCGTCGAGCACATGCACGCCGCACGCCATGCACGGGTCGAACGAGTGGATGGTGCGCAGAATCTCGATCGGCCGCTCCGGATCGACCAGCGGATGGTGATCCATCAGCGCTGCCTCATACGGTCCCGGGACGCCCTTGCCGTCGCGCGGCGAGCAGTTCCAGGTGCTGGGGACGACGCACTGATAGCGCGCGATCTTCTGGTCCTCGATCTGCACCCAGTGCCCGAGCGCCCCGCGCGGCGCGTCGAGATAGCCGTACCCCTGCGCCTTGGCGGGCCACTTCGCGGGGTCCCACTTCGAGTCGTCGAAGGTCCGAGTGTCGCCGTTGCGGATGTTGTCCACGAGCTTGTCGTACCACACCTGCAGCCGGCGAGCCAGGAGCACCGTCTCCATGCCGCGGGCCGCGGTGCGCCCGAGGGTGGAGAACAAGGCCGCCGGTCCGACGTTGAGCGCGCCAAGCGTCGCCCCCACCATCTCGCGTACGTCTTTATGGCCCGCCCCATACGCGACGAGCATTCGTGCCAGCGGCCCCACCTCCATCGGCCGCCCGTCGTAGCGCGGCGCCTTCATCCACGAGTACTTCTTCTGGTCCTGCAGGTACGTCCAGGGCGTTGGCGGTCCGGTGTACTTCGCCTTGGTCTCGCCTTCGTACGGATGGAGCCCCGCGTCGTCGCCCTTGGAGTACTCGTACCACGAGCTGTTGATGTACTCCTGCACCTTCATGTGGTCGTACGGCAGGATCTTGGACAAATCCTTGTTGAGGATCATGCCGCGCGGGAAGTACAGGGTATTCACGTCCCGTACGTCGCCGTCGGGGAACTCGCCCACGGCGAGGTAGTTGCCGGTCCCGCCACCGATCGCCGCCCAGTCCTTGTAGAACCCGGCGATGGCCACGAGGTCAGGCCAGTAGACCTGCTCCACGAAGGTCAGCGCCCGCTTGATCATGTCGTGGATGTCGGTCAGCCGCTCGGCGTTGATGGTGGCGGTGCCGTCGAGGTTGATCGCCGAGGCCATGCCCCCGACCAGGAAATTGGGATGGGGGTTCTTGCCGCCGAAGATCGTGTGCAGCCGGATGACGTCGCGCTGCCAGTCGAGCGCCTCGAGGTAGTGCGCCACCGCGAGCAGGTTCACCGCCGGCGGCAGCTTATAGGCGGGATGGCCCCAGTACCCGTTGGTGAAGATGCCGAGCTGTCCCCCCGAGACGAACGTCTTGAGGCGGTTCTGCACGTCGCGGAAGTACGTCTCGGAGTTGTTGGGCCAGGGAGACACCTTCTTGGAGATCGCGGCGGTGTCGGCGGGATTGGCCGACAACGCGCTCACCACGTCCACCCAGTCCAGCGCGTGCAGATGATAGAAGTGGATCACGTGGTCCTGCACGAACTGCATGCCGTGGACCAGGTTGCGAATGAGGTTGGCATTCGCCGGGATGTGGATGTCGAGCGCGTCTTCCACGGCGCGGCACGAAGCCACGGCGTGCACCACGGTGCAGACGCCGCAGATCCGCTGGGTGAACGCCCAGGCATCGCGCGGGTCCCGGCCCTGCATGATGATCTCGATGCCGCGGAACTGCGTCGAGGTCGCCCACGCGTTGCTGATGCGCCCGTTCTCCGCCTGCGCTTCGATGCGGAGATGCCCTTCGATCCGGGTGATGGGATCGACGACGACTCTAGTGCTGGCCATGGCCGCCTCCCTCGCCCTTCGTGGGGGTCTCGATGACGGGTAGTTTGCGCCGCTCGCGAACCTGGTGAACGCCCGTCGCGATGGCGTGCGCTGCTACGCCCGCTGCGGCGCCGACGGCGAGCGACAAGCCGATCGTGTCCGCGGTGCGCTCGACCGGGAAGCCCGCGACGTTCGGCAGGCGTCCGTAGAACGGGGTCATCGTGTCCCAGAAGTTCGGCTCGGTGCAGCCGATGCACGGGTGCCCGGCGCCGATCGGCCAGCTGGTGCGTGTGTTCCAGAGGAAGATCGGGCACGGGGAGTAGGTCGCCGGGCCCTTGCAGCCGACGTGATAGAGGCAGTAGCCCTTGCGCGCCGCCTCGTCGTCGAACGTCTCTACAAACTGACCGGCGTCGAAGTGGGCGCGCCGCGAGCATTGGTCGTGGATCCGCTTCCCATAGGCGAACATCGGCCGCTTCTCGTGGTCCAGCTCGGGCAGTCGGTTGAACGTCAGATAGTGGACGATGGTCGCCGTGACCACATCTCCGATCGGCGGACAGCCGGCGATGTTCACGAGCGGCTTGTCGGTGATGATGCTGCCGACCCCCACCGCGCCGGTGGGGTTGGGCCGCGCCGCTTGCACGCTGCCCCAGTGGGCGCAGGCGCCGATCGCGATGATCGCCTTGGCGCCCTGCGCGGCATCCTCGAGGATACTCTGCGCGGTCTTGCCGCCGATGGTGCAATAGATCCCGTTGTCCTTGGTCGGAATCGACCCCGTCACCACCAGGAGGTACTCCCCCTTGTTCTTGGCCATCGAATCCGTCATCGCCTTTTCTACCGCGAACCCCGCGCCCGCCATCAAGGTGTGCTGGTAGTCGAGCGACACCACATCGAGGACGAGATCCCCGATCGTGGGCTCGGCGGTGCGCAGCACGCTCTCGACGCAGCCGGTGCACTCCTGCAGCTGCAGCCAGATGACGGTGGGACGCTTCTGGGCTTGGAGCGCGCGTGCGATCCGTGGCGTGGCGAGCTCGCCCAGTCCGAGCACGGCCGCCATCGAGCTACAGAAGGTGAGGAACTCTCTTCGATCGACGCCGCGGTGCTCGAGGTACTGCCCGAGGGATTCACCGGTGGCCCAGGCGTGCGGGGCGGGCACGTACATGAAAACCTCCGCTCGTAGCGGTGAGGAAAAAAGCCACAGTAAGTGTGCAGCGCGGTCTCGCTAGAACAGAGGAAGACGGCGTGAAGACACCTTTATGCAGCCTTCACGTTGGCTGGGAGGGAAGCGGCGCAAGATTCGGTCGATGCACCAGGAGTTGCGGACGTGGATCTCGACCGGTTGATCGCGACCGAGCGGCGCCTCGATGAGGCGATGCGGGCCGCGCGCGAGGAGGCGGCCCGCTTGGTCGCGGAGGCCCAGGCCAGCGGCCGCCAGCGGGAGTCCGAGCTCGACGCCGAGTTGGCAGCCGCGGCGCAGCGACTCGCGGCAGAGACCGCCGCAGAGCGGGAACGCCGCGAGCGGGAAGTGGCTCGGGATGCCGGAGCCCTGGTGGCGCGCTATGAGGCGGTGACCGCCGATCTCGTGGGCCGAGCGGCCGGCGACGTGGTACGTCGGCTGGTGGCGGGGGAGTCGGCGCCGTGATTATCGAGATGTCGAAGCTCCGCATCCTGGGGCCGCGGGAACGGTTGGAAGACGTGCTGCGGGTGCTGCAGGATCTGAGTCTCCTGCACCTCTCGGCACCGGAAGCGGTTCCACTCGCGCATCCCGAGCTGAGCCCCGTGCAGGAGCGGGAACGCCGTCATCTGCGGGACGCCCTGGACAACGTCGAGCAGGCCCTCAGCGCGCTGGCGGTCGGGGAGAATGGGTCGGCGGCGCCTGGGACGGTGACGCCGGCTGATCAGGTCCGGTGGGCGAGGCTCGCGTGGCGCACGCGGCGTGAGACCGACCGGCTGACGGCGCAGGCCGCGGCGCTGGAGGAAGAACGGGCGCTGATCATGAAGTACCAGCACTTCTTCTCCGCCTTTCGCTCGTTGCTCGAGAGCGAGAGCCGTTGGCCCAACGCACAGGCGTATCACGTGCTGTTGCGCGGCCGCGAAGCCGGCACGCTGCCGCGGCTGCGCGCCAGCCTCGCGGCGGTGATCGGAGAGGAGTTTCAGTTGTTCAGCCAGGCGCTGCCCTCGGGCGAGCTGGCGGTGCTGATCGTGGTGTCGGCACAGGTCGCGGGCCGGGTGGAGCGGCTGCTGGCCGAGGCACGGGTGCAGGAGATTCCGGTGCCGGAGGCGTACGGAGGGAAGTCGCTCTCCGTCGCGATTCCGCGGATGCTCGAGCGCCTCGGCAAGATCCCGCGCGAGATGGAGGACATTCGGCGGCGGGGGCAGGAGCTGGCGCGCGCACACGGGGCGGACCTGCGGCGCGCCCGGGCGGCGCTGCACGACCGCCTGCAGGCGCTTGCCGCACTGCCGCTCTCGGGCGTGACCACACGGGCGTTCGTGCTGGAAGGCTGGGTCCCCGCCCGGGCGCGCCACGATCTCGAGCGCGGCCTGCGCACGGCGTTCGGCGAGGACGTGGTCGTGAGCGAAGTAGCCAAAGAAGAGTGGGAGTCTGAGCAGGCTCCGGTAGTCCTCGCCAACCCTCGGCTGTTGCGACCGTTCGAGACGCTGGTGAGCCTGATGCCGTTGCCTCGCTACGGGTCGATCGATCCGACCCCGTTCGTCGCCGTGTTCTTCCCGGCGTTCTTCGGACTCATGGTGGGCGACGTGGGGTACGGCCTGCTGCTCGCAGCGCTGGGGCTGGTGTTGCACGCCCGAGCCAAGCCGGGGACGACCCTCCGCAATATCTCCGAGATCATCGGGCCGTGCGCGTTGTTCACCATCATCGCGGGGTTCCTGTTCGGGGAGCTGTTCGGCGACCTGGGCCAGCGCTGGCTCGGATTGCGCCCGCTGCTCTTCGACCGCGCGGAAGCGCTGGTTCCGTTTCTGCTGCTCGCGGTGGCCATCGGTGCCGTCCATGTGGTATTGGGGCTCGTGCTGGGCGTGGTGAGCGCCCGCCGCCACCCGCGTCAGGCACTGGGGCGGGGCGTCTCCGCGGCGATGGTCGTCCTGGTGATCGTGGGGCTGCTCGCCGCGGTCGGCGTGCTGCCGCGAGGCTTCTTCTCTCCCGTCGTGATCGCGCTGTTGGTCGGGTTCCCCGTGCTCATCGTGCTGGAGGGGCTGGTCGCACCGATCGAGTTCCTGGCGACGCTGGGCAATATCCTCTCCTACGCCCGTATCATGGCGCTGGGCGTCGCCTCCGTCATGATGGCGGTGGTGGCGAACAAGATGGTGGGGGCGATCGGGAGCGTCACGGTCGGCATCCTGTTCGCGCTGCTGTTTCACCTCGTGAATTTCGCCATCGCGGCGTTCACCCCGACGATTCACGCGCTGCGCCTCCACTACGTGGAGTTCTTCGGCAAGTTCTTTTCCCCCGGCGGCGTGCGGTACCAGCCGTTCAGGCACTGGACGCGTGCGGCCGCCGACCGGCGCGCCGCGCCACTCACCCCCGGAAATCCGAGGCAGGCCGCATGAGCCCCTTTCTGATCACGCTAGCGGCGGCGCTCGCCGTCGGCATCCCCGCCCTCGCCACCGCGTGGGCGCAGTCGCGCATCGGCCCGGCGATCGCCGCATCCATGGCCGAAAAGCCCGAGCTCTCCACCACAGCGATCCTGCTGGTCGCGATTCCGGAAACGATGGTGATCCTGGGGTTCGTCGTCGCGGTAGTGATCCTCGTCCGCGGCGGCTGAGCCGGAGCGCCGAATGGGGCTCGAGCATCTTCTCGAGGCCTTGGAGCGGGACGCCCAGGGGCAGATCGATCAGCTGCTGGCGCAGGCCCGCGCAGAGGCCGAGGGCGTCTCGGCGGCTGCGACGGCCGCGCTCGCGCAACGCCGCGGCGCGGCGGCAGACGCCCGGGAGCGCACTCGATTGCTCGAAGTGGAACAGGCCGTGACCCGGGCGCGTCGCGCGGCCCGGCGCTCGGTCCTGGAAGCGCGCGAGCGTCTGCTCGAGCGCGTGTTCACGGTCGCACGTGGCGGGCTCCCCGCGGCCGCCGCCGGCCCCGCCTACCGGTCCGGCATCCCGGCGGCGTTGGCCGGCGCCCTGGCCGCGATCGGCGGTGCGGAGGCTGTGATCCGGTGTCCCCAGACGCTCGCCCAGGACCTGGAGCGGCTGCGTCCTCCCGCGCCGCCGTCCGTCCAGGTGGTCGTCGATCCGGCGGCGGGCAGTGGTTTCCGTATGGCGACCACCGACGGGGCCGTGGAGGTCGACGAGACCCTCGAAAGCCGGCTCGATCGGCTGCGTCCCGCGCTGGCGCGCAGGGTCTTGGCCCAGCTGGAGATCGAGCCGTGAGCCCAGTTTGGGACGACGTGAACGCCCGGGCGCGCGGGTTGGGCACGAGGCTCTTCACCCGGGGGCAGCTCGAATCGCTGGCGCGCGCGACGGGCGCCGCCGCGCTCACCGCGGGCTTTCGCCGTCTCGGGTTGCTCGTGGCGGGCGAGCGGGACATCGCGACGCCGGCCGAGCTGGAGCTCGCGGTGCGCCGCTGGGCGGCGGCGGCGTTGCGTACGCTGGCGCGCTGGGCCGGGCCACGGGTGGCCGCGCTCGCGGTCATCTATGAGGAAGAGGATCGCAAGAGCCTCCGCGCCATCCTGCGTGGAGCGATCCGGGGCGCGGCCGCCGACGCACGTCTCTCCGGCCTCATCCCCACACCGGCGTTGCCGGAGCGGGCGCTGGAAGAGCTGGCGCGACAGGCGACGCCCGCCGCCGTCGTGGCCCTCCTCTTGGCGTGGCGCAACCCCTACGGCGCGGTGCTGGGCGCAGCAGGGCGCGCGGCCCCGCCAGACCCGTTCACGCTGGATCTGGCACTCGACCGGGCGTTCGCTGCGCGCGCCCTCGCGGCCGCGCGGCGCGCGGACCGCGATCTCCTGACGTATGTGCGCGAGACCGTGGACTTGAGCAACGCCTTGACGGCGCTCGCGCTGGCCGTGGCCGGGCGGGACGTCGTCCCCAAAGACGTCTTCCTGCCCGGCGGCGAGCACGTCACGATCACGGTGTTCGAGGAAGCGGCGGCGCTGGGGGAGCCGGGAGCCGCCGGGATCCGCCTGGCGCGGGGGTTCGCGCCGCTGGCGCTGGCGGAACCGTTCCGGCACGTGACGCCCGACCTCGCGGGACTCGGGGAGGAGCTGATGCGGGTTCGCATCCAGGTGATAGCGCGGCGGACGCGCCAATCGCCGCTCGGCCCCGGGCCGGTGCTGTGGTTCGCGCTGCGGCTGCGCGCCCAGGTCGTCGACCTGCAGCGCATCGTCTGGGGTGCGGCGCTCTCCGCCCCGCACGCGGTGCTCGCGGCCGCGCTCGTTTCGGCACCATGAGCCACAGCGTTCAGGTGCTGTGCCGGCCCGAAGTCGCGGTGGGCTTCGGCCTCGCCGGCTTGCGTCCGCTCGAAGCCTTCGACCCGGCGGACGGCATCGCCCGCCTGCGGGGGCTCCTGCGCGACCCCTCGGCGGGTGTCGTGCTGGTCGAAGAATCCCTCTACGACGCGCT
>Ga0184629_10000067_pt1 | contig 38432 bp, 35 predicted proteins | sample PLM4_32_b1_FD_133158 | JGI IMG/M metagenome (GOLD analysis project Ga0184629, IMG submission 133158) | Groundwater sediment microbial communities from an aquifer in East River, Colorado, USA - PLM4_32_b1 | ecosystem: Environmental > Terrestrial > Soil > Riparian zone | place: USA: East River...
ACAAATCCAATACCGCCATTATCTTTAAGTAAATTAGATACATTAGCGATAGCTTCATTTATTTCTATTATGCTTATTATAGAATGGCTAAATCGAGAAAAAGAATTTGGGTTGCAAATTAATGATATTAAACGTCCTTATTTTAGGGTTTGTGTTTACTATGCCATAATATTTAGTATTCTCTTTTTTGGTGCTATCACTTCTAGCGAATTTATTTATTTTAAATTCTAAATAAGATATGAAATTATTTGTCAAAAGATTTTTTTTAGTAGTAATGCCAATTCTTATAATTGTAAGTTTTGTAAATTATTTTGGGGATGCCGCTAATATATTTAAAAAAGATTATGAAAAGAATATAGCAAATGATCTTTTAAAGGGAAATAATGTTACGAACGTTGCAAATTACAATGAGAGATTGTTACAAAAGTATTTAATAAAGAATACTTCATTTTGTCCAGATGTTTTAGTAATCGGTGCAAGCCGTTCAATGCTCATAAATTCAACTTATTTCAAAGGAGAAACCCTTTTTAATAATTGTGTTAGCGGGGCTACTATTGAAGATCTGATTGCAATTGTTGAAATGTATAGACAAAAAAAATGCCTTCCAAAAAAAATTATTATTGGTGTAGAGCCCTATTTCCTTAATAGCAATAATAATCAAAAAAGATGGGAAACATTGGAGTTAGAATATCAAACGTTTATAAATCGAACGGCAAATGATTCACTGAAAAAAGAAGATAATCTGATTTTTAAAACACATATTTTTTTAAAGAAGGTTTTCGTTTTTAAAGAATTATTATCCCCGTCTTATTTTAAAAGTAGTGTTTTGGAGTTGATAATGAGTAAAAATAGTGACCCATTTGTTACTGACAAAATAGCTAACAAAACATTTACAAAGTTATCAGATGGCTCTGTTAATTACGATCTGGGATATCGAGAAGCTTCGAATGAAATGGTTGAAGAAAAGGTTTCAAGTTTTTTGGCACGTGATATTTCTAATTTTGAGAATTTTGATAAATTAGATATTCCCTTGCAATCAAAATTCATTTCTTTAATAGATTATTTATTACTCAATAATGTTAAAGTTGAATTTTTCGTACCTCCATACCATCCCAAAGTTTATGAATTTATCACTCATACTGCAAAATATAAAAATGTTATAAAAAGTGAAACTTTTTTTGAGAGTTTGGCATGGAAGAAGAAAATCAAAATAATAGGTTCATCTGACCCTAATAAATTCAATTTGGATGAAACTTATTTCTATGATGCTTTGCATCTAAAAGAAAAAGGGATTAGTGAAATTTTCAAATCAGTTGAAGAATAAATTACTGATGAATGAGTCATTTAAAATCTTTTGAATAAACCAATTATTTTTTGCAATTAAAATTAAAAAAATACAATATTTAGAATAATAATCCTTTTGCTACACGTCTTTTTTATTAAAGTCAGATTTTGATAAATAGCAATAAGAGGCGTAAAAAATTTAAAGTTTTACATTTAGAACGAACTAAAGAGGGCAGCCAATATAGCTTCCCTCTTTTTTTTGGCATAATTCTGAAAAATGATTGGTCGAAACCATTTGAGCCTTTATTGGTATGACATTAGAAGAAGTATTATGAAATTAGTATTATGAAATTTTTTCTTAAATCTGCAGAAATATGCACATGGAAAGATAGAAAGTTATATAATAAAATAGAGCCACTTTTTTTGCTTTTAAAATTGATTAATTTGTTGAAAATTAGACGTGTATGAAATTTTAAAATCAAAAAATATTTTTTTAAGAAGAAAATACATTTCAACGAGTATTTTGGTTATTGGTGGAAAAAATTAATTAATATTACTAATTCTTTGTAATTTTAATAAAGATGCTAAAGGCTTGTTAATGAGTATTTTATAACTAAATATAAACAAGTAATTTACTACTTGGAAAAGGGTTTTTTAACTCCAAATAGAGAAACCTTTCATTCCTGAAAAATTTAGAAATACATCTAAATTTTAGTTTTTTAATAGATTGAAAAAAGTAAAAGCAGATAATTCCATAGGAGGAAAAGGTTTTTTATCCCCAAAAAGAAATCTTTTATCCCTAAAAAATTTAGAAACACTTCTAAATTTTAGATTTTTAATAGTTTAAAATAAAACGGATAATTGCTCACAAGGAAAAGGTTCTTTAACCCCAAAAAAAGAAATCTTTCATCCCTGAAAAATTTAGAAATGCATCTAAATTTTAGATTTTTTAAATACTAAGTTTATTGTTAATTCAAGAATGCAAATTAAAAAATTGTAAGTAAAACTCGGTCGAATAAATTAAAAAAACAATTTCGCTTAAAATTTTTATTGTAAGGAAAAAATTCCAAACAATACGGATGGTCTATATTCCCAACACAACTTTTTTGGGAGATATGGAAATGAGGTCAATTAGGAATAGAAAAAATATAAGATTTCTAAATTCAGACAAGAAAACATTTTAACAATACCCTTCTTTAAAATAAAAAAAATTCGATGATGATAAGCTCAAAAATATGTCTCTCCACGCCCCACATGGGCGGAAACGAACAAAAATACATTCAGGAAGCGTTTGATACAAACTGGGTGGCACCTTTAGGGCCTAATGTTACTGGATTTGAACAGGATATTGAAAAATATATAGGAGAAAATTCTTTCGCCGGAGCTTTAAGTTCGGGGACGGCAGCCATTCATTTAGGGTTGGTCTTACTTGGAGTGAAAGCAGGCGACGAAGTACTTTGTCAGAGCATGACCTTTTCGGCTTCGGCCAATCCTATTCTATACCAAGGGGCTTTCCCTGTATTTGTTGATAGTGAAATTGATACCTGGAATATGTGCCCCATAGCATTAGAAGAAGCCATTGTAGACAGGATGGCAAAAAACAAAAAACCCAAAGCTATCATTACTGTACATTTATACGGAATGCCCTATAAAGTTGATGAAGTTCATGCTGTGGCCGAAAAATATCAGATTCCGGTTTTAGAAGACAGTTCAGAGGCATTAGGAAGTTCTTATAAAGGACAAAAATGTGGTACTTTTGGAACCATTGCTTCATTATCCTTTAATGGAAATAAAGTTATTACGACTTCCTGTGGCGGTGCTATTGTTACGAAAACTAAAGAACTAAGAGACAAAGCCGTTTTTTTTGCCACACAATCCAGAGATATAGCTCCCTATTATCAACACAGCGAAATAGGTTATAATTACCGCATGAGTAATATTTGTGCTGGTATTGGTCGTGGCCAAATGGAAGTTTTGGACAGTCATGTGGAATTGCGAAGAAATAGAAATGCATGGTATCATGACTTTTTTAAATCGATTCCCGGCGTAACAGTTTTTAAAGAACCTAGTATAGATTATTTTTCCAATCATTGGTTGACTGCTATTATGATAGATCCTAAAATAGTAGGAAAAACAAGTGAGGACCTAAGATTGGCTTTGGAGGCTGTAAATATTGAAAGCCGTCCTTTATGGAAACCCATGCATTTACAACCTCTTTTTGCAAGCTATCCGTATTATGGAGCCAATGTAGCCGAAAACCTATACAAAGATGGACTGTGTTTGCCGTCTGGTTCTAATTTAGTTGAAGAAGATGATGAACGAATCGCTGAAGCATTGCATCTTTTTTTTGATGATTAAATGGAATTTTTAAAAAAACTTCGAAGTTGAATATCAAGAATGGTTGGCGTTTTTGTAATTCAATAAACAGAACTATGTAGAGGAATTAATGGTTCATTAACGGCTCACATTTAAAAATGAGAAATTCATGAATTTGCATAAAAAAGCAAATGGATTTTTTAATATTTCTTTATCTAATTATCAAGTTATTGATCTGATTCAGATTGATTTTTCAATAATAAATAATTTATTTTGAAAATGGATTTAAAATTAAATATTAAACTAAGATTAAATCAGTTTTTTAGCCGGGCTAGTGCTGTTTTTAATATAAAAAAACTAAATTATCTACCACGGTGGATTATTCTTTCCATTGATATAATAATGGTTTTTTTATCTGGAATTTTAGGTTGTTTATTATTGAAAGGTATTGGGGTTGATTTCGTTCTCAATAATCAATTTAAGATGATTGTATTGCTTTATTTTGTGTTCACAATTTTCTTTTTTTGGCTGTTCCAAACTTATGCGGGTATCATTCGGCATTCTACTTTTAATGATGAGATAAAACTATTTGTGTCTCAATCCGGGACTTTTTTATTTATGTTTTTACTCAATACTGGTTTTGAGTTTTGGCAAGGACAGAAACTATTTTTAAACGCTCAATTATACATAAGTATTTTATTGTCTTTTTGTAGTTTGATATTGTATCGTATTATTATAAAACTGGTTTTTAAGCATTATTTTCTAGAAAAACAAAAAAAAACATTAATTCCGGTTTTTATATATGGTGCAAATTCGAATGCCGTAGCCGTGGCTAATGCTTTAAACTCAGAAAGTCCACTTCGTTTTCGATTGCTGGGATTTGTTGATAAGAACAATCAAAATAAGCCTAATCGGGTAATGGGTTTGCCCGTATTTGACCATCTCCGAACGGTAGCTATGCTGATGCGTTCACAAGGTGGTGAAATACTAATTATTGCTGATAATGTATTGACCGAAGAGGCGATATCTACAATAATGGATGATTGTTTGCAATACAATTTTAAAGTGTATTCGGTCCCATCGATACTAAATTGGGAAAATCAAAATGAGATTTTCAAAAAAGTAAAGAATTTTCAGATTATGGATTTATTAGGAGGAAATTCTATTACGCTTGATAATAATGCAATATCTAGTCAATTAAAAGGGAAAACGGTTCTCATAACAGGAGCTGCAGGATCAATAGGCTGCGAAATTGTATCGCAAGTGCTTGCTTTTGCACCCGAAAAAATTATTATGGTCGATCAGGCAGAAACACCATTGTATCATTTGATTTTAGACCTTGAAAAGGTAGTTACAAGTTCAAAAATTCATGGCGTTATTGCTGATATACGAAATTATAAAAGGATGGACTCTTTGTTTAAATTGTATCAGCCCGATGTAGTTTATCATGCTGCGGCTTATAACCATGTTCTCTTGATGGAAGAAAATCCGGCTCAAGCAGTATTTACAAATGTGATTGGAACCAGAAATGTAGCCGACTTGGCAATGTGTCATCAAGTGGATTTGTTTGTGATGATTTCTACAGATAATGCGGTGAATCCGATTAATGTAATGGAAGCCAGTAAACGAATTGCAGAAAAATACGTACAGTCATTGTTTTATAACTCGCAAAGTGTTGTAAATAATGGAACTAAATTTATAACGACTCGTTTCGGAAAGATGTTGGGCACTAATGGCTCCATTGTTTCTTTGTTTTCTAAGCAAATTGCCAGTGGAGGCCCCATCACAATTACCCATCCTGAAGTTATTCGATACTTCATGACCATCCCCGAAGCATGTCAGTTGATTCTTGAGGCGGGTGCTATGGGCAATGGAGGGGAGATATTCGTATTCGATATGGGTAAGCCGTATAAAATCGTCGATTTGGCCAGAAAGATGATCAAGTTGGCAGGATTTATTCCAGATGAAGAAATAAAAATTCAGGTTGTCAACTCAAGACCCGGAGAAAAATTATATGAAGAATTACTCAATGGTACTTCAAAAACTTTTCCCACACGCCATAATAAAATAATGATGGCTCATGAAATTAAAGAAGGTTTTGAAACGCTGCATAATGATATTGATGAATTGATAAGTGCCGCTAATTTATTTGATAACAATACTATTGTTTTAAAAATGGAAAAAATAGTGCCGGAATTCAGAAGAATTCATCCCGTTTTTGAAATATTAGATCAATAGCTTACTGAATAAATTAAAGAAGAATGGAATTCAATTTGGAGGTGCTTTTTTTGTAAATAATGTAGCTGGATTAAAGAAAAGTAACTCATGATTTCAGGTTTATATTTAGAAGATCTTAAACCTTAATAAAAAATTAAATACTTGTATTTGTGTAACTTAAAAATAAAAGTCATATGAAATGTTATTTTTTAATAAAGAAAGTAATCCTATTTTTGTTTGTAATTCTATTGTTCTCTTGTGCTTCCAAAAAGGATTATGTTTACTATCAAAATATCGATGGTGCAAAGTTTCAGGAAAAGTATAGTTCGTATGAAATTAAAATTCAACCAGATGATTTGTTGATGATTATCGTTTCTGCGGAAGACCCTGAAACTGCAGCTCCTTTTAATTTAATGGCAGTTACTGTCGAAAGTCCAGTCAGACCATATATGGTATCTGGACAACAAATGAATCTAATGTATTTGGTGGATGCCAACGGTACTGTTGATTTTCCTGTTTTAGGAAAATTGAAAGTCGGCGGACTAACCAGATCTGAAGTGCTTAAAATGCTAAAAAGCAAAATAGGAGTCTATATTAAAGATCCCATTATTAACCTTCGTTTAACGAATTTTAAAGTTTCTGTACAAGGAGAAGTTAGTGTGCCAGGAGTTTACAATGTGACCTCCGAAAGAATCACCCTGGTGGAAGCATTATCAATGGCGCACGATTTGACCGTTTATGGAATGAGGCATAATATATTGGTCATAAGAGAAGTAGATGGTGTAAAATCGTACAGCAGAGTTGATATTACCCAATCGGATTTTATCAATTCGCCTTTTTATTATTTGGCACAAAATGACATAGTCTATGTAGAGCCCAATAAAGTTAAAATAAATGCATCGGCAGTAGGACCAAACACAGGTGTAATTATTTCAATTACTTCTTTATTTATTACTTTAGTTACACTAATTATTACTGCAACAAACTAATTATATCTTAGATCATGGAAAATAATAGGATAGACAAAAATTTCGAGAATGATTATCCATTAAGGACATTTTTTGAAAAGTACTTAAATCATTGGCGATGGTTTGTAATCAGTGCCAGTGTTAGTTTATTTTTAGTTTTTTTATATTTAAGGTATACCCCGCCGCAATATCAAGCCATATCTACAATACTGGTAAAAGAAGAGAAGAAAGGCGAAATGCTATCCGAAATGTCTTCTTTTGCTGAATTGGGATTGAGCAATGGTTTAAAAAGGAATGTGGATAATGAAATTGAAATTCTAAAGTCAAGAACCCTAGTGAAAAGGGTCGTTAAAAAACTAAATCTGAACACCTTTTTTCTAGTTGAAGGTAGAATAATGGATGGAGAAATTTACGGAAAAACGCCAATTGAAGTTTATTTTGTCGATAAAACAAATCAGTTTTATGAAAAAGAAATTAAATTGAAATTTTCGGAGTTAACACCCCATACATTTTCATTGGAAGATGAGATTTTGGAAGATGCCCCAGAGATTATCTTAAGTCATAAAAATGAGTTTAAATACATGGAATTGATTTCAACTCCATACGGGCGTTTGATTATCAAAAAATCTCAGTCTAAGAACAATAATAATACCGACAATAATCAATCGATTCACATTGTCATCAATCCTATTGATAAAGTTGTGGAGAGTTTTATGTTACGACTTAAAGTGGAGCCTATCAATGAAAAGAGCAGCGTTGTTGCCATTTCCGTAACGGATCCCGTAGTAAAAAAAGCGGAGGCTTTTTTGGATAATTTGATTCAAATTTACAACGAAGATGTCGCAGCTGATAAGACTTTGATTTCAGATAATACGTCTAAATTTATTTCCAATCGATTGAAATTAATTACCCGAGAGCTCGAAGGAGTGGAGCATAATGTGGAAAGTTTTAAAAAGTCAAATGAACTCACCGATATCAGCTCGGAGGCGAAGCTTTTTATAGAAGGATCTAATGAATACGATAAAAAAGGGGTGGAGACTGAAATCCAGTTAAATGTTGTGTCCTCTATGATAGACTTTATGAAAAAAAGTACTAATTCTGATTTGTTACCTAGTGATGTTATCACAGGTCAAGGAGATGCTTCTGGATTAATCAATTCTTATAACCAATTGGTTCTGAATCGAAACAGGATTTTAAAATCAGCCACTATGTCTAACCCATCCGTAATTAAAATGGATCAGCAAATAACCTCTTTGAAATCGACCATAATTGAAAGTCTCTTACAATTACAGTCCAGATTAAATATTCAAAAAAGAGATTTGGACACTAATGAAGGAGTATTGGATACTAAGATCGGAAAAATACCAGTTCAAGAACGCCAGTTTAGGGTGATTGCCAGACAACAACAGGTAAAGGAAGCACTGTATTTGTACTTATTGCAAAAGAGAGAAGAGACCGCTATTTCTTTATCGGCTGCAGAAGCAAATATTAGTGTTATTGATATGGCAAAGTCTGGTGAAGCGCCTGTTTTTCCAAAAAAAAACATGATTTATTTTGCCGGTTTATTGTTAGGGTTATTGGTTCCTTTTGGAATTATATATACGGATGATTTATTAGACACTAAAATAAAAAACCGTTCAGACATAGAAGGAAAGATTAATATCCCTTTTATTGGGGATGTGCCTAACTCTGATTCACCTTCGAAAATTGTAGCAGCGGATTGCAAGACAAGTTCTGCAGAAGCATTACGAATTATCAGAACGAATCTAAATTTTATGCTCAGCAAGGTTCCTGATGGTACCGCCAAAACAATATTTGTGACCTCTACTTATCCTAAAGAAGGGAAGACTTTTGTCTCGGCAAATCTTGCTGCGACTTTTGCATTGTCAGGCAAAAAAGTGTTGCTGATAGGTATGGATATCCGAAATCCAAGATTGGATGAATTTATGCCCCTGCCAGAACAAGGAGTTACCAACTATTTGTCATCAAAAAAATTGGTTTTGAAGGATTTGATAGTGAAGTGTGATGGCTATAAGAATTTTTATGTACTGCCATCAGGTATTATACCTCCTAATCCTGCAGAGTTATTAATGAGTGAAAAAGTAGATGTGCTTTTCAAAACTTTGAAAACACAGTATGACTATATTGTTGTAGATAACTCTCCCGTGAGTATAGTGGCCGATACCTTATTGATTGCTAAAAACGCGGATTGTTTTATTTATGTAATTCGCGCCAATTTTTTAGATAAACGCATGCTTAATATCCCAAATGAATTGTATAACGAACAAAAATTGCCTAATATGTGTTTGCTTCTTAATGATACCGATTCTGGAAAAGGGTATGGAAAAGGGTATGGTTACGGCTATGGCTATGGTCAAAGTATTGAAAAGAAAGTTTGGTATAAAGGGTTGCTTAATAAAACAAAAGAAATGAAAAGTTTAATACCTGAAGTTATAAAAAAAGTAGGAAAAATTAATCAAAATTCATGACTATCAATAAAGGTGACATAATTCTTTTGTTTGTTAATGCAACAAGTACAATTCTAAATAAGTGCTTAAATCAAACAGATGTATTTTTTGAGGTATATTAAGTATTGGTTTTTTTATTAAAGCTTCATTGGTCACATAATAATGAAGCCCATCTTGGGTTGCTATTCCTTCAATCTGATGAAATGGTAATGAGATATTGATTTTTCGTTGGTTTCCTGACAAAAAATCAGATTCTTTATAATCGTACAAAAGATATAAAAATGGCTGTACTGTTTTAGAATATCCACAAAGAACAATTAATTTTTTTGATGCCAAGTAAGTAGCTCCGGTGATTAATCCTCCTACATTTATGGTTTCTTTTAATTGAGCAACGTGAGTTCCGGGACTTTTCGGTAACACATATACACTTGTTTTATTTTGTTGCCATTGTTTGGTGAACAAATAAATACCGCTTTGAGTAACGATAAAAGATTCGCAGTCGAAATTGGTAGTATTTGCTTTTTGAACTGTGAAATTGGTTTGATCGGGATACGAAAAAGAAATCGTGTCTATAATGGGTTTGTTCAATAAAAATGACTTTTTTTCGACTCGCAAAATCTTTAAATCGTTTCTGTTTCCTTTGTAGTTATTTCCAAAATCGCCAATATAAAGATACGAGTTGTCTTGTGAAATTTCTTCCCAGTCGTTGTTTTTCACCCCTTGTAGGTTAATTTTTTTCTGAATGGTACCATTCGTATCTATTCCATAAACAGTCGTGTCATGATCATCATTGTAAGCCCATAATAAATGGTTGAAGGCAATTAATCCTGATGTTTCTGAGATTGAATCGCTAAGTATTTTTGAATAGACAGGTTTTATTTTGGCGGATGTGTATAGGCAGCTGCCATTGTTTTCGGTTGCTTTTGGATCAAAATTTTTCGCAAGTCGATCCGTACAACCCGAAATTTGGCCGTAAGAGCTTGTGATAAAAGCGAAGAAAAAGAGAAATATTTTTTTCAATTTTTTAGTTTTGTTATCAAAAGTAATTTAAAATTATTTTCATTGGTAAATTATCTAATTATATTTGTCCAATGCAACTATCCGTCATCATCCTCAATTATAATGTTCGCTATTTTTTAGAACTCTGTGTTCTAAGTGTAGAAAATGCGTTGCAAAATATTGAAGCCGAAATCATCGTAGTCGATAATAATTCCCAAGACGATAGTTGCGAAATGATGCAATCGCGTTTCCCAAAAGTCAAACTCATTCAAAACAAGGAGAATTTGGGCTTTCCAAAAGGGAATAATATAGGAGTGTCTCATGCCCAAGGAGAATATATTTGCATTCTCAATCCAGATACCGTTGTTGCCGAAGATACATTTGAAAAAGTATTGGCTTTCTCCAAAAATCAAAAAGACATAGGAATTGTAGGAGTAAAACTCATCGATGGAACCGGTCGTTTCCTGCCCGAAAGTAAAAGAGGTATCCCAACGCCTTGGGTAGCCTTTACTAAGATAAACGGTTTGTATAAAATATTCCCAAAATCAATACACTGCAATAAATATTATGCTCAACATATCACCGAAAATGAGACCGGAAAAGTGGATATTCTTGTTGGGGCCTTTATGGTAATGAAGCGCGAATTATATGATGAGGTTGGTGGTTTTGATGAAGATTGTTTTATGTATTCAGACGATATTGATTTGTCTTATAGGATATTGCAAAAGGGGAAATCGAATTATTATTATCACGAAACCACAGTAATCCATTATAAAGGAGAAAGTACCGTAAAGGATGGTACTTATATGAAGCGGTTTCAGGATGCGATGCAGTTTTTCTATAAAAAACATTTTAAGGCTTCTGTTTTATTTTCTGCTTTTATGAAGGTAGGAATAATGTTTTTTTCTTTGGTAAAAAGGATCCAAGGGAAGTCTGTGATTAAAAGTGTTCCGAAATTTTATTTGTTGATTTCTACCTCCGAGGAATTGGTAAAAAAAATAGCGCTTATTGTACAAAAAAAGGTGGGTTTTCTCGAGTGGAAAACGGAAAAAAAGGTAAATTTGTCTTCGATTACAATAGAAAAAGATACTCAGGTTATTTTAGATAATGAGTTTGTTTCATTCAAAGATTGCATATTTATTCATTATGCCTATAGAAACAAGCGAATTACCTTTAAAATAATGCCAAAAAACTCCAGTTTTATCATTGGAAGTGATTCTAGTAACGATAGGGGAGGACTTGTAAAAATGGAGTAAAAATTACATTTAGTGTAATTTATATTAAGAATATTTAGTAATTTCGCAAACGAAAAATCAAAATCACCTTTTAGATTAACAATATGGCAAGATTTGAATTAAAGCTTCCGAAAATGGGAGAAAGCGTTGCGGAAGCAACCATCACAAATTGGTTAAAAGAAGTAGGCGACAAAATTGAAGCAGATGAAGCAGTATTGGAAATTGCTACCGATAAGGTAGATTCTGAAGTACCATCGGAAGTTTCGGGTGTTCTTGTCGAAAAGTTATTTGGTAAAGATGATTTGGTTCAAGTAGGACAAACCATTGCTATTATCGAAACCGAAGGCGGAAGCGCAGAAGCTCCAAGTCTAGAAGTGATTCCAGCCGTTGTTGCTGAAATTCAGAAAACAATTGAAGTTGCTAAAGAAGCGGTTTCAGCGCCAACTAATTTTTCGGAAAGCGATAAGTTCTTTTCTCCATTGGTAAAAAACATTGCTAAGGAAGAAGGGGTTTCATTGTTAGAACTGGAAAGTATCAACGGTTCTGGAAAAGAAGGTCGTGTTACCAAAGAAGATATATTAAGTTACGTAAAAAATAGAGGAAATCAACCGGCTCCTAAAGCTGTTGAGGTTCCTGCAAAAACAGTTGAAGCTCCAAAAGTGGCACCAGCTTTGGCACAAAAAGCAGCGCCAGTTTCCGTAAGTGGAGGTGATGAAATCATCGAAATGGATAGAATGCGTAAGCTGATTGCGGGATATATGGTGGCTTCTGTTCAAACTTCGGCACACGTACAGTCGTTCATCGAAGTTGATGTTACCAATATCGTGAAATGGAGAGAAAAACATAAAAATGCTTTCGAAAAAAGAGAAGGGGAGAAATTAACCTACACTCCAATATTCATGGAAGCGGTTGCAAAAGCATTGAAAGATTTTCCTGGGATGAATATTTCTGTAGATGGTGATTTTATCATTAAAAAGAAAAATATCAACCTTGGGATGGCGGCTTCATTACCAAATGGAAATTTAATTGTTCCTGTTATAAAAAATGCAGACCAATTAAATTTGGTAGGTATGGCAAAAGCTGTGAATGATTTGGGTGGTCGAGCTAAAGCTGGGAAATTAAAACCAGATGATACACAAGGAGGAACCTATACGGTGACAAATGTGGGGACTTTTGGAAGTGTTTTTGGAACGCCAATTATTAATCAACCACAAGTTGGGATTTTAGCTCTTGGAGCCATTAGAAAGATGCCAGCGGTTATAGAAACTCCTGATGGTGACTTTATTGGCATCCGTCAAAAAATGTTCTTGTCGCACAGTTATGACCACCGTGTGGTAGATGGTGCGTTAGGAGGAAGTTTTGTAAAACGCGTAGCCGAATATCTTGAAGCTTTTGATGTAGATAGAGATTTTTAATTTATATGATTTCAAACGAGACCCGATAGATTTTTAAAATCTGTCGGGTTTTGTTATTTTATGGAACTTTAAATTTTAAACTTTAAACGAAATTAAACCCAAATCTTTATATTTGTACCAATTCAAAAACAAAAAATGGAACTCAAACTCAATAAACCAATTTGCTTTTTCGACCTTGAAACTACTGGAATTGACATAGGAAAAGATAGAATTGTAGAAATATCAGTGTTTAAAGTTTTTCCAAACGGAAATAAAGAAAGCAAGACGTGGTTGGTTAATCCAACGATTCCAATTCCGCCGCAATCAACAGCAATTCATGGTATAAGTGATGAGAAGGTAGCTAATGAACCTACATTCAGTGAGCTGGCTTCACAGGTTTATAATATGATGAAGGATAGTGATTTGGCTGGATTTAATTCAGATCGTTTTGATATTCCGTTATTGGCAGAAGAATTATTGCGTGCGGGAGTCGATTTTGACATGAAAGGGAAGGTTTCTGTGGATGTGCAAACTGTTTTTCATAAAATGGAAGAACGTACCTTGAGCGCTGCTTTGAAATTTTACTGTGGTAAAGGATTGGAAAATGCCCATTCAGCAGAAGCGGATACTATAGCGACTTATGAAATTCTGAAAGCACAATTGGATCGCTATCCAGAGTTGGAAAACGATATGAAATCATTGTCTGAATTTACAACCAGAAAAAAAATTGCCGATTTTGCGGGAATGATCGCATTTGATAAAGACGATGAAGAAATTTTTACTTTCGGAAAACACAAAGGGGTCAAAGTGGATAAAATTCTGGAAACCGAGCCGGGTTATTTCAGTTGGATTCAAAATGCTGATTTTCCGCTGTATACCAAGAAAGTTTTGACGGCAATAAAATTAAGAAAATTAAATACTAAATAAGTTCGCAGTATTCTGTCTCAGTTTTCAGTTGCTACTCAGTAGTGTTGGATTGTAAACTGCGACTGTAAACTGTGACTGTAAACTGAATACTTTTAGAAAATGAAGATCATCTGCATCGGTAGAAATTATACCAACCATATAGAAGAATTAAAAAATGAAAGACCGGCTGAGCCAGTGGTTTTTATGAAACCGGATTCGGCAGTTTTGTTGAAACAACATCCATTTGTGATTCCGGAATTTTCGGAGGATGTTCATCATGAGATTGAAATTATTGTCAAAATAAACAAAGTGGGTAAATACATTGAGCCTAAGTTTGCCCATAAATATTATGATGAGATAAGTGTGGGAATTGATTTTACGGCCAGAGATTTGCAAGAAAAGTTGAAAGCAAAAGGCTTGCCGTGGGAAAAAGCCAAAGCATTTGACGGTTCGGCAGTAATAGGCGATTTTTTGCCTAAAAGCCAGTTTGTTTCATTGAAAAATATTACATTTGAATTAACGAATAATAATATCTCCGTTCAAAAGGGTGATTCAAGTTTGATGTTGTGGAATATTGACGAATTGATTTCTTATGTTTCTCAGTATTTTACATTAAAAATTGGCGATATTATTTTTACGGGAACACCAGAAGGAGTCGCAGCTGTGAAGCCGGACGATGTTTTGGAAGGATTTTTAGAAGGACAAATACTATTTAGAATACAAGTAAAATAATGGCGTTAAAATATAACCTAGCAAAAGTGTACGCACTTTCAGATAATGATCCAGAATTTGTTAATGAAATTCTGAATTTGTTTGTTACCGAAGTTCCGCAAGATTTAATGCAAATAGGAGAAGGAATTAAGAAAAAAGATCACAAACATGCCTATTCTTATGCTCATAAACTAAAGCCAACCCTAGATTTGCTTGGTTTGAATGTGGCCTTTGAAGAAATTCTTCAAATTGAAGCCTGGACTAAAGCCGAAGGTAAAAAGAAAGAAATAATCGAAACGTACAAGAGTGTTAAGACCCAAGTAAAAGATGCAATTAAAGAGTTAAGAAAAGATTTTGATCTTTAATTTTTAGATTTTTTAATTGGCTTCGAACTAAAAAATCGGACTACTTATGAAATTTGATTTTTTAAGAAAAACATAAACCCACAAGTGTGTTGACCGACATATTTGATGGGTTAAATTTTTTTATATAAAAAGAGTTTAAATTTTAGATTTCAAGTATCAGGGTAAATAACTAAGTCCTCTTAAAGTTGTTAGACTTATTAAAAAATGCAAATTATAGCTAAATGAAAGCAACCATAATAACCATTGGGAATGAAATTTTAATTGGTCAAATAGTAGACACCAATTCTGCTTTTATAGCAAAATCTTTAGATAGAATTGGCGTCGAGATTAACGAGATTATTTCGATAAGTGATTCTAAAGAGCATATTTTGGAAACGTTTTCTAAACTTCAAAACACCGTAGATTTAGTAATTGTTACTGGTGGACTTGGGCCAACAAAAGATGATGTTACCAAGAAAACGTTTTGTGATTATTTTGAAGATGAGTTAGTAGTAAATGAAGCTGTTCTAGCACATGTTACTCAGTTAATTGAAGGGTATTTCAAGCGAAAAATTACCCAGATTAATAAAGACCAAGCGCTTGTTCCTTCAAAATGCACCGTGTTTCACAATCAGGTGGGGACGGCACCCGGAATGTGGATGAAAAAAGAGAATACCGTTTTTGTTTCGCTTCCTGGAGTTCCTTTTGAGATGAAATATTTAGTTGAAAATGAGGTTATCCCAAAAGTAGTCAAAGAATACAAACGTCCTTATATTATTCATAAAACAATACTTACTTACGGTCAAGGAGAAAGCTTGGTTGCCGAGCGCATAGAGCAGTGGGAGGATGGTTTGCCTGAGTTTTTGAAATTGGCGTATTTGCCCAGTCCCGGAAAATTGCGTTTGCGTCTTTCGGCAAGAGGGACGGATAAGATGAAACTAGAAGAGGCTATTGAAGAATATGTGTGTTCCTTGAGTGCCATAATTCATGATATAATTGTTGGTTTTGAGGAAGATGAAACGATAGAAGTTGTTTTAGGAAGATTGCTTACAAAACAAAATAAAACTCTTTCTACGGCAGAGAGTTGTACGGGAGGCAAAATAGCACAAACGTTGACAGCGGTTCCCGGAGCTTCAAAATATTTTAAAGGAAGTGTCGTTTCGTATGATACTGAGGTTAAAATTAATGTTCTGGAGCTTTCGGAAAGTTTAATAAAAGAACATACGGTTGTGAGTGCGGCGGTTGCATCGGCTATGGCTTTGAGTGTGAAAAGGATAATGAAAACCGATTACGCAATTGCTACAACGGGTAGTGCAGGACCTGAAAAAGGAGAGGCAGATGTAGCGATTGGAACAGTTTTTATTGCATTGGCCACACCTGATGAAGTTATAGTTGAAGAGTTTAATTTTGGTCAACCCCGTGAAAAAGTGATAGATAGAGCTGTGGTTAAAAGTCTTGAGATGTTGCAGAAAGAAATTTTGAAAAAAGAGCTGTGATTTTTTTGGTTTATAGGTTTATTTTTCTTTTCTTTGCACCCTGATTTTAGATAACGATAAAAGATAAGTATAATGTCAAGAGTTTGTGACCTTACAGGTAAAAGAGCGATGGTAGGAAATAACGTTTCTCACGCTATGAACAAAACTAAGAGAAAATTTTCTGTGAACTTAGTTAAAAAGCGTTTTTATCTTCCAGAAGAAGATAGATGGATTACTCTTAGAGTAGCAGCATCTACGATAAAAACAATTAATAAAAATGGAATCGCTGCAGTTTTGAAAAAAGCGCAGTCAGAAGGATTTATTAAATAATCTTTTCCAAAATAAATAAATAGCAAGATGGCAAAGAAAGGAAATAGAATCCAGGTAATTTTAGAATGTACTGAACACAAAACATCAGGTGTTGCAGGGACTTCAAGATACATAACAACAAAGAACAAGAAAAACACTCCAGACAGATTAGAGATTAAGAAATTTAATCCAATCTTGAAAAGAGTAACTGTTCATAAAGAAATTAAATAATAATTAGAGATTTTTATTTTTATAAAAATTTCAAATAACATTTGAATCATGGCAAAGAAAACCGTAGCATCGTTACAAACATCTTCTAAGAGATTATCAAAAGCCATTAAGATGGTGAAATCTCCAGTAACTGGAGCATATACATTCGTTGAATCTATTATGACTCCTGAAGCAGTTGATGAATTCTTGAAAAAGAAATAATTAACTATCACATTTTATAGAAAAGCTACTTTCATTCGGAAGTAGCTTTTTTATTTTCTATATTTACAGCTCGAAATAGAAATGAATATTTTAGGAATATACTTGAATAAAAGGAAACTTTTTTAAGGATTATTTGATGTGTTTTTTTTCGAAAATGTAAATACCAAATCGTAAATCTCCATTTTACATGAGCTTTTTTAAGAAAATATTCTCTTCAGAGAAAAAAGAGCCGATCCTAAGCGAACAGGCGAAGCAATCATTGGACAAAGGTCTAGAAAAATCAAAAACTACTTTTTTTACTAAGTTGACCAAAGCGGTGGCTGGAAAGTCAAAAGTAGATGATGATGTTTTGGATAATTTAGAAGAAATTCTCGTTTCTTCGGATGTGGGAGTCAATACAACACTAAAAATAATTACCCGAATAGAAAAAAGAGTGGAAGCTGATAAGTACTTAGGTATTGATGAGCTTAATCAAATTTTGAGAGAAGAAATTGCAGGATTATTGTCGGAAACGAATACAGGTGAAGCGACAGAATTTGTTGTTCCGGTGAACACCAAACCTTATGTTTTGATGGTAGTTGGTGTAAACGGAGTGGGTAAAACAACTACAATAGGAAAATTGGCCTATCAATTTAAGAAAGCAGGTTTTAATGTGGTTCTTGGAGCTGCAGATACTTTTCGTGCGGCTGCCATTGATCAATTGCAAATTTGGGCAGATAGAGTAGGAGTGCCCATTGTAAGGCAAGAAATGGGAAGTGATCCTGCTTCGGTGGCTTTTGATACACTGCAATCTGCGGTTGCCCAGAATGCAGATATTGTTATTATTGATACTGCTGGACGTTTGCATAATAAAATCAACTTGATGAACGAACTTTCTAAAGTAAAGCGTGTAATGCAAAAAGTGGTTGGCGATGCCCCACACGATGTAATGCTGGTTTTGGATGGTTCTACAGGACAAAATGCTTTTGAACAAGCCAAACAATTTACGGCAGCTACAGAAGTAACTTCACTTGCCGTAACAAAGCTGGACGGTACTGCCAAAGGTGGTGTCGTGATAGGTATCTCGGATCAGTTTAAAATTCCCGTAAAGTATATTGGAGTTGGAGAAGGAATTGAAGATTTGCAGGTTTTTAATAAATACGAATTCGTAGATAGCTTTTTTAAATAATTTGATATGGACTTATTTCAGAAAATAAAACCAATTTATTTTTATTTCATAAGCATCGTTGCCTTTGTTTTGGCGAATTTGGTTGGGAACAAAAACACTATACTGTATTATCCTTTGCTTATTGTTGGTTTGGTGTTCTTTCTTTTGGGATTGATGAGAAGAGTGAAAACAAAATAAACTATTGGTACAAAGCACTTATTTTTGTCCAAAGTATTTCATCAAAATCGGATAAGGCGAGGTTTACGTTATCGGCGGCATCTCCCATTCGGATAACGGCCATTTTTTTGCTGGGAATCACATAGATTTTTTGGTCGTTTTTGCCCAAAGTCATAAACATATCATTTGGTGCAGTAGGGATAATGCTTCCTTGAAAAGTAGCCTGTGATTGAGGTAAATGATAATTGGTTTTACCATTCAGCCACCATAAATAACCATATCCTAAGTTGATGTTTTGTGAAGTGTTTGTTGCTTCGTTGAAATAACTTTCGTTCAAGATTACGTTATTTTCCCATTTTCCTTTATTGTACATCAACAATCCGAAACGTGCCATGCTTCGGGTGGTACTGCTGTAAACAATGTTGTTGCCAGATGTAAACCAAGCACCATTCATTCCTATTTTGTCCCTTAATTTGGTATTGAAATACGAATTCCAAGTTTGACCACTTGCTTGTGCGATGACGTCCTGCAATTTTACATATACGTTGTGATACGCCTAGCGGGTGCCTGCATCGGCGGTGTAGGTGAGGGCTGAGGGTGAACATCATCGGTAGTGTCGTCCAGGCCAGAAGTCATGTTCAATAAATTTTTGCAGGTAATTAGGTTTTCTTTGGCCAATGGAGCACTGGTCCAACCCGTTCCAATATATTGAGACACTTTGTTATTCATGTTGATGAGGTTTTCTTGTTGGGCAATTCCTGTTACGGTTGGTGTTAATGTTTTTCCGGCACTTGCCCAATACCAATTGGTTGCAGAATCATGACCGTTGAAATAATTTTCCATTACGATACGGCCGTTCACCAAAATTATAAATCCTTTGGAGTGTTTGAGTTTTAAATAATCCAATGGCGGTTGTACCGCAGATTGTTTCCAATCCAGACTTTCTATTGATTTTATTTCCCAAGTGTTGCCTGAAAGGGGAGGGAAATATAGTGTTTCCGTTTGGACAGGAACGGGAGCTGGTTCTATATTATCTGAGGAGCAATTGATGCAAAAAAGATCAACGAATAGTAATAGTATTGATTTTGATAGGATTGCAAAGGTTCGTTTTGGATAAGATCAAAAATATTAAAAATAGTTTAATGTATGGCCTAATTTTCATTTGCTTTGGATTATTAAAGTTTAACTTTGTGGTATTAACTAAAGACGTTGATTAACGGGGTGCCCTAGCCCTGATAGTAGCGGTATCCTTTTTTTGGTCTCGTTTTTTTCTAACGAGACAAAAAAAGATACAAGCGGATAGCAGGAATTAGCTCCTTAAAAAAAATAATTATTTATGAAAAAAATATTTGGTATTTTGGTGATAGCCCTTTTATTTGTTGGGTGTAAACAAAAAATTACTCCCGCTGATGTTACGAAAATCAATGGCTATTGGGAAATTGAAAAAGTGGTTTTTGAGGATGGAAAAGAGAAGCAATATGGAATGAACGAATCGTTTGATTATTTTCGAATTGACAAAAATAGCACAGGGATCAGAAAAAAAGTGATGCCGCAATTGGATGGTACTTTCCTGGTAAATGATACGTTTGAGAATGTAAAAATACGTTTTACTGAAGACCAGACATTTTTGGATTATAGCACGCCATATATGAAATGGAGTGAGGAAATACTTGCGTTAACCCCGAGTGAATTGGTAGTTTTGAATGCAGAGAAAAAAGAATATCATTATAAAAAGACAGGACCTATAAACCTTCTGGACGATGGCAAAAAGACTAAATAATCAAAGTACGGTGGGGGATGTTTTGAAACAAATTATCCAAGCGAACAAGTTGCAACCCGGAATGGACCAAATTGACGTGAAGGAAGCTTGGCGTAATTTGATGGGGAATGGCGTGAACAGTTATACTAATAATGTGGTTTTGAAAGGGTCTACTTTGTACGTTGAGTTGACTTCGGCGGTGTTGCGCGAGGAATTAAGTCATGGAAAATCGAAGATTGTGGCGATGATTAATGAGGAATTACGCAGAGATGTGGTGCGAGATGTGGTTCTCAGATAGACATCTTAGATTATTAGATTATTAGATTATTAGATTGTTGGATTATTAGATTGTTGGATTATTAGATTATTTGACTAGGAGAATATTTAGTTTTCTTAGATTTTATTTTTATAAAACTCTAAAAACAAACAAACCCCACTTATGAATAAGTGGGGTTTGTTTTTTATCTAAAAATCTAAGAGGTCTGAATTAGAATTGCTCTCTTCCTGCAAAATGGAAAGCTCCTTCAATAGCTGCATTTTCATCGCTATCTGAACCGTGAACTGCATTTTCTCCAATAGAAGTTGCGTATGCTTTACGGATAGTTCCTTCAGCAGCTTCAGCTGGGTTTGTAGCACCAATTAAAGTTCTGAAATCTTCAACTGCATTATCTTTTTCTAAAATAGCTGCAACAATTGGCCCACGAGTCATGAATTCTACTAATTCTCCGTAGAAAGGTCTTGCAGCGTGAACTGCGTAAAAAGCTTGTGCATCTGCAATTGTCAATTGAGTCAATTTCAAAGAAACGATTTTGAAACCACCGTTTGTAATCATTGCTAATATGTTACCGATGTGTCCGTTTTCAACGCCATCAGGCTTAATCATTGTAAAAGTTCTATTAGTAGCCATCTTTTTCTGTGTTTTAAAATTTTGTGCAAAAATAGACTTTTTTTATTAATAGATTTTATCAAATTGTCAATTTAATATTGATAATCTGTTATTACTGCGGTTTTTTACTTTTAAAATCAGTGTTGTTTTTCATATTCGTGAATTGAAATAACGAATATTGTCAAGTCGAGCGGAGTCGAGACCACCTTATGGAGTCTCGATTCCGCTCGATTTGACCGACCGTTTTGTGGAAACGAAAGTGAGCTTTAAACTTTAAAATACATTTTCTTTTTGTAGAAATACGCCAAAAGAATCGACCATAAAGCGACATAAAGAAGTGCGAATACTACTGAAGCTGTCATGGGATTATTAAAAAAAGGCTGTACTCCAGAGGAATACAAGTAATCGAGAAGGTTGATTTGTTTGGTAGGGATTTTTGGATTTTGAAAAGAAATCATCACCATGGCTTGCGGAATAATTTCGGATAGAAAGAATACAATCATTGGGTTCACTCCCCAAATAAGGAATAATTTGGTGCCTTTTTTATAATTGGCAATGTCAATGCAGTAGTATAAAATGGACAAGACTAATGTGGCTAATCCGGCGGTATATAAAACATATGAACTGGTCCAAAGTGCCTTGTTAATTGGAAAAATGACATTCCAAAGTTGTCCAGATATGATAAGGAGGATTCCTATAACAGCCATTTTTTTGGCCTTTTCAATTTTCAATAAAGGGCTGTTCAGCAATTGTCCAATTAATAAACCAATAAGTCCAGTTGCAATCGCTGGAATATTGCTCAAAATTCCTTCGGGATCCCAAGTTTTTGTCACTTCCCACATATGTCCTTTTAATAAAAGACTATCTACCCAAGCGGCCAAATTGGTGCCTTTTTCCAGATTTGTGATTTCAAATCCTGGCGCAGGAACTAATGTCATTAATGCCCAGTATCCTAGCAATAATCCTACAGCAACAAGTAGTTGGGTTTTTTGTGTAGTTTTTAGATATAAAAGGGAGATTATAAAATAAACCAGACCGATGCGTTGCAATACGCCGGGCAGTCTTACATTTTGATAGGCTTCAATGCCGCTATACGGCAAAATGAGATAAAGGGCGAATATGGAAACAGCCAAATAGGTTTTTAGTTTTGAATTGAAATTACCCATAAGCGCATAACCTACTGCTGCGGTTATAAGTAAGCGACCGATTACTAATGGAATACCTTCTAATCCGCAGAGTTGAATTTTACCAAAAAAGTTAAAAAATATTCCTAAGCAAATCATTCGCAACGAACGAGTCAGAATTTTTGGAAAAGTTGTGCTGTCATAGCTTTTGGTTGGCATGGCAAAGGAAACCGCTACGCCCATAATGAATATAAAAAACGGAAAAACCAAATCGGTAGGAGTACAACCATGCCACACAGAATGTAAAAGAGGGGGGTAAACTGTTGCCCAACTGCCTGGGTTGTTGACAATGGTCATTAATAAAATAGTCAATCCTCTAAAAACATCAAGCGAAATAAGGCGGTCTTTGGTCATTAGTTTTGAGGTTAGTTTTGGGTAATTTATATTTTTAATCGGTTCTACTGGAAATATTGTGAACATTCATTTTTTTTCAAACCATTATGATATTAAGTTTTATTAAGAAAAGCTACGAATCTTAATTTTCTTAATATCTTAATGGTTAAAGATATTTGAAAATTTTATTTTTTATGTTTTGAGTTTTCACACAAATGCCATAAGTATCTTTTAATCTAAAGTTATTATATTAAAATTTTGCTCTAATGGTTTGAGTTGGCTCATCAATTGCGGAATCAAACGTTCTCCGTTTTCGATATAAAATTCCGAAAAATTGGTTTGGCGTTCCTGTAAACTTTGGTTAGGGAACAACTCGTTTTGTAATTCGACGATGCGTTGGAGTTCATCGTGAAATTTTCTTTTTTGGGCAAGGAACAATCTTTTTTCAAGAGTTGATAAGCCTTTGGTTTGTTTTACTTCTTGTGCTTTTACGGCTCCCAAAAAGGATTTGTCCGTGTGATTGGCCAGTTCTAAAAGTGTCTCGAATTGCTTTCTCAAGACTTCTTTTTGTTCAGAGAAATCAATTGGAAAATCCGATAATTTTTGAGTTTCTTTATTGACTAAAGTAGCTTGTTTCGAAAACAAATCAGACCAGCTTAGGTTCAATTTATCAGCTTTTTTGCTTTGTTTCGAGGTTGCCAAAAGTGCCGAATTTCTCAATAATAATACCGGGAAGGTCACTTTTGAGGAAGCAAAAAAAGATTTTAATTCGAGCCAATAGGCAATTTCTCCGCCTCCGCCAATATAGCATAAGTTGGGTAAAATAACTTCTTGGTATAGCGGACGCATGATTACATTGGGGCTGATTTTTTCAGGATTACTTTCTAATAATGAAAGAATTTCTTTTTCTGTAAACTCAATTTTGGTGTGGTTGACTTTGTAAATTCCGTTTTCAAGGATAATTCGTTCGCGTAAATTATCTTCGATATAAAATAAATTAATTTCGCGAGGATTGACCTGAATGAAATAATCTTTTAGTTTTTCGGTGGATTCCAGAACAGCTTTATGCGAGGTTTGATGTAGTAATTCATCTTTTATATACGGAATAAAAGAGCGTTTTAAATCCGAATTGTCGGCATCCAGAATCACTAAACCATATGCGCCAAAAAGTTCGTTGGCCAAATATCTTGTGGCATCGGCGAGGTTGTCATGTTTAAGATAGGAATCTTCAAACAGTTTTTTGATGGTGTTTGCATTGGTACTTGAACCGATTTCCAGTGCATATATTTCCAAGAATTTTGCTAATCCTTCGGTGGATAATCTCCCTACAGGACCTGTGCTATCTCTGTTCCAGTTGAATTTTTTTCCTTTAAAACTGAAATAATTGATTTCTTCAAAATCATGGTCTTCGGTCGCCATCCAATACACAGGAACAAAATTATAGGTTGGATATTTCGCTTTTAATTCTTTGGTTAAATTAATAGTCGAAATGATTTTATACAAAAAATACAAAGGCCCACTGAATAAATTCAGTTGGTGCCCGGTGGTAATGGTGAAAGTGTTTGGGTTATTTAGAAGTTCAATATGGTTTTGAGCTTCAGCAGAAACGGTTAATTCAGCATATTGATTTTTTAAAGCGCTAACTAATGTTTGTCTTTTTAAATTGCCATTGTCATTGCCATTGAAATTGATTTTTTTCTCCTCGATTTGTTCGTCAAAGTTTTCGAGAGTGGGAAAGCGATTATATAAAGAGTGTAATTCGGGTTTTTGGTTTAAATAATCATTCATCAAGGGCGAAAAATAACCTGAATTTTTATAGCTGATACAGTCGGTTGGCATATTGTTTTTATTTGACGCTAAAATACCAAATAATAATTTAAAAACTATTTGGTAAATTAAAAAAATATTTAGACATTTGTCTAAATATATAAATACTTTAAATCATGAATGACATATTTAAAGCATTGAATGATGCCACAAGGAGAGAGATATTGGAGCTTTTGAAAACGAAAGACTTATCGGCAGGTGAGATTGCCGACCATTTTAATATTTCGAAACCGAGTATCTCCCATCATTTGGATATCCTAAAACGCGCTGATTTGATCACTTCCGAAAAATCGGGACAATTTATTTTCTATTCCATCAACACCACCATCATGGAAGATGTGTTGCAATGGGTTTTAACTTTTAAAAAATAAAACTATGAATTTGACTTTAAAAAAAGAACTTCCCATCATAGGAATTGTGTTAATGCCCTTTGTTTACTTGACTTTTATTTGGAATACTTTACCTGAAAAAATTCCCACGCATTGGAATTACAAAGGCGAAGTAGATCATTGGGGTGATAAATTTTCTCTGATCGGACTATTATTTATGCTGCCCGTTTTTACATATGTTATAATGCTTATTATCTCGAAAATAGATGCTAAAAAGAGGATTTCATTAATGGGAGGAAAGTTTTATCAATTGAAGTTTTTTCTTGTTTTATTCATGTCTATGCTTTCGCTTTTTATAATTTATACAGTCAAAAACCAGTAAGTTTCGAACACAAATTTAATTTTTGCACAGCTAAGTTTACTCTTATTTTAAATTTAAGGAATTAAAAAAAGAGATATAAAAAGGATTGAATATTGAAATTTTGCCATGTAAATATTTAGAAAACGCCTCACAGATTTTTAAAGTCCATGAGGGGTTTCGATTTAATTAGTATTCTAAAAAAATATTATTTATTAAAATAATCTTTCAATAATTTTTGTGTCAAAATGGTAGCGCCGTTTACATTCATGTGGCCACAAGTAGTGAAATAGCGATCATCACGTACCACGGTGTCGTACCTTTTAATTTCGGGATACAATTTGGTAACATCTTCAAAATACTCGCGATTTTTGGTGTTTTCACAAATTGGTGTAGTAACAGCTATTAATCGGATGTTGTTTTTTTGACATAAGTACTTTATTTTTTCGTAACTAATATTACGTTTGGCAATTAGTCCAGTCAAATTGTTTTTCATGTTTTTGCCTGAGCCTTTCAAAGCATAATAGCCGCCATTTTCTAAAACATTACTTTGTTTTTTACGAAAGGTCTCCCAACATTCCCTAAAACCGATAACGGCACCATACTCGATATACCTGTAAAAAGGGACATAATACCAATAGGAAAAATCGGGTTGAGCCGACAAATAATTGGCTATGGTCCTAGAATGGTGAATAAAAGGCAAAAATTGCGCCGTATATTTTGGGGATGGTTGTTGATCTCCACCAATATTTAGATCAATTTGAACAATTAAATTTTTGATTTGATAATGACGTTCCAACATTAATTCCAGCATCAAGGCAGTTTCATATAAATGGGAACCACTCACGCCATAATTGTAGGTTTTGAGACCTTGTTTTTCAAAAATAGAAGGAATAAAATGGTTGTTGGCACGCGAGGAACCCATGAAAATTACATCAAAATTCTTCTTCTTGGAGTTGTAAACGGAATTTGTTTTATTTCGATTGCTATCTTGCAAATAGATTTGAGTAAATCCCCAATCAAGCAAGCAAAACAAAAGAAGCAAAAGACTTAGCAATTGGGCTATAAAAAGGATGAACTTTTTCATTAAAATTGGAAATATATAAATTCTTTATAATCTGAAAACACACCCCATAATGCTATTCCAACCAAGCAAAATGACACTTTAGCCCAAGAATAGCGTCCCGAAAACGGTTCGACTTGAGTGCGATAACGCCATTCTACGACAATGAAGAGTAGGATTAAAAGCAGTAATTCGTAGCTATATCTTTCGTTGTCTAGGTATTGGGACTGGAATACACCTTGCGTAAACATCCGTTTGATATAATCTACTGCAATAGTGATGCTTGATGCTCTGAAGAAAATCCATGCCAAGCAGGTAAGCATAAAAGTACTGAGGATTTGCCAAAATGTTTTTAACGAAGCAAGTGAGAAATCCATTTTTGCTGAGTCGACATGATTTCGGTTTTTGTTCAATAATAATAAAGGCAAAAAGTAAAGTGCATTGATGGCACCCCACGCCAGAAACGTCCAATTGGCTCCATGCCAAAAACCGCTAAGCAAGAAAATCACAAAAACATTACGCACTTGTTTTGCCTTGCTGCCTTTGCTTCCGCCCAATGGAATATAGACGTAATCGCGAAACCAGGAGGACAATGAAATATGCCAACGACGCCAAAATTCGGCAATATCTCTAGAAAAATATGGATAATTGAAATTGCGCAATAATTCGATTCCAAATAGTTTGGAAACTCCCAAAGCGATATCTGAGTAACCCGAAAAATCACCATAGATTTGAAAGGCAAAATAAACGGATCCTATCATCAAAGAAAGTGAATTCATACTTTGATAATGGTCAAAAATGGCATTGGCATACGTGGCGCAAGTGTCTGCAATAACCACTTTTTTAAACAGTCCCCATAAAATTTGATAAGCTCCGGATTTGGCCTGTTCGAAATCAAATTTCCGAAAAACTTTTACTTGAGGCAATAGGTGTGTAGCGCGCTCAATAGGTCCGGCCACCAAAAGCGGAAAATAACTCACAAACAAAGAATAGTCTACAAAATTATGCTCTGCTTTGATGCGTTTTAAATAGATATCAATCAAATAAGACAGTCCGTGGAAGGTGTAAAAAGAAATTCCAACTGGTAAAATCAATTTCAACAATAGAGGATTCGCTTCAAAACCAACGGAATGTATCAGGTTTGCCATCGAAACGACAAAGAAATTATAGTATTTGAAAACGCCCAAAAATCCAAGATTGATACTTATACTGAACCAAAACCAAATTTTTCTGGTGGATTCCTTTTGACTTTGCTCTACTTTTAGCGCTGTAAAAAAGTCCAAAAAAGTGGAGAAAACCAGTAAAAATAGAAAACGCCAATCCCAACAAGAATAGAAATAATAACTTGCCAAAATTAGAATGATGTTTTGCATTTTTTTGGAAGAACGTCCAACAGACCAATAGACTATGAATATCAGCGGTAGAAAAATGGCAAAATGAAAGGAATTGAAAAACATTAGTAGATTGATTTTAAAAGACTTTGAATTTGTTTTAAAAAAAAATATTTTTTATTCAAATTGCGCGCAAAGATAACATTTAAAATTTTATACAGTTAGTATTGGATAAAGGTTATTTTTTGCATAAAAACAATCTCACTTTTTAAAAACAAAGGCCGGGTTATCAAAGCCGAATTTAATCAACTCGAAGAATTGAACTGACTTTTTTACCTTTTCAAACTAAAATGCCCTTTGTATTCTTTTCCGTTTTTTCGAGTAACCACAAACCAATAATCGGAAGAAGGAAGTGATTGGCCAATGTAAGTTCCGTCCCAGCCAGTAGAATTCGAATCTAGTTCTTTGAGTAATTTTCCGAATCGATCGAATATTCGGATCATTAAACCGACTTCAATATCCGAAGATTTAATCTTCCAAGTATCGTTGAAACCGTCTCCGTTTGGGGTAAAGAATTTAGGATACATCAATAAATAAACTTCCTCAGTTGCTGTACCACAACCATTTTTGTCTCTTACATGTACAGTATATTCACCACTATTTACGCTAGAGAATATATTGCTGTCTTGGTAATTATGACCGTCAATTGAATATTCAAAATCTCCGGATCCTGTTACAAATACCGTAATTGTGTTGTCATTATCTGTCCAGTCTTTGGTTTCTATTGCAGTTATTTTGGCAATATTGGATGTTTTTATTGTAAATGATTTGCTAGAGGAACAAGAAATGGTGTTATGATTTTTAGTGACGGTCACTGATAAATCGCCAGGATTTTCTACTGTAAGGATTTGGGTTGTTTTGCCATTAGACCATAAATAATTATCTGCTCCCATTCCTGCATCAATCCAAATACTTTTGTTTTCACAAATGGGCACAATGTCCTGAATAGGAATAATTGGTTTTGATAAAAGAGTGATTTTTAAAGCAGCTATGGCATAGCAAGGAGTATTAGAATTGATTCGAGCGTATATTTTATTTTCACCCAAGGCTAATTTATAATTGGAAACAGTTGTTATTTTATTGGCTGTTACTTCATTTTCGGCATCCAAAAGTGATTCGTAATAAGTGAAATTATAATTGCTAGTATTTGAAATTAAATGGGTATTATAGTCTTCTAGTTTTACGTTTTCTGTACCATCATTCAAATCGTCACAAATAGAGAAGTCATAATCATTGGCAGGCAAAGAGCTGATTAGAGAAACGGTTATAGCCAATCTATTGGTGCTTTCGCAATTATTTTCGGTTTGTGAGGCGTAGTAGGTTTTTCCATCCACTAAGGAAGTGGTGTCAGTCAAAAGATTGCCTAGAGTTGCACTATCATACCATTTCATAGTTGAGCCAACCACCACAATAGTACTTAAAGTTGGATTTTGGCTGGTACAAAAAGATTGTTTTGCATTTCCTGTTGGAGCCAGTGTGTTTTGAATGTTGACGACGATAGGGACTCTTTCGCTTTCGCAGCCATTTATAGTTTGAGAAGGATAATAGGTATTGTTATTTTGAAGAGGAGTTGTGTTTAATAAAAGCGTTGCAGCTGTTAATGCATCATACCATTTTATGTTTTGGCCTGTTATCTCAATATCGTTTAAAGTTACATTTTGTTGAATGCAGAAAGTTTGAGGAGAAGTTGCTGTAGGGGGTATAGGGAAACTAGTGAAAGGAATGACTATAGCCGTTAAAGATTCGGAAATACATCCATTTTGTTTCTTAATTTTGATTAAATGATCCCCCGAATTGATATCCCCCGAAACCGCCGATGGACCCCAAGTCTGCCCATTATCAAAACTATATTCTGAAGCTGGAGTTGTAATAGTAACTGTCCCGGTAGTTAAGTTGCAAGTTGGCTGAATAATAGTATAATCAGGCGCAGGAATTATGTTGTTTACAGTTATCTTAGTGCTAATATAGCAATCATTTCCATCGGTAACTTTTACAGAATAATTGCCCAAACTAGAGGCTAAAGATGGAATGGGATAACTTATGTTTGTTGCGCCAAGAATCGCAATGCCATTATGATACCATTGGTAAGTTGCACCCGAGCTTATAGTTGTTGTTAAATGTGATGATAAAACTAAATTAGTGCCGCAAAAATCACCGGTTTGTGTAATGTTTACTCCAAATGCGGCAGCTGTATTTAATAATAAATTATCAAATAAAAAATACGGATACTCTGATGAAGAACTGAGTGTTGGATAGGATATAGGTAAAATGGCGGGAGGGCCTAACATAATAGCGTTTATATCTATTGATGGCATAAATGTGATTGTAATTTCGCCCCAAAAGGAAACTGGAGTATAGGTCACATGCCCAATTTCTATCCAAGTTGGATCTGATAAATTTGGACTGCCAACTGTGTTTAAAGGTAAATTAGTACCATTATTGCAACCGTATAATGTTACATTAACAGGTTCAACTGAATTAACACTACTTCCTGACCAAGCTCCATCATTATTGATTTTTAATGCTGCTATATTAAATGACAATTGATAATTTTTCCCCGCTATCATTGGAGATAATAATGTCGCTCCTAAATATTCATTCCAATCTCTTAGAAAAACCGCTGCAGCAATACCATTACCGTCTGGTAAATTCTGAAGGCCTACATCAGTGATGGCAGGTAACATGAGACCGCAGGTATTAAAATAATCGGTAGTAGCTTGCGTTGCCTGAATCCAAGGTGTCGCCATACTCAGTTGCGCAGATGACGAAGGACAATCAGTATGAGTCTCAAACGAAGGATTGGGGATTATTGAAGTTATTGCAGATGTATTACAAACACATTCGCTGTCATTCAAATCTATTTTTCCATCACCATCGTCATCAATACCATTATTACAATTTTCTTGACCTATGCAGAATATAGATAACAATAAAAACAGGAAGAGTAATTTATATTTCATCGGTATAATTTAAAATCAGTCACAAATGTAATTAAATATCTACAAAGGGATTGTCAATTTATAGTATTATGTATCGTTTTTGAATCAAAGTATAAGTAATCTGGCTTTTGTCAAAAAAACAATAAATATCCCTTATTTTTGCACAAAAACAATTTCACTTTTGAAAACCAAACTTTTCCTCATCACGCCCCCGTTTACCCAACTGAATACGCCTTATCCAGCGACGGCTTATATCAAAGGGTTTCTGAATACCAAAAATATTGAATCGGTTCAGGCTGATTTAGGGATTGAAGTGATTTTGAAATTGTTTTCGAAAGAAGGGCTGAAAAGTTTGTTTCAGGTTTCAGGTTTAAAGTTTCAGGTTTCAGGCCAAAATATTTCGGATAATTCCAAGAGAATATTCGCTTTGGAGGACGAATACATCAAAACCATCGATTCGGTAATTGCGTTTTTGCAAGGAAAAAATCCAACCTTGGCGCTTCAAATTTGTCAGGAAGATTTCCTGCCTGAAGCTTCTAGATTTGCACAATTGGAAGAATTGGAATGGGCTTTCGGAACGATGGGAACGCAGGACAAAGCCAAACATTTGGCGACTTTGTACCTTGAAGATATCTCCGATTTTATTGTGGAATGTGTCGACGAAAACTTTGGTTTCAGTCGGTACGCGGAAAAACTGGGGCGTTCTGCCAATTCTTTTAATGAATTGTACAATGCTTTGCAACAGGAACCGACTTATATTGATAACATTCTGCTTTCGATTCTGAAAGACAGAATAGAAACCATTCAGCCCACTTTATTTTTGATTTCGGTGCCATTTCCAGGGAATTTATATTCGGCTTTTCGCTCAGCGCAATGGGTGAAAAAGCATTATCCCAATATCAAGATTTCTATGGGTGGCGGTTTCCCCAATACCGAATTGCGTTCGCTTTCGGATGCCCGAGTTTTTGAGTTTTTCGATTATATTACGTTGGATGATGGTGAAACACCAATAGAACTACTTGTAGAAGCTACCACTTCGAGCGCAGTCGAGAAGCCAAATCACAATTCATACAAACGAACTTTTTTATTGGAAAACGAAAAAGTAGTTTACAAAAATAATTCCACTAAACCGGATTACAAGCAATCCCAAGTGGGAACGCCCGATTATTCTGATTTGCTTTTGGACAAATACATCTCGGTTATCGAAATTGTCAATCCGATGCACCGTTTGTGGAGCGACGGTCGCTGGAATAAACTCACCATGGCGCACGGTTGCTACTGGGGGAAATGCACGTTTTGTGATATTTCTTTGGATTATATAAAGGTATACGAACCTGTTGCCGCAAGTTTGTTATGCGACCGAATGGAAGAAATGATTGCCCAAACTGGGGAAAACGGTTTTCATTATGTAGATGAAGCTGCACCACCTGCTTTGATGCGTGCCTTGGCACTCGAAATCCTTCGTAGAAAATTGGCCGTGACATGGTGGACGAACATTCGATTCGAAAAAAGCTTCACCCAAGATTTATGTTTGTTACTCAAAGCGTCGGGTTGCATTGCGGTTTCTGGTGGGCTCGAAGTAGCTTCAGATCGATTGTTAAAGCTTATTGACAAAGGCGTAACAGTAGAGCAAGTAGCCAAAGTCACTAGGAATTTTACCGAAGCTGGCGTAATGGTTCATGCGTATTTGATGTATGGTTATCCAACCCAAACGGTACAGGAAACGGTGGACAGTCTGGAAATGGTACGCCAATTGTTTGAGGTGGGCGTGTTGCAATCCGGTTTTTGGCATCAGTTTGCCATGACGGCGCACAGTCCAGTGGGTATGTTTCCAGAGAAATTTGATGTGTTGAAAGAAACGGAAGTTATTGGAACTTTTGCCAATAATGACATTAATTATACCGATTCAACAGGAATTGACCACGACAAATTTAATTTTGGACTCAAGAAATCCTTGTTTAATTTTATGCATGGGATTTGTTTTGACTATGAACTGCAAGATTGGTTTGACTTTAAAATTCCTAAAACAAAAATATCTCCAGATTTCATTTTTGATGCCCTTCAAGAAGAAGCAGATTTCAATACCAAACCTACAGCCAAAATCGTTTGGCTAGGAGGGAAACCTTTTGCAGAACATTTCACCAAATCCAAAAAAGGAAACTCTTGGGAAATGATGTCGTTGACTTTTCACGATAAAAAAGAAAGCTTTACTATTCAAACCAATAAAATAGAAGGGGAATGGCTGGTGGAAATACTTCAGAAAATCTCGGTTTCGAATGCTAAAACCTATTCTTTTCAGGAAGTGAAAGCTGATTTTGAAACACATTTGGAGGACTTCGAGTTATTTTGGTACTCCAAACCCGTAAATGCTTTACGAGAATTCGGATTATTGGTATTATAATTTTATTGCAATATTATAATAATGAAATCCAGTTCTATTTTCTCCAATCCCCTCTTAAATGGTAGGCTTTAGGTTTTGTAAAAGCTCGAATTCCTATGTGAGAAAGTGTCGAGCCAAAACCAGAATTTTTTCGCCCAGACCATGGTAATGCTGGAGAAACACGATCGCAACAGTTCCAATAGCTTGTTCCAGAATTTATTTTTGATAAAATGTTTTCTGCTCGTTTTTGTGATTTGGAATAGACTGCAGCGGTAAGTCCATAGGTGGTGTCATTCATTAGTTGGATTGCTTCTTCATCAGTAGCTACCTTCATAATTCCAATAATTGGCCCGAAAGATTCTTCCTGCATAACAAGCATATCGTTTGTCACATTTGTTAAAACAGTTGCTTCAAAATAATTTCCAGGTTTATCCACGCGTTTTCCTCCACAGTTGATTTTTGCGCCTTTTGCCAAAGCATCTTTTATTTGATTTTCTAGCACTTCTATTTGAGCAGATCGAGTAAGCGCCGCAAGATAAACTCCATCATCTGTAGGTAAACCAGATTTCCAAGATTTTACTTCTTCAACAAAATGTTTAACATACTTATCGTAGTTTTTTTCTTGAATATAAATTCGTTCTACAGAGCAACAACTTTGACCGTTGTTGTAAAATGCTCCGTCTGCAGTTCCAATAGCTATATTTTTGATGTCTTCTATATCGTCAGTAACGTAAAGAGGGTCTTTTCCTCCCAATTCAATTTGACAAGGCACCATTTTAGGAGCAACTTTTTGGTATATAAATTGACCTGTTTTATAAGAACCCGTAAAAAAATAACCATCAAAATCCATTTCTAATAATGCAGATCCAATATTTCCGTCCCCTATTGCAATTTCAAAAACATTTGAAGGAACACCTGCTTCTAGAAGCAATTTTTGAATTTCTAATCCAGTCAAACTAGAATACTCCGAAGGTTTGTATAGTATTGAATTTCCAGATAATAATGTAGGAACAATGACATTAATACCTACCAAATAGGGATAATTCCACGCAGAAATGTTGCAGACAACACCGAGTGGCTCATATACGATTTTTTCTCCCATACCGTCTTGTTCACTCATGTATTCGTCAGCCAAATATTTTTCGGCATTATTACAAATCCAAGTAATTCGGGCTATTCCTCCATTGATTTCGTTTTTGGACTGCTGTAAAGGTTTACCAACTTCCGAAGTTAGTATTTGAGCCAGATTTTCAATATTGATTTCTAATAAACCTTTAAACTTTGTTAGAATAGCAATCCTTTGCTCCAAAGTTTTTTCTTTCCAATCCAGTTGTCCTTCCTTTAAATTGTTGAATTTTAGAGATAGGCTTGTTTCGTTGTCTTGGTTAATTTTTGTAATTGTTTCTCCTGTAGCTGGATTTGTTATTTCTAGTTTCATATAGTATTGATTAAGGCTGTTCTAATGTTTTTACTAAATGGATTCTCCAAATCATTCATCCTTTCGGGATGCCATTGAACACCCAGTATAAACTGTTTCTCAGGATTACTGGATTCGATTACTTCAATAACACCATCTTCGGAATAGGCAGTGGCTTTCAAATCCATTCCCAATTTATCAATGGATTGATGATGGGCACTATTCACTTCTCCTTTTTTTTGCTTTACAATTTTATAAAAAAGGGAATCTTCTTCCACTCGAATTGGGTGTATTTTATCTAAATCTTCTTTTTTATGAATCTCATTTTTAGTTTTACCGTTGTCTAAATGCAAAGTCCCTCCTTTGTATGTATTAATTAATTGAAATCCTCTGCAAATACCAAGAATTGGTTTCTTTTGTTCAAGGGATAATTTTAAAACTTCAGTTTCAAATAGATCACGTGTAACATTAAATTCTTCGGGTGCATTTTCATATTCTACCTTTTCGGTTGGTTCCATATCAATACCACCTGTAAGCACTATTGCATCACATTTCGTTACGTCTTCCAAATTGTTTTCTTCATAGGAAAGCACGATGATTTCTATGTTTTCATCATTTCCTTTTATCCATTTGGGATAATTATGATTATTAGTTTCAGAAAATGTAATTCCTATTTTCATTTGTAGTTATTTATTGGTTTTTTATAAGTCAAATGGAATTAGCATATGAATTTTGGTATTTTTAGCCAATTCTTGATAATGCGCATTTCATATTAAAGTGCTTCTAAATACAGTTTTTTAAAATCTTCTCTATTTACAGGTTTGGGATTGTTTGGATGGGCGAAATCTGCCAATGCCAAGTCTGCTAGTGTTTCAATATGCTCTAATTTCACACCAATTTCACTTAATTTATGTGGAATATTTATTTTGGTATTCAAATCAAAAAGATATTGCACTACGGCTTCTCCAGTGTATTCTTTCAATTCTAGAGTTTGAGCTATTCTTTTGAATTTGTCTTCATTTCCTTTAATGTTAAAACGCATTCCGTATGGAATATTTACAGCATTTGCCAAGCCATGATGAGTGTCCAACAAGGACGAAAGTGGGTGTGCCAAAGAATGTACTACTCCAAGTCCTTTCTGGAATGCAATCGCTCCCATCATTGAACCCAACAACATTTTACTACGGGATTCGATATCTGGATTATTGGTTGCTTTTTCTAGAGATTCACTAATTAGCTTTATTCCTTCCAATGCTATTCCATCACAAATTGGATGGTAGTTTTTTGCCAAAAAGGCTTCCATATTATGGGTTAATGCATCCATACCAGTAGCTGCCGTGATAAAGGATGGCAATTCCATTGTAAGCATAGGGTCAGCAAACACAATGGCTGCCAAAAGTTTTGGTGAAAATAAAATCTTTTTTTGATGGGTTTCATCATCAGAAATAATAGCACTTCTTCCTACTTCACTTCCTGTTCCTGCAGTAGTCGGGATAGTAATTAATACTGGTACCTCATTAGTAATATATACATCGCCACCTATTAAATCATCATATTTAAAAAGGTCTTCTCTATGATTGATTCGCAAGGCAATGGCTCTTGCCACGTCTAATCCTGCTCCGCCACCTATGCCTATGATACAATCACAATTGGCATTTTCATAGGCATCTCCACCTTTGTAAACATCCGATTTTACAGGGTTTTTATGGATATCGTAAAATATTTCAGGTTCAAATCCAGCTATTTGTAAATCGACAACTATTGCTTTAAAAAAAGGTAACGCAAAGACATTTGGATCCGTTGTGATTAAAGGTTTTTTGAATCCATTTTTTAATAAATAGGCGGGTAGTTCTTTTATAACTCCAGCTCCAAAACGAATAGTTGTAGGAAAATTAAATTGTGATATCATATTTTCTATTGTGTGTTAAAACTTTTTAATTTTATATTATTTCAAAATAACGTTTCATTTCCCAATCGGTAACTACTTTGCTAAATTGACGCCATTCCCATTCTCTAGATTGAGTAAAATGTTGAACAAATGCTTCTCCAAAAAGGGCATTAGCAATTTCTGAATCCTTCATTAATAGTGTACTGTCAATTAAATTTTTCGAAAGGCGACCATTGCTTTCATCAGTATAACCATTTCCAATTGTTCGGGCTTGTTTGAGTTCTAAATTGTTTTTTATTCCATACAATCCTGCGGCCAAACAAGTTGAAATGGCTAAATAGGGATTGGTATCGGCACCAATAATTCTGGTTTCCAGTCGACAGGATTTAGAGCCTGATGGCAAAGACCTCAATGCTACAGTACGATTGTCAATTCCCCAAGTAAGCGTTGTTGGCGCCCATGCTCCCTCGACCAATCGTTTGTATGAGTTTACTGTTGGCGCAATCATGGGTAAAATTTCTGGTAAGCAAAGCAATTGACCCGCAATATAACTACGCATCATATCACTCATTTTATTGGGATCGTTTTCGTCAAAAAATAAATTTTTACTGGCATCGGCATTCCAAATGCTTTGATGAACATGCCCTCCGCAACCGGGTAAATTTTCAGAAATTTTGGCCATGAAAGTAGCCATAATTCCGTGTTTATAAGCGATTTCTTTTACCGAGGTCTTAAAAAGGGTTGCTCTGTCACCAGACAAAATGGATGTCCCGTATTGAATGGCAACTTCGTATGTTCCAGGGCCCGTTTCTGTATGTAACCCTTCTACAGGAATATCAAATTGGGTTAACAGGTCGAATAAATCCGTGAAATAGTCATTCTTTAATGAGGTTCTTAAAATAGAATAACCAAACATTCCCGGGGTAAGTGGAGTGAGGTTTTGGAAATTTTTGGCTGCAGCCGATTCTGGTGTTTCGGCAAAGTTAAACCATTCGAACTCTTGAGATACAAAAGGAGTAAAACCAGCTTTATTGGCTTGGGATTCTATTCTTTTCAACAATTGTCTAGGACAAATTTCAAGCGGACTTCCATCAATGTTTATAAATTCGCCTAGAAAAAAAGGGATGTTATTTTCCCAAGGAATTTTTCGGAAAGTGTTGAAATCCAGTTTTACTTTGGCATCTGGATATCCGGTGTGCCATCCTGTATAGGTGCCTTTATCGTAAGCAACATCGGCCATATCCCAACCAAAAACTACATCACAATAACCGAAATCGCTGTCGTAAATAGAAAGAAATTTTTCGACAGACATGTATTTTCCTCTCAAAACGCCATCAATATCACAAATAGCTAATTTTACTTTTCCAGAAGGATGATGTTTTACATAATCAATAATTTCAGTTTTATTCATTTTTAATATTTCTTTTAGAATTAATAAAATGGTTTAAAAAATGATATATTTTTAGTATTCGGTATTTTTAGTATTAATGAAATCCTTAATTTCGAGAAGAGACTGGATTTATAAATTCAATTTACAGTCATTATAAATCTATGAAATTTAATAGATTTAATGGTCTTATTTATGAAAAATTTTGAATAATATATAACTGATAATGATTGTTATGAAATAATGTACAGCTAACGTCAGGTTGTAATAACTCATTTAAAATAGGAATATTAGTACAATAACTAGCGATACAATAGGTAGAATTGGATACATTGGTAATGGCGAAACAGATAGACTGCAGTCTGCTTTATAAACCACTTTTTTTCAGCTTCCAACACCTATAGCGGCAACATAAACTAGAATGCACAATACTAATAATGTTAGTAATGCAATTGCAAACCCTTTTGTTATATCTTTTTGTGGATTTGTAAATTCTTCAACGATATTAGCAATACCTTCTATTCCAAGAAAAAACCAAATAGCAAATGGGATAGCAAAAAACAGTAAAACCTATTTTTTTCAGGAAGTGAAAGCTGATTTTGAAACACATTTGGATGATTTCGAATTGTTTTGGTACTCCAAACCTGTGAATACGTTAAGAGAATTCGGATTGTTGGTTTTGTAAACCCAATTCATCCTCAAAATTGAATTCAATCCTGTATGAATTTTAATAAAAATTAAATTTTGTTAATAAAAATTTAATTTTAACACTTGTTGCACTTTGAAGTTATTGTGTTTAAAATTAATTCTTTAGATTGTCTAAAAAAGACAACTTGAGGCATATTGGCGTCCAATGTTTTTAGGGCTAATTGTTTTTGTAAATATTTATTTTAAATTAGGTTTTTATAT
>Ga0184629_10000068_pt1 | contig 38265 bp, 28 predicted proteins | sample PLM4_32_b1_FD_133158 | JGI IMG/M metagenome (GOLD analysis project Ga0184629, IMG submission 133158) | Groundwater sediment microbial communities from an aquifer in East River, Colorado, USA - PLM4_32_b1 | ecosystem: Environmental > Terrestrial > Soil > Riparian zone | place: USA: East River...
AGCACTGTTAGAATTGCCCATTAGCCGGAACCACCAGCATGGTGGTTGGGAAAAAAGCGTACCCTTTTTTGTAGCGGCGGGTTCTCCCGTCAGCGCGAGTCGTACGTATGATATTTTCAATCAAAACGGATGGGGGCGGAGCCTCCATTTTCTCTCGGCATGGTTCATGGTCGTAACCGGCGTGGTTTATCTGCTTGCAGGAGCCTTCACCGGTCATTTCCGGAGTCGTCTCTGGCCACAGCGTGGTGAGTTCTCACTGCGTTTGTTCTGGGGTGATCTGATGAACCATTTGCGTATGCAGATCCCGTTCGCGACTGCTGGTAAATACAACCTGCTGCAGAAATGTTCTTACCTGATCGTTATATTCCTCCTGCTGCCATTAATAATTTTGACGGGCCTGACGATGTCACCCGCTATTGCTGCGGCCTATCCGTTCCTTTTAAAAATGTTTGGCGGAAGTCAATCCGCCAGGACCATCCACTTCTTTGCTTCCGTTACCGTTGAACTCTTTCTGGTGGTGCATGTGGTGATGGTTATCAAGTCGGGATTCAAACAACAGATTCGTGCTATGACCATTGGAAAGTGATATGAAAAAGAATCAACTCATTACCAGGCGCAAGGCAATTATCTCCGGGCTGACCGGCATGGGCGCACTGCTCCTGCCCGGATGCTCCAAACCATTGCCACCAACGTATGGCAATATCCTGCGCATGGGAGACAATCTTACTTATGTTGCCCAACGCACGTTGCTACCCGGACAATCGTTGGTCAAGGAATACCGATACGGCGATATATCTTCATTTCCCGCCACTGGAACTACCAATCCTTCAGATGCTTCAAAACCTTCCTTTAACGAGGAGTACAGCCGTTTACTGAAGGATGCATTTGCCAATTGGGGCTTGTCAATTGAAGGACAAGTGGCACGACCCGGATCCTATTCTCTGACAGACCTTCAAAAGTTTCCCTCGCGTACGCAGATCACGAAACATACCTGTGAAGAAGGATGGACTGCTATCGCCGAGTGGACTGGCGTACCACTAAGCCTTGTCCTTCAACGTGCGGGGATACTGCCGGGTGCACGCTTTGTGAATTTCTACGCTTATGATGGCTATGTAGATAGCATTGACATGCCCGATGCATTTCATCCGCAGACGATCCTGGCCTATGGAATGAATGGTCACGATCTGCCTGTTCCACACGGAGCGCCTGTACGCCTGAGAGTGGAAACTCAAATCGGCTATAAGAGCATGAAGTATCTGCAGCGTATTGTTGTCACCAATGAATTTGTTGCCACGGGGGATAGTGGATGGGCATGGTATGTGGGCATCTGAGGTTCAAAAGCATGCAGGTCTGCGATAAAGAACTTACTCCTCAGCGTCCCCTTCGATCGACCAGAGGAGGAAAACGTGTGTATAATCCATGATGAACAGAACGAAGCCCTTGATTTGGCGGCTCATCTTTTTCTTAACCCTTAGTTCCACAGCGTTTTGTCAACAGTTGGTAGAGGGCACTATTGTCGATGCGGAAACCGGAAAACCCTTACCCTTTTCATCTATTGGTATTGTAGGGACCTCCAAAGGCACCAGCTCCAATCTCCAGGGCCAGTTTTCAATTTCAGTGACAGAGCCGGTTTCGCTCATGGTAACCTGCATCGGGTATGAATCACGAATTGTTAATTCTTTGGAAGGGGTTGCATTAATCAAACTGAAGCCAATGGTTACGCAACTAGACGCCATCGTTATTTCAGTCAAACCCATTAATGCAAATAAGATAATTCGAAAAGCCTTTGCGAACATTACTGAAAATTATAATGGAGAGCCGTTTTTGCAGAAATTCTTTTACCGGCACTATTGCAAAGATGATGATACTTACGGAAGATTGATTGAAGCCTATGTTGACGTATGGAAGAACAAAGGATATCGATCGCTACAAAAATCAGCAGGCGAGAAAGAGCAGATTCGAGTTACTCAACTCAGAAGAAGTTTTGATAAAACAGAAATGGCGCAAGGCCACGAACACATCTCCCTGGGAAACATTCTAGAGACCGATCTCGTGGCATATCAAGCTACAGAAAAAAGCGATCACCTGCCTTTTTATGCCAATGTGAGTAATCTCAAAATCGATGCCGACAGTTACTCTTTTGCGTTCAAGGGCATCACCTCCTATGATGGCCAGGAAGTGTACGAGATCGCCTATTCCTATACGAAAGACTCTGTGCTAATGACTTCTGGAAATCATCAGTTACTCACACAAGCCAGGGGCACCTTATTTATTACCACCGATACCTATGCCATTATTAAAAGAGAGGAGGTAAAATCCCAGAGAAAAAATACTATTCGAACTTCGACCTATTACCGAAAATACGCCGATCAGTATTATCCCTACCATTTTATACTGGAAGGCATAAATGGGACTTCAAACAACGGTACACATGCCTTCCATATTGAATTAATGTCGGTAGAAATAAGGAACCGTGCAGAAGAAAAATTCACAGGTCGCTTGCCGGGGCGAGATGACTTGCTGAACATTCCGTACGATTCTAATTTTTGGACTTCTAACACCATTTTAAAAACCACCCCACTGGAAGATAATATCATACGCGATTTAGGCGGAGGCACTTCATTGAACAGCCAATTCTATCGCTACCATAAGTATGAAATGAATGTGCGCGATGGAGGAAAAAACGGAGAAGAAAAGTTTAACTGGCTTAAGGAAGATAGCAAAGGCAATCGTGTTCTTTATCTTATTTTTTGGTCGGGTAATATCCTATCGTATCGGCTAGAGTTCGAACATGCCAAGCGGCTACACCAACAGTATAGAAACAAAATTACATTTGTATTCCTTTCGCTGGAGGACGATGAGCACCTATGGCAACAACTGGTGCAGAAGCTTAACTTGTCTTCCAATGGCATTATCAATTACAGGATCGGTAGCAACTCCTCTATACCAAAGTCCTTTCAGGTAAATGAAACTCCCGCCTTTATTTTGTTAGCCCGAAATGGTGAGGTGTTCGATTTGCACGCCAAGCGGCCGGGCGATCCTTTACTGCTACCGGATTTTAACTTTTTACTGGAACAGAAATAATGCTTTGTAGCAAACACGAAATCCATGTTGGAGTAAAGGCGAGGAATGAATTTGCAGGGACTCTTTAAAAACAACGCGATCGCAAACTTCAATGGAAGAATTATTCTAAAAGATCATTACCTTAATACGGGCATTCTCAGTTCTGAATCAAACAAGCTATAATGAGGATATCAACCACCATTGCTTTATTGTTCACGGCAGCCATTATTTTCAATAATTTCCTTTTTGCACAGGTCAATAAAAAAGAAATTTGGAGTATTGCTGCTATTCCTTCTTCTATACGCATTGATCCAACGACTAATAAAATAATTGAGGATAGATTTGAAATAAAAAGAACAGGTGAACAATCTCTTCTTAAAAACAACTGGATATATGATGGAAACAGGGTGAAATTATTTGGTGCGAAAGGAGAATACATTTCTTTCCAGGTGGTTCTTACGAATCATTCCGAAGCTCCACTAAAGGGTATAGGTATACAAATGACCTCATTGAAAACCAACAATGCTGAAATAAATATCAAGCCGGAATTATTCCTGGAGTGGTCTGTGGAGGTTAAGACACCGAGCACGGGCTATCCAAGAGCTACTTTGGGAAGAGGGTGGTATCCCGATGCATTAATCCCCATGAAATATATTCAGCAGGGAACAACGAATACAAAAGGAGGTTGGACATACCCCTTGCAGTTGCCGGATTTCAATAACCGGATCGACAAACAGATCTCTCAGGTATTCTGGATTGACCAGTACATTCCTTTGGATGCTGCGCCTGGAACATATTCCGCTGAAGTTAAAATTGTTATCGGAGGTATTACTAAAAAAATTCCCATACAGGTAAACGTTTGGGATTTTGCCATTCCCAATGAAAATAATTTAAAGGCCAGCCTGCAGCATGAAGGCTTCGTGAGCCAAATGAGTGAAGAGGAGGAACTGGAAATTTACCAGTTAATGAAACGCAATCGTGTTGCCGTAATGGATCCCACCTATGACCCTGAACTTATAATTTCGTCAGAAGGGAAAGTATCTGTAGAATGGACAGCCTTCGATGCACGTTTGAAGAAATATCTATCGGGGGCTGCATTCACTAAAACATTTGGTTACGATTATGGCCCGGGATACGGAGAACCCATTGAAACTTTCCTTCTTCCATTTGATGTATATGGAAAGCATGAAACTCGCGGCTGGCCCGACATTGGCAAGCCGGATGTTGAACTCCTGGAAGCAAACCAACAAAAATATATCAGTATTATCCATGAAGTGCGTACTCATTTAAAACCGTTGATCAATCAAGAAAAAACGGATCTGACAGTTTATTTAAATGGATTAGATGAATCCTATTTTCCTGAAGCCTGGCAGAGAATGCAGCATTATGGAAATTTATTCAAAAAGGAATATCCCGAAGCAAGGTTTCGCGTTGATGGAGCTTACAATGATTCGGCCATGAATGTAATAGATAAATCGATCAGTTCCTGGGCCGTGCATACTATTGAATTTGACCGGGAGAGGATGAATAAATACAACAAATTGGGAATTAACCAATGGATATATGGCCCCTTGCTTTATGAAAGTAAAATAAACAGTTGGGTTGGCAGTTCAACATTTATTGATCTGCCTTTAATTAATGATCGGGCGCTAAGCTGGAGTGTTTGGAAATATAATGCGCATTCCTGGATCAGTTGGGGAATTGGTGCAGGATGGAAATCAGGCTGGTATGATCCTGAATCATGGAAAAGCGCCAATGACGGGGGTAATTCAGAATACGACATGAAGAAGTTGAATGGCAATGCATTGCTCATTTACAGTCCGGGTATCGTGCCCAATGTTACCGGTGCCTGTCCATCTATCCGCTTAAAGACTATGCGCGATGGGATACAGGAATATGAATATTTAAGACTGCTTGCTGGGCTTGATAAAACTGATAAAAATGTAAATGATATTGTAAATACAATCATTAAAGGCCCCTTTGGAGAACTATCAGTCGGCAACCTGAATGTGTGGAGCTATGATGCTGAAAAGTGGGACAAGACAAGAATTATGTTAGGCGAAAAAATAAATACGCACAACAAATAATTATCATCTTCATTAAATATTTTTTATCCAATGGAAAGCAATCAAACGCTTTTGCATACTAACCTGGCATCTTTCTATTCCGCCAGCGGTAAATTTGCATTACATTTAAATAAATAAGCAGGTCATTCCGGCCACTACAACAGCGTCATGAGAACAATCAGACTTTTTCTACTTCTATCTATTTATACCGTTTCGGATCTGGTGGCTCAGACTCCAGCAACCCATGAATACCATTTACTAATAGGAACGTACTCCAGTGATGAGAAGCCCAATGGTATTCATGTTTACCGGTTCAATACACAAAGCGGCGAGTTCAACATGGTACAGCCAGTGACTGAATTGTCTAACGCTTCCTACCTGGCCATTAGCAAGGATAGAAAAAATGTTTATGCCGTGAGCGAAGGAAGTGGGGGAGGAAGCGTCAATGCTTATGCATTTGATCCCCTTTCGGGCGCGCTCACCTTTATGAATAGTGTTCCCGCGCAAGGACCATGTTACGTTTCTGTAGATGACCACAAGGCAGCAGTTTTCACAGGCAATTATGGCGGAGGAAATGTAATCTCTATTCACCTGAATGCTGATGGTTCGTTTGCAGAACACCATGTTCAAACCGTTCAGCATGAAGGCAGTAGCGTTGTAAAAGAAAGGCAGGAAAAACCACACGTTCATTCCGTTGTGTTGTCATTAGATGACCGCTATTTGCTTGTGCCTGACCTGGGAACAGATAAAGTGTATCAGTATCGTGTTGATACAACCCAACAGCAAATGCTGACGCCATTGGATGCTCCGTTCATGGCCGTAAAACCCGGAGGCGGCCCAAGACACCTCACATTTCACCCAAATGGAAAACATGCCTACCTGGTCCTGGAACTGGTTGGTTCCGTGATGGCCTTCGATTACCGCAATGGAACGCTGATAGCGAAACAGACCATCAGCATGTCGGCCCCTGAATTTAAAGGCCGTGTATCGGGAGCCGACATTCATGTTTCTCCTGATGGCAAATTTCTATACGCATCCAATCGTGGAGATGCCGATGAGATCGCTATCTTTTCCATCGACAAGAAGGGAAGACTTACATTTGTTAATCGCCAATTCGTGCTGGGAAAAACACCCCGTAATTTTGTTATTGATCCCACGGGCAATTTCTTGCTTGTAGCCAACCAGAATACCAACGAAGTAATCATTTTCAAACGCGACCAAAAGACCGGCCTGCTAATACCGACCGGAAAAAAGATTGAAGCAATTAAACCTGTTTGCTTAAAGTTCGCAGCAGTCGGGGGATAAGGTCAGCACTCACGCATTGCAATTGCCAGCAGCCGCTCGAAAAAAATAATTGTTATATATTAAGACTGACTAAACCACTAATCGATCATGCGGGATTTCATTTCAATTTTGATAAAAAACTTCTTTCGGATTTTCCTGTTGGTCATCATAGTATACAACACAGCCTCTGCCCAGTCACAGGATGAAGCCCTGGTTGCTCAGGCCATCGAGCGATTCAGGGTTGCCATGGTGCAGCCAGACAGCATAGTGTTGGCAGATATTGCTTCGGATGACCTGGAATATGTTCATTCCAGCGGCACGGTGAGAAACAAACAGGGGTTTATTGATGAATTCATGAAGCGATGGACATACTTTACCAAAGCGACCATTTCTAATCAAACAATTAAGGTCACCGGTAACAACGCCATCGTTAGGCATCGACTAGTGGCAGATTCTAAAATTGCCGGATACCCTCCGGTCATTGACATCATCATCCTGATGGTTTGGAGAAAGGAGGATGGCAAATGGAAGATGCTGGCCAGGCAAGCAGCAAAAATACCGCAGTAGCAAGCCTCAAGCTTCAGGCTAAAGCAAACTGACTTGTAGCTTGTGGCTTGCAGCTTGAAGCTCTTTCAATAAGCCTTCACCACGCGCCTGATCTTTCCATCCACCTTGGTGATGATATACAATTCTTTTTTAAACTGATCATAGGCTACCCGCAGATGTAATCGTTTCGTCTGGCTCATCTCCTGAAGATTTGTTTCTTCGCCATTTTGTGTGATCGTTAGTTCATACACACTGGAATCGCTGAGTTGTTGATTGATGTTGACATAAAACAATTTCCCATTCACAATGTCTCCAAAAATATATTTGTTTCTCAAGGATTGAAGATCACCCTCATAGATATAGCCTCCGCTGATGGCGTATCCTTCCTCATGATCATATTGTGCAAAGGGTCGTTTATAAAGGTCAAGGTCACTCTTACGGAGTTGGAAAACAGTTTTCATGTCCCTCAGCGTGGCAATTCCATAGTTGCCCTCCCGATTGGGCCAGCCATAGTCACCGCCATTCTCGATAACATTAAGCTCTTCAATGTTTGCTTCACCGATGTCTGTCGCTATCATTCGATTTCCATGGGCATTGTCCCACGCCATACGGTGAGGATTTCTGAACCCATAGGCATAGATCTCTTTCACGGTTAGCGGATCTGTTTCGTTCACAAAAGGATTGCTGGCGGGGATACCATACTTTCCGTTCCTGCTATTGCTGCCGGCAGGATCAATTCTCATGATACATCCTAAAAACGATTTCAGATGATGCCCCAGCTCAGGATGTTTAATGTTATTAGAGCCTCCGTCACCATATCCGAAATACAACAAACCATAATCAGGATCATTTTTTTTCAACCCTGGAATAAAGGCTATATCCTGGCACCCGTGCGCGAACGTTGGCGCATGAAGCCGAATCAACTCTCGATGGTTTCCGCTAAAGACCTTAGCATGTACATCATCCATTTTCCATTCTGCAATCACCCACTGCACCTCCGACCTTATAGAATCTGAAATGACGTAATCCGCGGGCTGTCCTATAAAAGTTTCTGCATGGCTTATATAAATAAGTCCGTTGTTGAGAAAATCCGGGTGAAAATCAAAGCTCCCGACTCCGGTTGCAATTCCAGGTCCGCTCTGGAAACCTTTAATTTGTTCCCGTACATCCAGGAAGATCTCTGCTTTGCCATCCCTGATCCTGTAAATGACACCATGCTGATCACTGGCAAACAGCGTTCCATCGCCCGAAGGATGCGCTCTCAAGGTGACAACTCCCAAGTCCGTTGAATTACTTAGCCTGGGAAGTTGAACTTCTTCTTCCAGCACTATCTTCAATCCTGATTTTTTAATAGGTGCCACAAGCCTTCCTGTCAATCCAGCTTCATCGTTTTTTTTACTTATCGATAACGGTTCAATATGATGCAATTTGGTTTCATGCTGAATGTAAGCCAGGATGTCGCTGATCTGAGTCTCCTCCATCCACGCAAACCCAGGCATCATCAGTTTGTATCTGAGGTGAAGGGCAGCAGCTCTTTCCAGTCCTGATTCAATTTCTTTTGAAGGATTGTTGACAAAATTTAGTAAAGCTCTTTTGGAAAGCAGGTTTGTAATCCCTCCGAGCGGTGGTCCGATTCCATCATCCTGAAGTCCGTGACAGCCCATGCAATGTTTTCTAAAAAGTGTTTTCCCTTCAGCAAGCGTAGCAGCATCAGATGCATATTCCTTTTTAGGTAACAGGTAAATGATAACGCCGACAACAAGCAGAATCGTTATGAAATAGAATATGTATCGCACCATGCAGGAAAATTAAGAATTAACAATGAATTGAAAACTTCCCTAATACATGTCAATCTAAGGAGCGTTGGAATTGTCTAACAGAGGGTGAATACAACTTCAAAATTCCATTATCTTTACTTACGACCTCATTTGCAATGCAAGGCAATCGGCACTTCTGTCTATTTTTTCTCTTTGCGCTCATTTTCTCTTGCGAAGAAGAAGAGGTTAGTTTGCTTACTTATCCCTCTGTATATCATAAATCCGAATTAGAGTCTACGGGAAAGTTGCGGGTTTTTTCTTTGGCTGGTGAAATCAATAATAATTCGGTTATTAATCGGTTCATCCAAAATGACACTTCATTTTATAACTACTACTTCTACTACATCAATAATGAACATGGAATCATGGACACTGTCTATTTCGTTGACAGGCAGCACGCCAGGCTATCACATCAATATACTAACATGGATTGCATGCCTGCCATGGGGCGCAGAAATCTTATTTTGACACAAACCGATACTGCAAGTATTTGCTGCACCTATGGTGAAGTATTTACGCGAAGTTTCTCCTATTACTTGGTCAGGGTGAAACCGGAAGTTCATTCCGAATTCATATATTCTTCAACCAGGGGCGATTACTATTTTGGCTTTTGGGGGCAGCGCAAATATGTATTTAATGAATCTCATGGACAGTTGGTTGCTCCCATGATACTTTATATAAAACATTCAGTCAACTATTACAGTGGATTTGAGAACAACTTTCTGCAACCTGATTTTTATTCCAACCTGGCCGTAGGTGACACGGTAACGCTAATGGAATCCGTGATCCTCTTAGAAAAGTAAATGTGGAAATAATGCCTCCAAATTATACGATTGCATTTTTGCGCAGGGGCTGTAAAGAGTCTGGAACATTACTCTGGTTTTTGTTCATCCTGGCTATTTTTTCCTGTGGGGAGGAAGAGGTTCATCCCATTTATGTGGCACCACCAAATCTTTCCGATGAGCCTGCTGATGTCGGCTTGCAATGGGCTGACATGACGTTGTATACTATCCGGTTTTCGGCATTTAATACGCCAACCTATTCCTCAAGGTCATTAGGTTACCTGGGTTTAGCCATGTATGAATCAATTGTTCCAGGCGACCCAAATCATCGGTCTATGCGCGGTCAGCTGAGCGGGCTTACCCTTCCGCTAGCGGAAGCGGGCAAGCCCTATCACTGGATTTTGTCTTTGAATGCTGCACAGATTACGTTGTTAAAATTATTATACCCGGCACCCGCCAACTCCCACCGGTTTATTCATGAGCGAATTGATTCGTTGTCAAACGCTGTGTATACCCAACAGGCAAAAGACATAGATCCGGAAATTGCAGATCGCTCCGCAGAATTCGGAAAAGCAATAGCGTTGGCAATTTATGAATGGTCGCTTACCGACGGAGGTGATCAGGGTTATACCAGAAATTTTGACCCGAATTTTGTTTTCCCGACAGGGCCATCTTATTGGGTACCCCCTGTTAGGGGCCAGACCGTTAGTGCATATCCTTTACATCCGCATTGGGGCGAAAATCGCGTCTTCGCAAGTGGCAATGAGAATATGCCCATACCGGCCATCATTCCTTTTTCAACCGACCCTGCTTCGGACTATTACAAAATGTATAAGGCCGTGTATGAGAAAGATAAAATCCTCACGTTGGAGGAAAGAGAGATTGCCGCCTGGTGGGGTGATGACCCCACAGAAACATTTTCACCTCCCGGGCATTCCTATTACATCGCAACAGTTGCAGTAAGAAATAGTAATGCCGGTATTATGAAAGCCAGTGAAGCCTTTGCGCGTGTAGGCATTGCCGTTGCAGATGCTTTTATCAATTGCTGGGAGATCAAGTACACTTATTTCAATGAAAGACCTTCCAGCTTCGTAAACAAATACATTGATCAATCGTGGAGGCAATTCTGGCCAGAACCTCCGTTTCCTGCATTTCCATCAGGGCATTCTATGCACTCTGCCGCCATGGCCACCGTGTTGACCGACCTTTTTGGTGAACCATTCTCTTTCACCGATCATTCGCACGAAAATTATCGAAGGACCGATGATCTGCGATTTTTGGATTTGACTTACCCGGCCCGAAGCTTCACCAGTTTTTGGGAGGCCGCAAATGAAAGTGCTTATAGTAGGTTTTTGGGTGGCATTCATACGCAACAAGATAACGAAATTGCGCTGCAGGAAGGAAAAAAGGTTGGTGAAAATGTAAATGCACTTCAATGGACAAAGTGAGGCGTTGAGGTGCTGAATTGACTTTGGTGCTGCGCCTTACGTGGACGGTTGCCATAATGAGTTTGCCCATCACTTAGCTTTCTTTGCTTCAGCGACTACGGTTTTTCCAGGGATAGTGTAGAGTGCATACTTGCCTGCCGGGATCCGATGTCCCTCCATGAGGATTCCTTCTCCGAAACTGATTTTGGTTGATTCATTGGCACCCGTGCGCCAGACTTTATCATAGGCACCAGGTCGCCAAAGACAATACGGTCTCTGGTGCTTGGCCGTAAGTATTCAATAGTGATGGAGGACAAGGCAATATCCTGCCTGATGCTCTGCAAGGGGCTCGATGCCGGAACCTTAAGTTCTTGTCCGTTTGCCGCGAAAAAACTCAGCGACAAATAAAGGGCAATGCTAAAGTTTGTTTTCATATGACATGGGTAATTGATGACGTTTCTATTGAAATTGCAAGTGCTTCTCTATACTAAGTTAGCCAGGGAAAAGGTAAAATGCATCTCGATCCGTTCGGAACACACAGAGAGAGCTTACTCGGTTAATCTCTCATCCCCATGAGGTTGTCAATGGTTCCTGATGGTTTGACTATTGACCAATGAAAAATGGAACAATATTTGTTAAATTGCTGTTTCCAGCGTTGTTTATCAAAATAAAAATCCATTCAACCAACCTTCACACTGTATGCAAAACAGAACCCGCTCATTAGCGAAATCATTTTTCAAATTGATTTTGTTGGCAGTAATGCTATTACCCACACTTTCATGGGCGCAGAAGAAGAAATCGTCAAAGCCCGCCTACGTTGTCACTTCGACGGGTAAACCTGTTAAGGGTTATGGTGCAGCATCCTATACGTTGCCCGCGAGCGAACAGTATATGTCCGCTTGGCTTGTTGCCGGACCTGTGCGCCTAGATACCACAGCAGGGAATCCGCAAGCGGAGACTCAAACCAGTTTTTTCAAGGAAGACATTCAACCCGTAACCGTTCTCACCAATAAACCCATCGCACCGCTGGTGCTTAAAGGAAAACAGTATCCCTGGCAGCTTGTAAAAACATCAACTGATATCATAGACCTGGATAAACAATATGCGGGAGCAGACTTTGCTGCAGCATTTGCCCTCGCGGAGATCAAAGCGGATAAGGAAGTAAAAACATTTCTCAGCGTTGGCAGCGATGATGGCATTCGCATATGGCACAATGGCAAACTTATTCACGATAACTGGATACCACGCGGGGTGAATAAAGATGATGACCTGGTGCCAATCACCCTTCAGCCAGGCAGTAACCAGATCTTACTGAAAGTCCAGGACATTCAACAGGGTTGGGGATTCGTTATCAGATTGCTAAGCAAAGAAGCGATAGCTGATCAACTCATCACCGCATCCGGTAAAGATGACATCGATCAGATCAACTTGTTATTGGAAGCTGGTGCAAACCTGGAGAAAAAAAATGCTTCCGGATTAACGGCATTGAGTAATGCACGCATGAATGGTCGTGCGGATGCTGCCCAACTGCTTGTTTCAAAAGGCGCCAAAGAAAGTGCTGTCCCTCCTGTAGACGTACTGATCAACGGGCTATACCATTCCCTGGATGGAAAAGCGGCCTCAGGTATTGCTGTCCTTGTTTCCAAAGATGGTAATGTGCTCTACAAAAAAGGATTCGGTTATGCTGACATCGAAAAAAAGGAACTCATCAAACCGGATACAAAATTCAGGATTGGTTCGATCACCAAACAATTTACCGCAGCCGCTATTTTAAAATTACAGGAAGAGGGAAGAATTTCAGTGACGGACAAGCTTTCGAAATTTCTCCCTGACTTTCCAAGGGCAAATGAAATTACCATCCACCAACTTCTTACGCATACTTCCGGTATCCACAGCTACACCGGAAAACCTGAGTTTATCACCAAGGTAACATCACCCATAACGGAAGAAGCGCTGATAGCTTTTTTCAAAAATGATCCGTATGATTTCAACCCGGGTGAGAAATGGCAATACAACAATTCGGCTTTCTTTCTTCTCGGTCATATTATCGGCAAGGTCACTGGCAAACCCTATGGTGAATATTTGAAGGAAACTTTTTTTGATCCGCTGCACATGACGAACACTGGTGTTCATACTTCAAAATTGAATTTGCAAAACGAAGCAAAAGGATACACGAAGGAAAACGGTCAATATAAATTGGCCACCAACTGGGACATGTCGTGGGCAGGTGGGGCAGGGGCGCTCTATTCAACCGTTGAAGATCTTTATACATGGAATGAAGCTCTTTTCAATGGAAAAGTGCTCCAGGAAAATAGCCTGAAAGCCGGTTTCACACCCGTGGTCTTAAGCAATGGCAAAAAGCCTGACAACGCAAACTATGGCTATGGCTGGGCCCTTGGCGATTACCGCGGTCAGGATATCATTGAGCATGGGGGTGGATTACATGGCTTCATTTCACAGCTGGCCCGTTATCCGGAAGAAAATGTTACGGTTGTGCTGTTAACTAATATTGCACCTCCTGAAGTCAATATTAGTAGTAATACCATTGCTGAATTTCTTTTGTGGGAAAAAATGGAGAAACAAAAATCCAGGGTGGTGAATACTTCTGTTTCGGAAGATATAAACCAGTATGTCGGGCGTTATGACTTTCAGGGTGCGGTTATGATCGTCACCGCGGAGAATAATAACCTTTTCGCCCAACTAACCGGGCAACCGAAGTTCCCGATCTTTCCTTACGGAGAAGGTGAGTACTTCTGGAAAGTGGTTGATGCAAAGATCAGATTCATAAAAAATGCCAACGGTGAAGTTGGATACGGAGATTTCGAGCAAAATGGCAACAAACTTAAGGTATCCAAGCTGAAAGACGAGCTCATTGTTTCCATAGACAAGGCCCTCTATATATTGTATTCAGGAAAATATGACTATGGCAATGAACTGATCATAACCATTAGCACAGAAAATGACAGAATTTTTGCACAAGCCACGAACCAACCCAGGTTTGAGATATTGCCGCTTTCAGAAAAAGAATTTACGATAAGGGAGCTTAATGCGAGACTACTATTTGTGAAGGAACCGGATGGAAAAGTAAATAAATTTATTCTCGACATGGCGGGCCAGAAGAAGGATGTGGTTCGGTTGCCAAGATAAAAAGTTGGAAAATCGCAATAGAATTTGGAATAGGAACGCGGACGGTCGGGGTGGGGCCTGCCTGCCGTGGATCTCTGAAATCAGGGAGGTATACCCATCGATGCTACAGTCATCAGTAAGCCTTCGGCAGATTTGTTTTTTAGAATAGCCGTCAGTCGAATTGTTTCACTTATCCCTACCGTGGCAGCGCTTAAGGTTGTTGATAACTTTACTTTGCATTGATCACTGGATAGCAGCTTCTTTGTATACCATTGGATATTTACGGAATAGGAAGGGGTTCCGAAGTTTCGTTAAATAATATCCTTAACGTTTGGTCTCCATCATATAATCATTGAGTAAAGCGAGGTGCCATACACTGATTGTATGATAAATATTTATTTAAAATCTAAGACAATCACCAATAAGCGCACTTGACAATGCTTTTTTTTCAAAATTGTTGAAGTATTTCTAAATTCTTGCTCAACTAACTATCTGATCTATTCTGGTTTAAACGACTTTCGGCTCAGTAATCGTTTTAATAAGTGACCCGCACCTTTAGTATTGAAAAGTGCATTTTTCTATCTTACAAAAAGATTTCCTGACCTCACCCGATCCAAAATGAATATTCTGGAGAAATGTGAAACGGTGATACGGCAATATGATTTCTCAAGCATCATTGCTGGGGTGATCACGTTGACAATTTGCATTATCCTTGAATTGTTCGCACTTCCTTTCAGGCAAACTTCCCTTTACAAATTTTTTCATCCCAGTAAAAGTATCGTCACAGATCTTATTATTGCGCCGATGTACATGCTGGGCATATTCAGCATCATTAAAACCGTCTTTTTCTTCGAGACGAATATTTTACCTGCGAAATTTCATGTTGCGGATCATGTGCAATCACCCTGGCTCCAGTTCTTTATTTATCTCGTGATCGTTGATTTTTTTAACTACTGGATCCACTGGTTTCACCATCAGATTGAATTTTTGTGGCAGATCCATAAATTTCATCATGCTGCAGTTGATTTTATACTGCTCACCGGGAACAGAATTCATCCCCTTGAAAGAATTATTCACAACCTCGTTGTTTTTATTCCGCTTAGATTTATAGGAGCACCAGCTGAAACTTATGTGTTACTTGTATTAGTGATCACGGTCATTGATGAAATGCAACATTCCATAGTTAATTGGGATTTGGGCTGGATTGGAAGAAATATCTTTTTTTCGCCTGTTGGACATCGCATTCACCATTCAAAAGAGCTGGAGCATTGGGATAAAAACTTCGGGGACATTTTTGTCTTCTGGGACAAAATGTTTGGAACGTATTATCGCGGAAAAAAAATAAATACGGAAGTTGGTGTGACGCAAAACTGGTTTAACAGACACGGTATTATTTTTGACCTGATTCATTCAACGTATCTGTCGATTAAGGAATTCAATGAAAGCGTCTTCTCCGGCCGTTGGAAAGCGAGGCACCTAAGATAGGGGGGAGCCGGCTGAATAAGCTTTCAAACCATTAAGACAGCAATCGCCATTCCCACCGATTCGCTAAAGCAGGAGTAGCTGGTTAACTTATTAAGCGAGTTAGCGAAGCAATAGTTATATAATGGTCATGCGTTATCCGCTAAAGCGGGACAAGTTCCGCTAAAGCGGGACAAGTTGTAACATTACGACCCCAATCTACGGCGAGCCCCCCGTGAAAAACTTATTAATAAGATTTTGTAGCAGTTTTAACCCGTCGAGGCTTCTCTAATTGTACCTTACGTTAATCTATCAACAGGGCTGATGCGATAACAAACTGCCCTAGTCAATTTTAATATGCTGACGCGGCTAATCATTTCCTTGTGTTGTTCACTCGTGGAGACAGTACACTATTTTCCATATCTTTAGAGACATAGAAGAATAACCATTTTGAAATATGACCAATGCAAAAGGATATGCTGTCCAAACCCCCACTACAAATTTAGCTCCGTGGAATTTTGAGAGGCGTGAAGTAGGGCCCCTCGATGTTCAGGTTAATATAACATACTGTGGTGTTTGCCATTCTGATCTTCACCAGATCAGAGACGAATGGTTCCCCGGAATTTTCCCTATGGTGCCGGGCCATGAGATTGTTGGAGGAGTTATAAAAGTTGGTAAGGAGGTAACAAAATTCAAGATTGGAGATCTTGCCGCGGTGGGTTGCCTTGTTGATTCTTGCCGGACATGCGATAACTGCAAGGAGGGATTAGAACAGTATTGCCTTAATGGGCCCGTTGGAACATACAACGCTCGTTCAAAAGATGGTACGCCAACTTACGGAGGCTATTCTAATACCATTGTTGTGCACCAGGATTTTGTATTGTCCATCTCCAAAAAATTATCTCTTCCCGCCGTGGCACCTCTTCTCTGCGCAGGGATCACTACCTATTCTCCGCTCCGATATTGGAAAGTAGGTAAAGGTCACAAGCTTGCCGTGTTAGGATTAGGCGGACTTGGACACATGGGTGTTAAGTTCGGTGTTGCATTTGGCGCTGAAGTAACCGTGTTAAGCACCTCGGCTTCCAAGGAACCGGATGCAAAAAAACTGGGCGCTCATAAGTTTGTACTTACTTCAGATCCGAAGCAGATAAAAAATGCTAAGGGATCTTTTGATTTCATTCTCGACACCGTTTCAGCACCACACGATCTTAAACTTTACTTATCGTTGCTTAAAACTAACGGCACACATATTATGGTTGGAATACCTCCTGGAATAAGTCAAGTGCACCCTTTTAGTTTAATGGATGGAAGAAAAAGTCTTGCCGCCTCAGGTATCGGTGGCTTGCCGGAAACGCAGGAGATGCTGGACTACTGTGCCGAACATAACATTGTTTCAGATATTGAAATGATAGACATCAAAGACATCCACAAAGCGTATGACCGCATGGTAAGAGGGGATGTTCGGTACAGATTTGTAATTGATATGGCTACATTATAGTTTCATCTGCCTAATCTAACAATGGATAAATCGTTCATTGCAGTTAAGCCTTCTCGTTCGTTAATTTGTCATCTTATGAAAAATGTATTCCATTCTTGCATTGTTCATATTTTTCAAAATGTTACCCGGCTCAAGATCAAAAACGGCCTGCCCTGACTCGTCGGGGGTGCTAATGTTACGAATAACTATAGAAATTCATTGATGAAATCCCAGGACTCTCTTTTGTTCGCAGAACCTCTTTAAACTAGCTGTTGTTGTTGATTTTAAAGATTACATGACTAATTTTTTTGAATATATAAAAACCAATTCGTCCTTCGTTAAGCTCGCTTTTGATGATTTGTTATTTGCGGAATACAAATGCCCGATAAAAGAAAATAGATTGCCAATCTGGTCTGACGCGAATTATCTAGCTTATGTTTTGAGTGGACGGAAAATTTGGTCGGCGGATGGCGTCTCTTATGAATTAAAAGAAGGAGATGCCATTTTTGTTGCGAAAGGTGCGCATTACATCGAGCAGATATTGGAAAAGGAATTTTGTCTCTTGATTTTCTTTTTCCCCGATGAGTACCTCGAAGGGGTACTGGAGTATGCAAATTTCCAAAAGAACAAAGCTCCAACGAAACCACCGAAGTTAATTCCAATAGATGTTAATGAACCGCTAAAGATTTACTTTCAATCGATGGCTTCTTTTTTCTTGCAAAAGAAAGGCCCTCTCAAGCAATTGCTTGACTTAAAATTTAAAGAACTATTAGTACAACTTCTCAATTATCAAAACAGCCCTCCGTTAATCAGTTTTTTTGACTCTATTGTTTCACCTCCGGAAAGAAGATTCCGGCAAATGATTGAAAATAACCTGCAATTCAATCTAGGAATTGAAGCGTACGCAAAAATGGCCGGCATGAGCATATCGACCTTTAAACGTTTTTTCAAAAACGTCTTCGGAAGCTCACCTGGACAATACATCATTAACAACAGACTTACATTTGCTTCCATACTTCTGAAAAAAAGCAATAAAACCATTCAGGAGATAGCTTACGAAAGTGGTTTTGAAAGTCCTGCACACTTCACCAGGATGTTCAATAAGAAATACAAAATATCTCCCTCCAAATACAGAGATCGAAATTGATCTAAAACATCAAGACTTTGATCTGATTTGCAATTAACGACACGTATAGCTTTACGTTCATTTGCATAGACTATAATTCAACGCCTACATTTTTTATTGTCACTCTTTGAGTTCAACGAGTGAGCAAGTGCTAGGATATTGTCTTAACTGAAATAACCATGGAACTTTAAATGCTTTGAAATGAAAAATAAATTATTCGGGCTGCTGATTTTTATTGTTATAGAAAGTAGCACCGCTCAAGATACGATTAGGCTTAAATTGCAAGATGCGTTGGATGCGACAATCAAAAATAATAAGGAAATCTTGCTGGCTACACTTGATCAGGAAAGTGCGGTAGCCAAATTCAACCAAACCAATACAGTTTTTCTTCCACAAGTAAACCTGAGCTATACCGCCGTGGTGACTAATAATCCATTAAATGCATTTGGGTTTAAACTTCAGCAGCAATCAGTTTCCCCGTCTGACTTTAATCCTCATTTATTAAATAATCCTTCAACAACTCAAAACTATATGACCAAGGTGGAGTGGAATCAACCCCTTATAAATCTGGACTTGGTCTATCAACGCAGGGCTGCTGAGCAGCAAATTGATGTTTATTATTATAAAACAAAGCGAACAAAAGAATATCTCATGTTTGAGGTTCAAAAGGCATACGCGCAACTTCAGTTGTCGGATCAAGCTACGACGGTATTAGAGGAAGGGCTTCGTACCGTTAACTCAATTTTCCAATCATCAAAAAACTATTTCGAAAAAGGATACCTCCAAAAGTCGGATTTGCTCCTGGTGCAAGTCCAGGTAGCATCAATCGAAAGCAAATTGGCGGAAGCAAAAAGCAATGTGCACAATGCTTCTGATTACATCAATCTATTAATGGGCATTAAAAGTGGGCCTATTTATTCTGTTGAACCATTAGAAAAAGTTATTCAGGTAGAAAATCCCGAAACTCAGGTCCCTGAGGACAGAGCTGATTTTAAAGCGCTGAGATCAGCCTTAAAAGCCCAGGAGACAATGATCAATTCAGGAAAAATGTTATACCTGCCCAAACTAAATGCTTTTGCAAATTACATGTTCAACGATAAGACGGCCTTTGGTTTCGGGTCGAACTCCTATTTGGTAGGTGCGCAATTCTCCTGGAATTTATTTAACGGAACTGCTCTTCATTACCGAACTACTGAACTAAAGATAGCGCACGCTAAGATTGAGCAACAATTAAGTTATCAAAAGGAACAGAGCCAACTGGAGTTGAACAAAACATTCCGTCAACTTCAGGACATTCAATTTGCTTTGCAACAACATGAAACTTCGGTAAATCAGGCCGCTGAAGCATTGCGAATTCTTCAAAACCGCTTCCAGCAAGGATTGGTATCTACCGATGATTTACTCCAATCGCAAACAACTCTTTCCGAGCAAAAGCTGCATCAAACGGAAGCCATATTTAAATACCAAACCACACGCGCCTACCTGCAATTTTTAACATCTACTTCTGAAAATAAACGATGAATACTATGAACATTCGATTTAATCAATCTGCGGGAATTCTATTTTTGATAGCTAATGTCTTTTTAACTTCTTGTTCGGGAGACAAAAAGGAAAAAGAATTAAAAAAAGATAATCCGGTTTCAGTCCAGGTTGGAATCCCTACCCAACAATCAGACGAAAAAATCACCGTGAGCGGGCAGATTGAATCACAAGAAACAGCGGCAATCAGTACACGGATGATGGGATTTGTATCAAGCATCAAAGTAAAACCTGGAGATGTGGTTCAAAAAGGTCAATTGCTAGCGACCATTAGCAATGGCGATATTTTGGCCAAACGTGCACAGGCACAGGCAATGATTGCCGAAGCTGAAGCTGCATTAAAAGATGCTCAAAAGGATTATGAGCGATTTGGAGAATTATATAAGCAGCAAAGCGCTTCTGCAAAAGAATTTGAAAATGCATCCCTGCGCTACAATTCTGTAAAGGCAAAAGCAGAAGCCGCTCAACAAATGAAAAATGAAACAGATGCCATGCTTGCTTACACCAATCTGGTGGCTCCTTTTTCCGGTGTAGTAACACAAAAAAATATTGATGAAGGGAGCATGGCAAATCCCGGAATGCCCCTTCTTACCATGGAACAGCCCGATGATTACCACGTGAGAGCTTTTGTTTCGGAAGATGAAGTCGGCAAGTTAAAAAATGGGATGGATGCGGAGGTAACCGTAAAATCAACAGGAAAAAAAATAAACGGTAAAGTTTCTGAGATCAGCCCATCTTCACAATTCACGGGTGGACAATTTCAGATAAAAGTAATTATACCTGCAAGGGAAAACACAGGGCTGTTTTCCGGAATGTACGTTAACGTCAATATCCCTTTAAAAAATGATTCTGGAGTTCAAAGCCTGTTTGTTCCTGCTTCAGCAATAATTCATAAGGATCAATTATCCGGTTTGTATACAGTAAGTGAAGATCAGACAGCGCGATTGCGCTGGCTCAAAGTTGGAACAGCGTATGGCAATGAAGTGGAAATTCTTTCTGGCTTAAACCCAGGGGAAAAGTTCATCACGCAAAGTGAAGGTAAGTTATACAGCGGAGTACCTGTGTCAGTGAAGTAATCAATTGAATTAATGATCCCAAAATGAAAAAAGGTTTGTCAGGAAATATTGCAAAGGCGTTCCTCCAATCAAAGCTCACCATATTATTGATGATTGCATTTCTGTTGATCGGTGGTTATAGCACGATGTTCATCCCACGTGAGGAAGAGCCACAGATAGATGTGCCTACGGCAGATATTTTTCTTCGCTATCCTGGTGCATCGCCAAAAGAAGTGGAAGCACGAGTTATACAGCCGTTGGAAAAAATCATTTCCAATGTTAAAGGCGTTGAGTATGTGTACTCAACTTCAATGACAGGCCAGGCTATGATCATTGTTCAATTTTATGTAGGCGAAGACGTTGAGCGTTCACTCGTGAAGCTATATAACGAATTGATGAAGAATATGGACAAGATGCCTCCGGGTGTGTCCTTGCCACTAGTGAAAACTCGAACAATCGATGATGTGCCTGTTCTTGGATTAACGTTATGGAGCGAGAAATACAACGACTATGACTTGAAACAACTTGGGCAAGTACTCACTCATGAAATCAAAAAAGTACCGGATGTAGCTTCTGTTTCCATAATTGGTGGAAGAAGCCGTCAAGTAAGTGTGACGTTGGATAAGGATAAAATGGCAGAAAGCCATGTTGATTTTCTATCTATTGCAAAACAAATCCAGGGAAGTAATGTACAGTTGCAAGCAGGGAACATGGTTCGGTTCGATACAGCTTTTTTTATTGAGGCCGGAAATTTTTTAACCCATCGCGATGAAGTAGAAAATTTAATTATTGGAACTAATCAGGGACATCCGGTTTATTTAAAACAAGTGGCCACTGTTGAGGATGGAGCAGAGAGACCTTCCCATTATGTTTTTTATGGCAATGGTCATCACCATGAGTTAGCAGCAAAGTTCAATTCCGATTACCCTGCAGTTACGTTGTCAATTGCGAAAAAGAAAGGCGCAGATGCCATGAGTCTATCCAGTCGCATAATAGCAAAGGTCGAACACTTAAAGAAGGAGTTAGTCCCTTCGGAAGTGCAAATCACCGTAACACGAAACTATGGGGAAACAGCATCTGAAAAAGTGTCTGAACTTTTGCTCCATCTCTTTGTCGCTATTATTGCGGTTACCGGTTTTGTGATGCTGGCCATGGGTTGGCGAGGTGGACTGGTAGTTTTTTTATCAGTACCTGTAACTTTTGCGCTCACTTTGTTCACCTACTACTTATTGGATTATACCCTCAACCGGATTACACTTTTTGCCTTAGTATTTATTACTGGAATTGTGGTCGATGACTCGATCGTCATTGCGGAGAACATGCACCGGTATTTTAAAATGAAACGTATGCCCTTTTTACAAGCCGCGATCTTCGCCATTAATGAAGTCGGCAATCCTACCATCCTGGCAACATTTACAGTTATTGCTGCAGTACTGCCAATGGCCTTTGTATCCGGAATGTCGGGGCCCTACATGAGTCCAATGCCAATTGGGGCATCCATCGCGATGATGTTTTCACTCATCGTAGCACTCACCTTAACACCCTATCTCGGTTATATTTTTTTGAGAGAAAAGGAAGGTCATGAAGAAAAGGAATCGCCCACGCTGGAGCAATCAAGAATTTACAAATTGTATAAAGCCTTCATTAATCCATTGCTGGAGACCCGTTGGAAGCGTTGGGCTTTTATTACGGGAACAGTCGCTATGCTGCTTGGCTCAGTTTCATTTTTCTATACAAAATGGGTGACGGTAAAAATGCTCCCATTTGATAATAAGAGTGAGCTTCAAGTTGTGATTGATATGCCGGAAGGAACAACGCTTGAAAGAACTTATGTTGTAGCTCAGGAAATTGCTCAGTACATATCCAAACAAGAATTGGTTAAGAATTACCAGGGATATGTGGGTACAGCCAGTCCGATAAGTTTTAACGGTTTAATGCGCCATTACGATTTAAGGAGCGGCGATAACGTAGCGGATATACAAGTGAATCTGGTAGATAAGAAAGAACGTGATATTCAAAGCCACGAAATAGCAAAGCAACTTCGCCCGGCAGTGCAAGGAATTGCTAAGAAATACAATGCAAATGTAAAGATGGTGGAAATTCCACCCGGCCCTCCGGTACTTTCCACCATTGTGGCTGAAATTTACGGGCCTGACTATGATGAACAGACTAGCATTGCAAGTCAACTCAAAGCGTTAGCTGGCAAAACGGAAGGAGTAGTGGATATAGACTGGATGACAGAATCAGATCAACCTGAATACCGGTTTGAAGTTGACAAAGACAAAGCGATGCGTTCTGGTGTTGCTCCTGCTCAAATTACGGCCACCATAAATTCAGCTTTGTCAAATATGGCAGTGGGCGTACTTCACGATCCGGTTTCCTTCGATCCGGTGAATATCGTTTTACAATTAAAGGATTCGGATAAGGGAAGTATCAACGAGATCAAAAATCTGAAAGTTCTAAACCACCAGGGGAATCCAATTCAAATAGGCGATCTCGTTCGTGTCACAAAAAGTATCAAAGAAAAGAGTATCTACAGGAAAAATCAAAAACGAGTCGTTTTTGTGTTGGCTGATCTGGCCGGAAGATTGGAAGGCCCTTTTTATGCTATGATGGATATTTCAAAAAAACTGAAAGACATTAAACTGCCCAAAGGATATGAACTCCAAGAATCGTTTAATGAACAGCCGGAATTTGAAGATAATTATACTTTGAAATGGGATGGCGAGTGGCAGATCACCTACGCCATGTTTCGTGATTTAGGAATTGCATTCGTTGTGGTACTGGTGATCATATATATGCTCATCGTTGGTTGGTTTCAGGATTTTAAAGTTCCGTTCGTCATGCTTGCAGCCATTCCGTTATCATTGATCGGAATTGTACTGGGTCATTGGATGCTCAACGCATATTTCACAGCAACTTCGATGATTGGTTTTATCGCTCTCGCAGGGGTGATGGTTCGCAATTCCGTTTTGCTCATTGATTTTATCAATATTCGCCTGGAAGAAGGCGTTCCATTAAAACAAGCCATTATAGACGCAGGAGCCGTTCGAATTACGCCGATTTTATTGACAGCTGGGGCCGTGGCCTTTGGCGCAGTCATCATCTTATTTGATCCAATATTCCAGGGACTGGCCATATCTCTCATGGGTGGCACTATTACTTCTACATTTCTCACCCTAATAGTAGTGCCTCTCCTTTATTTCAGAATGATGCGTAGCAATAAGAACAACAAGAATTCTATCTATCCACAAACAAACAAAAAACAAAATGAAAACACTGATTAAAAACACCAGAAGAAAATTTATTGGAACATTGGCGTTGGGAGCATCTGCTGGAATAACCGCCATGGCAGTTCCGTTCAAAGAGAGCGCTAATTTGCTCACTGCCGGGGTGAACGAGTCGGACAGCTGGTTTAAGAGTATCAAAGGAAGTCACCGCGTCGTTTTTGATGCTGCGGAACCTAACAATGGCTTTCCCATTATCTGGACGTGGGGTTTTTACGCTACTAATAATGCAACCGGTTCGCCCGATAACGACCTCACTGCAGTATGTGTCCTTCGCCACAACGCCATGCCTTTTGCATTGGAAGATGGTCTGTGTAGCAAATACAAACTTGGCGAAACATTTACTATCCAGGACAACAAAACCAAAGCCCCGGCCCTGCGAAATCCTTACTACAATGCAAAGGACGGAGACTTTCCGATCAACGGTGTTGATGGCATAAAGAAGATGCAGGAGCGAGGTGCCATGTTTTGTGTCTGTAATCTAGCTCTCGTGGTATACAGCGGTATGGTGGCTAAAAAACTTGGACTCGATCCGGAAGCGGTCCGCAAGGAGTGGGTGAGTGGCGTACTGCCGGGAATTGAAATTGTGCCTGCTGGTATATGGGCACTGGAACGAGCACAGCGGCAGGGATGCTCCTACATTTTTGCCGGATAACCGTTGGCCCACAAAATAGTACAGCGAAGTGCAACCGTACTTACTTTTTAGCAAGCAAGCCATCGGCTTATTGTTTTCGTTGTGGTTTATTGCTGGAATCAACGGAGTGGCTCAGCAATTGGCGAGTAAGGCTGGTAAACAGCCTTACTCTTTAGAAGTGACTCCGAAGCTGCACTCAGCAGGTCATTCTCTCTATAGTGGAATTTATTTGAATCACCATCCGAATCTGGAAATGAATGTAACCTTTAAATACAAACAAATGGGTGCCTTCATGAGCAAGTATGTGGACTTAGTCGATACGCATTCGTCTATCAATTACTCTACCTTTGGTGTGTTCAGATCTTTTGAGCTCAGCAAGTCGCTTAAGCTTACACCCTACGTGGGCTATTTTTTTAGTCAGGCTAATTCATTTATGGATAAAGGTTCTGACCTGTGGGTTGGTCTGGTGACCAGACTTGACGTCAATGAACGGCTATGGGTTGAGAACACCACGCTTGCCGGTAACCTCTTGAATCACCAGGGTACTACTTCGCTAGCGAACAGAGTAAATGGTGCAGTGCTGATTGGAAAATTCAGATTTGATACCTATGTCTGGTATACGCATTCATTACATACGGCGCTTCATTTTGTTTCCGCAAGTCTTGCCCTCACGTCACCGGAATGGATCGTTACGCCGTCAGTATCCATGAAGGTACAGGTTTCCATGTTGCAACAAATCACGGAAGAAAGACCCGCCGGCACATTCGATCGTGGCGTGCTGATCTCCCTGATCGTCCCCATGGATTGCAGCAAGAAACGTACTGTAAAGGAGTAGAGTGGCGGGATTGAATGTCGAAGGAATTGGCTCATGGGAAGAAAGGTGGAGGTATAGGGTATAAGGGTTTGCACCAAATGTTGTTTGCTAACTTACACCTCTCGACTTCCAATTTCGCCTATCTCTACAGGAGGTTAGACTGACGTGATTGGGATCGTAAGTGTAGACTGGACTGAAGCGGCTGTTTAAATGCTCAGGCAATCATTACCTCTTCCCGACAAAATACGCATTCGCCCCCTTGTGAAATAAAGCAATGGAAACCACAATGGTTAGTGCGCCGTGCATCGCTAATTCAGCAGTGGAGTGGGAGAGGCTCAGTATAACATGATAAACAATCCAGGCAACGAGGAACCATCGGGCCCAGTTGGCGCCACGAAGCGCAAATAGTCCGCTCACAATGGCGAGCAGCCTCACCACTAAAACCCAGATCACATTCGGCTGTGTAGCAATCTCACTCAACTCCGAGACGTGATAAATAATACCGGCGGCGCCTGCGACCATAAACAAATAGCCGATCAGCGTAACAGAGAAGGGGCGTTTCATGATCACAAAATAAGAAAGTTCCACAACCCTTCGGCGGCCGTCATCCTAAGAAGGCCTTCGTTCGCGTGCGATACCCGTTGTAAATGACAAGTTGGATCACCTTTACTTTTTTGTCCGTCTTCCTGAGCTCAAAATGTCTGCAGACTATACACCTCACGGCTTTGCAAAGGACTTAGCGTTCCTTGGCGTCTTCGCGCCTCCGCGGTTAAATATGCTCACTATCATAAATGCCCTGGAACCGAAAGACCCTCCCATCCAAGTCGTTGCCACAAAATAGCTCAAAGGAAAACACATAGGTTCACAGTGAATCCTTCTAATTCACCTCGGGATTATTTACTTAATTCACCGGATGTCATCCACTTAGAACACTTCCCAAAAATCAATTATTATTCAGTCAAGACAGCATATCTTTAATCGACATAAATAAAGAGACATGAACCGTAGAAACTTTCTTCAGAAAAGTGCATTGGCATCATTAGCCGCAAGCACACTGCCCGGCACAACCCATGCGTTTGTTCCGGCACACAATTGGGATGGTTATGACTTTGGAAGTGGACCTAAAATTACGGATCGTTTAAACCAGGGTCCTTTTCCCACCTACAAACCAGAAGATGTTGTTCCAGGCTCAGACGTGGTCATGGCAACAACGCCTTCGAAAAAGCGCGTATCAAACTACGGAATGGGGTTGACAACCTACTTGTGCGATGAAGCAGGACCCGCCAAAAAAGAAAATGAGCCCCTCGAAAAATCTCTGGAAAAATTAGTCAGCCTATCGCTAGGTGATGTTCTTTACTTACGCCTCGATTGGCGAGACATTCAAAGCAAACCAGGCAAACTTGATTTCTGCAATCACTGGAAGATTGCTTTTGATTTGGCCAAACAATACAATAAGCGCATTGGCTTGCGTATCCAACTGATGAGTCCGGATATTGTGCCACAGTCGATGCCAGATTTTCTCTCAGACAAAGTTCCGTTGTATAAGTTTGGTACTACTAACGAGATTGGAATTCCGAACAAAGTTCAGTATGCTCCCCAGTACGATCATCCCGCTTTTATGCATGCGCTAAAAGAAATGGATGGACTGCTGGCCGACTTGTACAACGGGCATCCGCAGGTAGAATTTGTCGATACGTATATGTATGGATTTTGGGGCGAAGGTCACACGTGGCCTTTCCCGGATCAAAATCCCTTTCCTGATTATGTTAGTGCCGAAAATACTTTTGTCGAAATTTTTGAAATGCAATGCGCCAATTGGAAGAACACTCCATTGCTTACAAACACGCAACCCGATTACAGCAGAGTTGGTAACTCAGAAATTATTGACCGAACAGTAAGGTCTCACAACTGGCTTGTACGGATACTATTTTTATAGAAAATATGCAGATTGAAAGCCTGAGTAATCGCCCGGCGTGGACGGGTGGATTTATTGAGAATGGAATCGCTGATGGAACCTCTGACAGCTTAAAAATTTCAGAAGGCGTGACCCGATCTGATAATATCATAGCCCATGCAAAAGATGTTGGTGCACATTACTTCTCACTGTGGAATTGGCACAAGATACTGGCAGAACGACTCCTGCATTATTATGAACAATATCCTGATGCCATTGATGACCTGTCCTTAAGTATTGGATACCGAATACGACCATCCTGGATTTGGTCTTTTGAAAAGGATGGGCATCCGGGCCTTGTGCTTGGCCTGGTCAACGATGGTATTGCAGGAGTACCCGGAGCGTTGCGTATTTCAATTGTAAGCAATACCGGACAAAAACTTGGTGAAGGAAGTTTGGATCCAGGATATCCGCGTCCTGGAAGGGTACGTCAGGCTATGTTCCTTCTTCCCAAAGGAACAAATCCTGAAGGAGTAAGAATGTATGCAGAAATAGAAGTAAAAGGTTTACGGTACAAAGCAAAATGGGCCTGTCATCAGAAGACTGAGGAAGATGGAGCCTTGATCATTCGCAGGAATATTTAAGTGCTGTCCTCAGTGTATTGATGTTCGAAAGCTAATTACTGCAGGCAGTAAGTGATCCCTGTTTTGTTCTTCGTCGAAGGGTTTGTGAATTTAACCGCGCCCTGCACCGATACGATAGTAAAATTTCAGCTGATTTGTTAATTTGGTTTCATCCGGCAACGAATACAGCATTGGCGATACACGAAAACAACAAAGAACCGTTCCGAAATGAAATACTGGTATCAGAGACCCCATAAGTCTATTTCAGAATATGTGCGTACAGTTTTAATATTGGAAGGGTTTTCGCAATCCGCATCTTCCGATTTGCCGCTGGTCACCAATGGTATGCCAGCCCTCTTTTGCTGCACGGAGAAAGACCCGACAGGAGGTGTGAGGATCACCCGGTTAACGTTGTTTGGAAAATCGATACCTTCCGAATGTTGGGAGGTCGATCAAGATAAAACGATCATCGCCTGTTTCTTTATGCCGTTTACAATGGCAGGTATCTTCAACATTCCTGCGGCGAAACTTTTAGATACGCCGGTTGACCTTCACAACTGGATCCCGCATAAGACCAATGCCATCAGAACACAATTAATGTATGCGGAGTCGACCCAACAAAAAGTCGAAGTGCTTGAGCATTTCCTCATTCACCAGCTTCAGGAAAACAGCAAGGTGTGTGAGATTATCCGGTCCGCCACAGATGAGATTATGAACCATCCGGACACAGAGATCTTAACCACGCTCCTGCAAAAATTGAAGCTCAATCAAAGAACATTTCAACGGATATTTAAAAAATATGTAGGTGTTCCGCCAAGCCAGTACCGGCGCATTTGCCAGTTTCACCTTTCGTTCGCACAGGTGAGAGCAAAAGAGTTTAATACACTGACCGATGTCGCGTATGACAACGGCTTTGCCGATCAAAGTCATTTTATCCGGTCATTCAAGGAATTCGCTGACACCACACCGAAACACTATCTCCGGTCAGGCCTGAAAGAAAAACCCTGAAGGTGTCGCTTTTATTCTATTCCTGGTCTCCGGCACTTTTTAAGTTTGTTTTAAACATTACCCTATGAAAGAGAAAATAACCCCATGCCTGTGGTTTAATGGCCAGGCGAAGGAAGCCGCTGCATTGTACTGCTCTGTCTTTGCGGATGCCAGGATCACAGCACAATCACCGATTGTAACCGGCATTGATGTTTCGGGTCAAAGCATGACATTGCTGGATGGTGGCCCCATGTATAAACCTAATCCTTCCATTTCGTTTTACTACATCTGCGAAAAATCGGAAGAACTGGATCGCACCTGGAGCGCCTTTAGCACAGGTGGTCAGGTAATGATGCCGTTGGACAAATATCCCTGGGCCGAAAAATACGGGTGGATAACAGACAGGTATGGTATCTCGTGGCAGTTGGCGCTGGGTAAACTCAGTGATGTGGGACAGCGAATCACGCCGTGTCTGATGTTCACCGGCAAACAATACGGGCGTGCCGAAGAAGCCATCACCTGTTACACTTCCATTTTTGAAGGTTCGAAGGTAGAGGGGATTCTTCGCTACGGCAAGAACGAATTGCCGGATAAGGAAGGAAAAGTGAAACATGCACAAATCGTCCTTCACGATCAGAAGTTTATGCTCATGGAGAGTGCGCAGCCACACGACTTTATGTTTAGTGAGGGCATATCATTGACCGTGCATTGCGAAACCCAGATCGAGATCGACTATTACTGGCAGAAGCTTACCGAAAGAGGAGGAGAGGAGAGCATGTGTGGATGGCTCAAAGATAAATTCGGAGTATCCTGGCAGATCATACCAGCTATTTTAAGTAAGATCATGAGTGATCCTGCAAAAGCAGGTAAGGCCGCAAAAGCATTCATGGCCATGCGAAAATTGGATATCGAGCAAATTGTGCAAGCCTCTCTTTCCTGAAGTCACAATTTTTCTTTAACCTAAAAGTGACCAGAATGAATAAAAACAGTAAATTTTTCATGTGTTGTGATTGTAAGATTTTAGATAAACCAGGACAGTAGCGAGTCGGTTAAAAAGGCCTCTGAGGTAGGCAGATTGCGCATGGATTTAACTGAATGGTGTTAAATTACGATTAGTATTTCATCTTCGAAAGAAGTCAGCTCTAGCGTGGTGCCGGAGCAAAAAATGATGACAGAAATCAGCTTAAAAAACTAACTCAAATCATATTCTGTCTAAGGATTGTATCGTAATATTACGATATATATATTAAACGTGATGACAGCACGATTTATTTATGAAAGCAGACTCCGTTACACCTTATATCTTTTTCACAGGAAAAGGAGGGGTCGGTAAAACTTCACTTGCCTGTGCAACTGCCGTAAAATTTGCGGATGAAGGCAAGAGGGTTTTATTAGTTAGTACTGATCCCGCATCAAACCTTCAGGATGTTCTCGAAAGCCCTGTTAATGAAAAGGTAAATCCAATTAAAGGTTTAGTAAACCTATCGGCCATCAACATTAATCCGGAAGTATCCGCTGAAGAGTATCGTAACCGGGTTACGGAACCGCTCAAAGATATTCTTCCCGAAGCTGAGATAAAAAAAATGAACGAAGAACTTTCGGGCGCCTGCACGACAGAAATAGCTTCCTTTGACGAGTTCTCCAGATTTATATCAGGAGAAGGAGAGGCAGAGAATTTTGATCTTATCATCTTCGACACAGCGCCAACAGGCCACACGCTAAGACTATTAGAATTACCTGCAGCATGGTCAAGCTTCACGAAAGAGAATCCCGATGGCGCTTCTTGTCTGGGGCCAACATCGGCACTTAAAAGCAGCCAGGAACGTTACAATAAAGTAGTAAACAGACTTAGGGATGCCGCACAGACTACTTTTTACCTGGTAGCAAGAGCTGATAAATCTTCTCTTAAAGAAGCTTCGCGGACACATCATGAGTTAATTGAACTCGGGATGATAAATCAGAGATTATTGGTCAATGGAGTTTTTAAATGCCTTGATAAGAACGATTTGTTTGCAGTACAAGTAGAAGCATTGGCCACAAAACAGCTAAATAACATTCCGGAAAGTATTAAGAAGTTATCCTTGCAAGTATTTCCGTTGCTTCCCTATAATGTTCTAGGGTTGGAAAAACTTCGTTCACTACTAAACCCGGAATTGCAACGGAAAGTAGTAGAGAGCAGTATCTCAGAAAAAACCTGGACTGACCACCATACGGCCGGACTTAATGAATTGGTGGAAGAATTAACTGCAAACAAAGATCATGGACTCATCATGACAATGGGAAAGGGTGGGGTAGGTAAAACACTTACAGCCTCAGCAATTGCTGTTATGATCGCCAAAAAAGGATTCGAAGTACATCTGACTACAACAGATCCTGCCGCCCACGTTCAGGATTTTATCAATCAACTCAAAGACTTACCAAGTAGTTTGACCGTAGACAGAATTGATCCTAAAATAGAGACACAGCGATACATTGATAAAATAGTAGCTCAAAAAGGTCAAAAACTTGATGAGGATGGAAAGCGATTATTGTTAGAAGATTTGAATTCTCCATGTACGGAGGAAGTTGCAGTCTTCCATGCCTTTTCAAAAGCTATAAATGAGTCGAAACGAAAATTTGTGGTAGTTGATACTGCTCCCACAGGACACACCTTATTATTGTTAGATACAACGGGCAGTTACCACCGGGAAGTTTTGCGAAATACAACAGTAGGCGCAAGCAAAATTAAGACGCCTTACATGGCTTTGCAAGACAGGGATCTGGCAAAAATTCTTCTCATATCCTTGCCGGAAACCACTCCGATGCATGAAGCAACAAGCCTGCAAGAGGATTTAAATAGAGCAGGGATTATTCCCTATGCATGGATTATTAATCAAAGGCTGTCAATGCATACTGATATCAGCGACCCACTTTTGCAAAGTAGGGCCATCGCAGAAATTCCTATCATCAAAAAAATAGAAAATGAATTGACGTCAAAAATTTTTGGAATACCGTATCTGGCGGAAGAAAATTTGTTACCAGCGTTACTAAGCTTCTGCAACTCCACAGTTTTACAATGATATCATGGTCAGCCTTCATCCAAATAGTACCGGTGGATAAATGCAACAATCCGTTTTTGAAGTTCTGATTTTTGTTCAGGCGCTGCTATAGCAAAGGCATAATCAGCCCCTTTAACAATGTGGATTTCGTTTTCCACTCCAATGAATCAAGTTTAGCTTGCAATGTGATGCTTTGGTCAAGTGGCACCACGCGGTCGCTATTTCCCTGGATCATGAGAGTAGGAGTAGGGACGAGGCGAGATAATTATAGGGTGAGTATATTTCCATCATTTGCAATGCACGCACACTATCTTGGTTTGGGTCAAACCCAAAAATGATGCTCAATACTAAACTGTTTCAATCCACTCAACACTTGTTAACTGAACCGGTGCGGTTTTCCCCTTGAGTAAGATTTCTCCCAGCGCTTGCGTCTGCATGTTGGGATGCACACCGACTTTGTTGAGTAAAACATTCGATGCGATAAAACTCTTTTTGTATTCATTGCAAACACTCTGGATTCGTGCTGCCGTATTCAATGTGTCACCATGATAGGCGATATCTCTTCTAACTTCTCCGATTTCCACCGCTGTTACGGTACCAGCATGAACACCGGCCTTGAAGTGTGGGAGAAGACCATAATTTGCCATGTAGTATGCTGATCTGCTCTGAAATTGTCGTTGGCAGGCAAAGTAAAATTCAATGCAAAAATGGTTTTTGATGCCCTCGCGCTCTGGCCAGGTTACCACAATTTCGTCTCCCACGTATTGATACACCTGTGCTCGATACGGATAGAGCACTTCATTGATATCGGCAAAACAGTCGCGTATGAAGGAACTGTATTTTAAATGACCTAATCCTTCTGCTGCGACAGTCGATGACTTCAAATCCATGAACATAAAAATTCGTTCCTCTTCCTTCGGATCACGGTATCGTCCCAACAGCAAAGGAACCAAAATACCCGGCCCGTATTTTTTGTTTATCTGATTGATGAAACTGATTAAAAGTGTCATGAAGAAGTAGTAAATCACCAGGAGCCAGAACATCAAATTCCATGATTCATTCTTCGTCACGATGACACCCGCAGGAAGCGTGGGTGAAATCAGTAGATCGAAAAAGGCATATCGTAACAAGGTTAAAATCAGGATGAGAACACACAAGGAGGTTACTGCTTTAAACACAATTATTTTCCCCAGCGCCATCTTCCTGAAGAATCTTTGATCCAGATAATAATGGGTTATGCCGAGGATCACTCCATACGAAATACCCAAGGTTACAGCCATCAACAACAGGGGAGCAAACTTTCCGGTTACGGATACTTGAAAGGTCTGACCAATGATCTGAGACGTCATGTGCATGATGCTCACCAGCAACAGATTGGCGATTATCCAAAAGTTTACCTGCGTGCCCACATAAGTAAGCAAAGGGAACTGCGCGGTGTATCGATGCGCGAGTGTTGTGTATTCAAATTTCTTTGCCATGTAGTAAGGACAAACATAAGGTAATCACTGGTTACCGAAGGTCCAGATCTTAAAGTCAATCTTTACAATGCTGGTTGTAGAAAATGGTGCGTGTCTATTTCTTCGACTCTTTCCAAAGTCCATAGCATAAAACAAGGGCAACTGCAATGGCTACAAAACTTGCACTATAGGGCACCATGTTCCTTCCAATCATAATCCGGAAAGGATAAAAAAGTCGAACTACATGAACCAGGGCGCCCAGACCAAAAAGCACTGCTGCAATTCGCGTAAATGGTTTCATATTCAGGGTTATTAAATGGCAAACGAATTTTTTTTTTGAGTATCAAAAGTTACAAAAAATTCGCCAACTGAGGTAAATCTTCCGGCTGTCGGAAGGGCATTTTAATTACTTCACTTCTTATCCAACCATTGAACAGGGCAATAACTCCCATTGTATGATTCTTGGCGCCAGTTACTTCGCCTTTTCTTTTGTTTTCTCGCTGAGCATCGCTACCAATCCGCTAACGACACAGAGAAGACCGATACCAATGTGAATTATAATAATGAAAATAAATACCGGATCGGTAGAGGGAACTGGTATTCCAAATAAATCAGTTTCATCAGCCATTGTACTTTCACCTACAACAAGAGATAGTTTGCTGAACAGGCGGACATTTCACTGTCCCATAAGAACAAAAGACACAACAATCTCCAGCTTTGGGTTTTAAAACAACATGGCAATTCTCACAATCATAAAAATATTGGCAGGCATCCGTTGGCATAACTTCTTCCTTTTGATGGCCGCATGCAGGACAAGTGATAGTTGAATTTAGAATTATTTCGGTCGTCATTTTTTCCCTTCTTCAGTGATCAATAATTTATTGCTAAGCGGATCTACAACTTCAAAGTAAGGTGCATTCCAGGGTGCCTTCTTTATTCCAGGTTTATTATACTTATAATTCTTGGCGCAAATTTCCTTATGATAAGCCAGCGCATCATCAATAGTAATATACGCTTTTGAACCAGGTGTGCAATCACCATGATGTTCCGAAAGATGTAAAACAATTCCATTTCTTGAAACCTGCATATAAATCGGGGAATCCTCATCGAACTTTTGTTCCCAATCGATTTTAAAACCTAACCAGTCGACGTAGAATTCTACAGCTTTATTGTAATCGAAGATTCGAAAATTCGAAATATTGGAACAACACTTGTTGCCATACGTAACTTTAAAGTGAGTTAGTTATATCATCCAATCTCTTAGTGAGGTCACTGCCGCAGAAATACTTGGTTTTATCAACCCAGGGGTGAACCGAAGAACTCAAGTGATGAACGTACTCAAACGGTCTTGGAAAATCCTTGCTCCATTGGGTATCCTTGTCGAAAAACATATAAATGTCCCAGGCCTTTTTGCCTTGCGGGTTGAGTCATAGAAGCGAAAAAGCACGAAGTGGGGTGAGAGAGCCCCCATTTCTTCTGAATTACCGGCTAGGTTCAGATATTCTTAATTAACATTTGCTTCTGATATTCTGTTGGCGAACATCCAAACAATTCATGAAAAGAAGAACTAAAATACGTTTGACTACTAAAGCCTACTTGGTAGCCTATTTCGGTTATGTTGCCTGCTCCTTGCTTTAACAGGTCAGCTGCTCGATGAAGTCTATAGTTGCGAATAAAAGTGGTGGCTGATTGATCAGTCAGCGCTTTCAACTTACGGTGTATCTGTGACCGGCTCATGGCCATTGCCTTCCCAAGATCTTCCACCCCAAATAGTTCATTGTCTATATTTTTCTCAACGACTTTTTTTAACTCCTCTATAAATTTTTGATGAACCGATATAACCTTTATCTCTTTCGGTTTTTGCCACGACTCTCCCTGGTATTTTTTCTGCAACTTTTGTCGAAGCGCTATCAGATTCTTTATCCTGATCCGCAGCTCTGTTTCATCAAAAGGCTTCACTAAATAATCATCAGCACCTGTTTCAAGGCCTTCCAGTTTGTTCTCCCTGGCAGCTTTTGCTGTTAATAGAATAAGCGGTATGTGATTTGTCCTTTCATTCGCCTTTAAATTTTTGCACAGCTCAAAGCCATCCATCCTTGGCATCATTACGTCACTAATGATTAAATCGGGAATTGCTGCTTCTGCTTTCTGCAATCCCTCAATACCATCCACCGCTTCAATTACTTTGTAATCATGATGCAGGATGTTGCCGATAAAGGAACGTAAGTCGTGATTATCTTCAACAATTAGAATCTCCAATTGGTCACCTGACTCAGCAACAGAAGCAACTTTACCGAAGCCTATAGAAGGCTTGATGCTATCGACTCCATACGATTCTATTTTTTCCCACGTAACAAAATCTTCCGGGGTGAAAGGAATTTTCTCGTCATCCTTTAGATAGTGTTCATTTATCGGTAGCGTGACTGTAAAGGTGGTAACACCCAGCTTACTTTCAACCGATACATTTCCGTTATGTAATTGCACCAATTCCTTTACTAATGACAGTCCAATTCCGGTTCCTTCATATTGCCTGTTACTGGCACTTTCTACCTGATAAAACCTGTCAAACACATATACAAGCTTATCCTCTGGAATACCTTCACCCGTATTGCTTACAGTGATGTTTACCATGGCCCCGGCACTATTTTTTTGTTCTTTTACTTCCACAGCAATCATTCCATTTTGTGGCGTGAATTTTACCGCATTGGATAATAAATTGGTAACTATCTTTTGAAGTTTCTCTCCATCAAAGAATAGTTCAATTGGCTGATGTGATGGGTGAATGCTTATAGCCTGGCCATTGAAGGTCATATTAATTTTTTTTCCCAATGCCAATGACTCAAATTGTGAAGCCAGATTTCCTGTAAATTTTACGACATCAGATTTTGATGCTTGAATTTTTAATTCACGTGATTCCAGTTTTGAAAGCTCAAGCAACTGGTTGATCAATTGAAGTAGCCTCTGGCTATTCCGTTTTATGGTATCACTATCTTTCGGGTCTGGTGGGTTCTTGGGGTTGGTAATTTGTTTATTAACAAGTCCAAGAATCAATGTAAGAGGAGTCCTGAATTCATGTGAGATATTGGCAAAGAATCGGGATTTTATTTTGTCTATCTCCTTAAGTTTTTCCGACTGGTTTTCTAATTCATTTTTTTTTAGTTCAATATCTGCATTGAGCTCAGTTATTTTTCCAACAAAATAAAACAGGATGGCGAAAACGATGGTTGAAACTCCTATAATATTCAATAGGAAGAGCACGTTTATGAAATCCTCAGATAAATTCCAGTTAACATAATCAGGCAAAAGGTCATTAATAGCATAGGCCACGCAAGCCAGCAAAATATAGGCTCCAAACCAATAAATAGATTTCTTAACACTATCAAAAAACATTGCACCGGCTGGCGCTATAATTGCCCAATACATGACTGCACTACTTGGTACAAATCCTCCCAGACTGATTTGTAATGCAAATGGAAGAATCAGAATGAGAAATAATTGACTATTGCGGAAGATCTTATACTTTTTAGTGAAACTGAAATTTATTATGCTCACCAATGAAAGCATACCATAACTGAAAGGGATGGTACCAGGAATTACCAATCCATGGGCAAAGTATAGCAATCCCCAACCCAATCCGGCCATCATGAAAGGTCCAGACATCACCAACAAACTGGATTTCTTCAGTTTCACTTCATCTGAATCGACCGGGTGATGCCCTAAAGCAAGGAATTTCTGAAAATTCAACTTCATACGGGTCTAAGGTATTGACATTTATGAAGTTATACAATCAATGTGAATTGCACACAACAATGCTTAATGGTTTTGAAACAATGTTTAATGCCTTGCAACAAAGCTTAATGTATTTGAAACGATGGGCAAAGCCAAATGCTTACACCCTTTCTACTTTTGTACTCGTCAATTGAATCTTAACAAAATAATTAAATGACAACGAAAAAAAACATCTTATCAGCAGCTCGTCTTAATCGCTTGCATGCACAGGGATATACTTCCGAAAGTAATGTGAAATTAACTGAAATGGCTTTTGGTATCCGATTCGCCTATCGTTCATGCGTCGTCGTGTTAATCATAGCCATGGCAACTAAAAGCCTTGCCGTATTCTCATTCATGCTCGGTATCGCTTTATTGGGTATCGTTCTGCCAAACCATCCTTTTGATTATGTATACAATATTGTGTTGAGCAATTGGATGAATAAACCACAACTGCCCGCTCGTTCCAGACAATTAAAGTTTGCGTGTCTCATCACCACAATATGGTTAGCAGCGATTATCTATCTGATGTCAATTAACAACATCACAGCAGGCTTAATAATGTCAGCCATATTAGTTGGCATAGCCTTACTTCCCAGCACGATTGATTTATGTATTCCCTCACTCATTTATAATGTGCTTTTCGGAAAGAAGGTAAAGCACCAACCATTTAATTAACCCTTAATCTTTAAAATCATGACTACAATAACTGAATTCAGGAGCAAAGTCAACAGGGATGAACTCGAACTAAAGGTAATGAAGATGTACAGTGAAGTGGCACTGCAGCCGGAAGTCACTTATCATTTTGAAATGGGAAGAGCGCTGGCAGAAAGACTGGGATATCCCGCACTAATGTTGGACAACATTCCTGCTTCAGCAATTGACTCCTTTGCTGGTGTAGGCTATTATTTTGACCTTCTTCGATTACAGAGAGGGGAAAATGTAGTTGATCTTGGAAGTGGTTCAGGAATGGATGTATTCTTTGCCGCCCGGC
>Ga0184629_10000069_pt1 | contig 38042 bp, 43 predicted proteins | sample PLM4_32_b1_FD_133158 | JGI IMG/M metagenome (GOLD analysis project Ga0184629, IMG submission 133158) | Groundwater sediment microbial communities from an aquifer in East River, Colorado, USA - PLM4_32_b1 | ecosystem: Environmental > Terrestrial > Soil > Riparian zone | place: USA: East River...
ACGAAAATTTCATGTTGCATATTGAGTGGAAACATCAAGAGCCAGGTGGAAACTCAGGCATCTTTATATGGAGTGCGGCAAAACCAGGGGAAGAGAACCGTTTACCCGATGGCGTGGAAGTTCAAATGCTGGAACTGGAGTGGGTGAATCTGAATAAGCAGAATGGGGAGCAGGCTCCCATAGCCTATGTTCACGGCGAACTTTTTGGAGTTGGTGGCGTAAAAACCATTCCGGATAATCCAAGAGGTGAACGAAGTAAATCCATTGAAAACTTATGCAAAGGAAAAGGGGAGTGGAACACCTATGATGTTGTTTGTGTGGATGGCGTAGTAAAACTTTCAGTAAATGGGAAATTTGTCAATGGTCTTAGTAAGGCTACGCAGAAGAAGGGATATTTGTGTTTTGAATCTGAGGGCGCACCCATCCATTTTCGAAACCTAAAGATTGTGGAGTTACCATCGGGGGTGACTTCAGCAGATCAGACTGCTCCGGAAATACATTGATCTAGTCGTATCAATCATGGCGTGTCATTCTGTATTTGTTTTTCAAAATAACATGCCGTGGACACGTCAAAAAAAACATTTCATCACTCCAACTTGTGGTCTTCCGGTCTTCGGCCTTCCCGACTTTCCGACTTTCGGACTTTTATCAGTCGTTTAAGTTCATTCAGCATTTCTATTTCTCGACAAACTCTTTCAGTGATGTACCTATAATCTCCGTCCATCCAGACGCAAAATTTTCTTTCGCCAGATCCGGGTTACTGGCTGGGAAAGTTTCTAATCCTTCGTGGGTAAGTTTCAATCTTGTCTTATCGCCTTCATCAAATAATTCAAAGGTTACAAAGGAATTTCCTTCATAGCCATCGTATCGCCAACTGTAGGTGAGTTTTTTTTCAGGAACTACCATTGTGATCTTACATTTATGCAGATACTGATTGTTTTCATCTTTACCTCCTACAAATGTAAATTCAAAACCCACCTCGGTTCTGAATTCAGGAACGTCAAAATACCATTGCTTCATCTCGTTCGGGTCTGTCCGAGCCTTCCAAACTTTTTTGAGCGGAGCATGGTAAGTTCGCTCGATTACAAAGGGCGTGCTTGTCATGGGGTTTTTGCTATTATGGTTTCCGCTTGGTTATTGATATCGTCGCTGTCTTCCAGTACCAGGTTTACGGGCTGATCATCATCCGGTAAAACTTCACCATAGTACCCGAAACTTTTTAAGAGACCAATTAGTGTAGAAGATTGCATGGATGCTGTTGTGAACTTGACACGAAGGATCTTATCACAATCCTCCAGGTCAAAATTAGCTTTGTAATCCACAAAAGTTTTATGAATTTCATCCATCAGCATGTTTGCCGTATCCGGGTCTCTCACATTCGTTTTAAACACTTCTACCATTTTAATATTATTCTATACACTCAACTTGGTAACGAGTGGGGATTCATCAAGCCGTTTTCAGTTCAGGAAATTTCTTATTTATGACATCTGCATAAAGCGCCTTCATTATTTTGCCGGCTTCAGTTTCCTCGCCGCCAAAGAGCGGAAATTCTGTCCTACCCTGTAACGCTTCTTCTAACTGGTCGAGCAAGACATGCCAACCGGCAGGAACACTGATGGCATAATTGTCTGGCATTTTACTATACGTCAATACAAGTTTGCATTTTGATTTCCCTTCTGCGAATAACTCCCAGGTCGCCAGGTCATCCTCCCAGGTATATTCAAAAACTTTTTGTGGTTCAAGACGAATGACTTTGCCAAAACTTTCTGTTTTATTTTCATCCCGAAAACGAATGACCATTTTCCCTCCCGGTACAAAGTCCATTTCAATGTCTGTAAACCAAATGGCGAGTTTCCGGGGATTGGTAATTGCATCCCACACTATTTCAGCGCTATAAGGTAACGTCCTTTCGAACCTGACCTCAAAGCCGTCTGTTTTCTTGCTGATCTGTCCAACGTCGTGTTGCATGTGCATTAATTTTATTTCTGTATTTACAAGTGCGGAGGACGCATAATCATGCATCACAACAGTTTCAAAGTTTGGCTAAATATTCTTCAAGGCGATTCATCGTCTGTATGTTTCCTTCGATCGCTCCGTACTTGTCCACTACCTTATCGCGTTCTTCTTTTGACTTGAAGACCATGTGCATGGTGATTTCGGTCTGCTGACCATGCGCCGCAAAGGTGACGGTCACTTCAAATTGCCCGGGATCGTTTTCGTCGCCGGAGCCATGAGTCCAAACAAGCTGTTCAGGTTTGGTGACTTCTTTGTAAATAATTTTATTCGGGTAGTCAACACCATCAGGGCCGTGCATGGTTAGGCGCCAGACACCACCGGGTCTTACGTCCATTTCATGAATAGTATTGGTAAAGCCGTTTGGCCCCCACCATTTGGCTACGTGTTTTGGATCCGTCCAGACGGTGAACACCAGTTTTCGCGGGGCGTTGACTACGCGTGTCATTACGAGCTCGCGGTCTGCTGTGGGGCTATTGATTTCTTTCTTGGTGGCCATACTACCGTACTTTTTTTAATTCAGATTTTTGGCTAATGTATGTTTCAAGGCGGTCGAAGTTCTGCTCATTGGCCTCGACAGCATAAACCTTTACTTTCTCACATTCAGCAGCGGACTCAAATAGCATACGGAAAGTGAGCTTGGTCTTATTGCCCAGGCCTTCGAAGGTAGCTGTCACCTGAAATTTGTGAATCGGCTTCATGTGTTGAAAGACAATCCGTTCAGGCTTTATGATCTCTACAAAAACACTTTTATTCTTATAGTCAATACCATCTGGTCCATGCATAACAAATTCCCAATCACCACCCGGTCTGACATCCATTTTATTAATGGTATTGGTGAAGCCATTGGGTCCCCACCAATTTTTAACATGATTGGGATTTGTCCAAAACTCGAAGACAAGTTCTCTTGGCGCATTAATGAGACGTGTGGTTACAAGCTCACGGTCGAGCATTTCCTTACGGTTTGTCATGTCTTTTTTTGTTTGATCCACTTCCTAATTTTTTTGAATGCTCTCGTAATGAAGACAAACAACGCCGGAAGGAAAAACATGGCTTGTCATGAGCTTAAGGCGTACATTTTCTTTGATGCCTTGGAACAATGGAATACCCTGTCCAAGTAAAATAGGATTTACAAAAAGCCAATAATCGTCTATTAAGTTTTCCTGGGTAAGCGAGTGCGCTACAGTCGGGCTACCAAACATCAAAATGTTTTTACCTGTGGATTGTTTCAGTTGAATTATTTCACTTGAAAGATTGTCACTAAGAATTTTTGTGTTAGGGAAAGTTTTACCTTGTATTGTCCGTGATACAACAAGTTTGACAACCTTGTTATACCACCGCGAGTGTTCAATGTCGTGTTTCGATGGTTTTGGCTGGGCTGCTGCCGTTGGCCAATAGCTCTCCATCATTTGAAACGTTACCCGCCCATACAAAGCAGTGTCAGCTTCATCTGTCTGTTTACCAGCATATTCAAACATTTCTTCGTCTACTTTAATCCAATCCATTTCTCCCGCTGGGCGTGCCACAAAACCGTCAAGGGACGCGTGCATAAATAGAACTAATTTCCTCATCTCATAATATGTTTTTAATTCTCAAAATTTTTAGTGTAGGTCGTAGGAATCTCCCTTCGATCATTTTAACGTTTCGGCAAGTTTGTCAAGAGATTCATTCCAACCGGCTGAAGTCATTTCTTTCATCTCTCCTGCAGGGATTCCGACATGATGCAGCGTGAATTTAGTTTTTCCTTCATGTTCTTCGAACGTGATAGTAACTTGCAATTCCAACGGGAAGTCTGCGGCCATACCGTAATGGGTGGCCGGAACAACATTCCCTTTTTCATCCGAAAAGCTATCCGTGCAAACGATCTTCTGCAAGGGCACAATTTCGCGATACGCGCCCGTACTCCAGAATTCCTGGCCTTCGGGTGACCGCATGCAATAGAGATATCTTCCCCCGACACGGAAATCGATCTTGCAGCTTGGAGACGTGAAGTTTTTTGGGCCCCACCAGCGCATTATATGTTCAGGGTCTGTCCATGCCTTCCAGACCAATTTACGGGGCGCATTAAAAACGCGCGTAATGACGACTTCATTTTTTTCTGCCATGTTTTTTTCTTTTTGGTTGAACTTTATTTTTCTCTTTAGCTTGCAATTCATTCAGGTAAACTTCCAACGCATCGAGTTTTGCTGTCCAGAATTTTCGGTATTGCTCTACCCAGTGCGATACTTCGTTCAGTTTCGCAAGTTTGGCTTCGCAGTAGCGCTCGCGCCCTTGTTGGTTAATCACAACAAGCCCGCATTCGGTGAGAATTTTAATATGTTTGGAGATCGCCGGTCTGCTCACATCAAAGTTTTCGGCTACCGAATTCAAGTTTAACGACTTATGGGCCAGCATACTTATGATCGCTCTTCTGGTCGGATCGGCAATAGCCTGAAATACATCTCGTCTCATAAGGTGGTCTTATTAAGTAACCAATCGGTTACAAATATATAAAAAGTAACCAATCGGTTACATATTAGGAGAAAAAAATTTATTAAAATTTATTACCCTGGTATTTGACCAACTTATTCATAACGGACGCCTTCAATTTCAATCTAAAACGGATGAATGAGTGTGCAGATAAACTCATTCACCCTTCTGTTTAATCACGGCCATCTTATCCTCCGTCACAACCTGCTTTGCTGTTACCTACATGATCATGGCTGCGGATGTCTGCCTAGCGTGAGATCTAATTTTGAGGAATGGCACTTTCATTCATATACAATAGTTCCCACTGGTGTCCATCCAAATCGGCAAAGCTGTGCGTGTACATCCAGCCATGGTCCTGTGGTTCTGTATAAATTGAACGGCCTGCAGCTGCCGCATTTCTTACCATTTCATCTACCTTCTCCCGGCTTTCAGCATCCAATGCCAGGAGCACTTCCGTACTTTTTCTCGCATCACTGATTGGCTTCCTGGTAAAATCCCTAAAACGCTCTTCTGCTAGCAGCATAGCAAAAATATTATCACCAATGATCATGCACGTTGCTTTGTCATCGGTAAACTGGGGATTGAAGGTGAAACCGAGTTTCGTAAAGAAGACAATTGATTTCTTGAGGTCTCTCACGGGTAAATTCACAAAGATTTTTGTTGCCATGGTTTTAATTGTTTTAATGTTATGGATTGATTGCGCTACTATTTTTTCACCTTATTGGCTTTTATCGCTTCATTTTCTTTCATCCTTGCCTTGACCAGCTTTTTCACTAGTCTGGCCGGAAGAGGTTTGTCGTGGGGAAAGCGAATGGTTCCTGTGGCAGTATCATACTCCTTAAGTTCATCCTTGAATGCCTTTATTGTAGACGAACTCATGGGATAAAAACTACAGTGATTTTTCGATGCTCCAAAGCCTACAAGAGGACCCAGGTATTTAAATGTTGGAATTTGATAGCTAATTCCTTCTTCGGCATGGGGCGACGCCTCCCGTATCATTTTGCGAATCGCTTCGAGCGTTGGTCTGACTTTTTCCGGAAGTCGATCTAAGTATTCGTCAATGCCTTTTGGGGTATCGTAGTTAGTGGTCCTTTGCATATAGATCGTATTTATGCTGATTATTTTTAAAGAAGACGTTTGAAGTTCTCAGACTTGCTTTCCTATCCTTTCCAAGTTTATCAAAATTTATAAAAATCATTCAATTATTTATTTTTAAATATCGATCTACATTCTTCGACAATATATTTCCAGTGGGATGGCTATCCGGCAAGACTTCCGCCTGAAATCCAACATCATGTAACAGTCTGATTAAGGCTGATGCATGGACGACTCCGGTCTTACATTTCACACGCAGGATCCTGTCGCAATCCTGTAGATCAAAATTGGCTTCATAGCTAAATGTTTCATGGATTTGATCAATCAGCATTTTCGCTTGATCGACATCGTTAACATTGGTTTTAAAAACTTCAATCATTAGTTTTCAAGCTTTTGATATCTTCTACCAGTTCCGGGAGACCTTTACCAAACAAATGCCCACTGCAGTCAAACTCACGTACCAAGACATTCGGTAGTTCCTCAGCGAAGTACCTAACATGGGCCACCGGAACAACTTCGTCATCTATACTGTGATATAGAAAGATTTGAGGAATATGGAGGAGTTTTGACGAAAAGCCTTCGTGTAAAATGTACTCCTCTACTTCCCAGCCTTCTTTCCCCCAGTACACGGCTCCGACAAGAAACAACCCGGCGATCGATCTTTGCTGAGTCTCTTCAGCCAGATATTTCAGCAGAACAGATGCGCCTAATGAATGCCCAATTAGGATCAACCCACCATCTACTGTAGCCAGTTCCTTCTTAAGCTTACCCTTCCAGGTTTTATAATGGGGATTTTCCGGATCAGGCATTTCCGGAAACAATATACGGTATCCCGGCCCGAGCGTTTGCCTCAAGTACGTTACCAGGTAATCACTTCCTTCATGATGCCCCTGTGGTCCTGCGCTATGTATGAATACCACGTCCTTCTTCATCTTGCAAGACTTACTCTTTTTGATTCATCGATCCGTACCATACACAACATTTCATTATCGTCTTTATACCATTCTACACAAGGACTGCTCTTGTCCGGACAATCTTCCTGCATGATCTCCTGGAATACCTCTTTTATCGAATCTGTTTTATTACGCCAATCCCTGACTGTTACCACTAAGTATTCACCTTTGCTGATGCTGTATCGTTCGCAATTGTATTTCTCAGCTTCCCCTGCATAATTCTCTATAGCTGTTGCCAAATAGACTATCCCCGGTTGTGTCGCATAGCTTATTCCATAATAGGACCTGTCTAAGCCCTCTGGAAGCATTTTAACTAAATTGTCAAATGCTTTGCCTATTCCAGTGGGAAAGGTCTTTGCCTGAAAACCAAATACTTTCAGGTCTTCTTTCAAATGAAAAGTTTTCATATGCCTTTCTTGAACGCTTGACAAATCTACTATCGCTCATAGAGATGCAGAGGGTGTAAATCCGGCATAATGAGGGGTTGATTGCGACAACGACGTGCATTACATTTGAAATTATGAAACACATATCCATACTGGTTCCCGAAGGTGCCATACTTGGCAGTCTGGAGGGCTCTCGTCAATTGTTGACGCAAGTGAATGAGTTTTTTAAGTTTAAAGGGGCCCCTCCAATTTTTAAAGTTCAATTAGTGGGACTTTCGCGGGAAACGAAGTTATGTGGTGGCCTCTTTACTGCTAATCCTGATTTGTTAATTAAGGATATTGAAAAGACTGACCTTATCATTATACCTGCTCTCGATGGCGACATTAGTAAAGCATTAGAGAATAACCGTGATTTTATTCCGTGGATCATTAAACAATACAATAATGGAGCCGAGGTGGCCAGCCTTTGTCTTGGAGCTTTTTTACTGGCGTCTACAGGCCTGTTGAATGGAAAGAAGTGTGCTACACACTGGTTAGCCGAAAACAACTTTCGAAAAATGTTTCCAGAGGTAAACCTGGTTACGGAGAAAGTGATTACCGATGAGCACGGGTTATATTCCAGTGGTGGCGCGTTCTCTTATACAAATCTGATTTTATATCTTATTGAAAAATATGCCGGCCGCGATATCGCGGTGCTTTCCGCGAAAGTATTTGCCCTGGATATCGATCGGGAGGATCAATTGGCATTCATTATTTTTCAAGGCCAGAAGGACCATGAAGACGAGCAGATCAGGAAGGCTCAGGATTTTATCGAGAAGAACTTTCATGAAAGAATTACGGTAGACCAACTCGCATCCATGTTTGCCATCGGCAGGAGAAACCTCGAGCGCAGGTTTAAAAAAGCCACCTCCAACACCGTAGTAGAATATATACAGCGGGTGAAAATGGAGGCGGCAAAAATGAACCTGGAATCATCCCGTGAGAATGTGAATGAAGTGATGTATAAAGTGGGGTATACCGATACGAAAGCATTTCGAAATACCTTTAAAAGAATTACTGGTTTGTCTCCCATTCAATACCGGAGCAAGTATAATCGGGAGACGCAAATGCAGTGATTGATTTTTCCTGGGCCGTTTCTTTCTGTCCAGGGATCCAGGATGTATCCGTCACCTAGGGCAGAGCATGGAGAAGAATTCATGAGGTGCATCGGATACTCCCGGCATTCAAACGCTGGAAAATCATTTCCGTTCCCAGAAGTGAGGAGGCTCAATTCCAAGTGAGCGAAGATAAACATATCCCTGACCCCTGTGATGAATCTCATTGTCGATCCAGTAGAACATAATCCAAAAGATGGGTCCTTCCCATTGCCCAAAGGCAACATCTATTTCCTGAAAGCGTTGTGGCGGTATCTGCGCCCAGGTCGTGTTTATGTGTTCTGTTACTTCATCCCAGCGACGCAGTAATTCCTGGCGTGTCACAGGGGTAGTGGCTTTTGTATGATGGAGGGGTGTCTCCCACTTGCCAGTAGCTACTCCGTAAATGCCGGGCATTGCCATTCCGATCATCTCTATGACCATTTCGGAAAAGGGCCGCATACCTCCAATGGAATATTCGAATAACTTATCCTCCGGGAAAGCTTCAATTACCCGGCGCGTCAAACTGCGATGACCCTGCCAATGTTCTAAAAGTGCTTCCGGTGTGATCACAGGGGCACATACACCAGCGCCCTTCGCTTGATTGATGTTCTTTTCCATACGTTAACAGTTTAAAATGTTCTACAATGAAAACATGTAACAGTGACAGCTGTATGTCAGTAGGGTGTAGAAAAAATTGAAATCATGGAATGGGACATCATTTTTGGGCATGATCCAGTCCCAGTCACTTTACAATTTCGTTTCTCCAAGGACATTCGTGCTAATAAACTCATTCCGGAACTTACCTTCGGGATCAAATTGGTTAGCTAACTGTTTGAAGTCTGAAAGTTTCTCATAGCGTGACTGTAGTATGGCAGGGGGGATGGTAAACAATTTTCCCCAGTGTGGCCTGACTCCGAATTGCGCCAGTTTTTCTTCAATTTTCGGTAGAAGGTTGTTCACACCCTCCACATTTTGTTTTAAGGTGAAATGAATGGCTACACTCGGTTGTTGATAGCAGGGACTCATCCACAGGTTATCCGCATCGATGGTGCGAATTTCTGTAATCATCAACAGCGGCTTGATCTCCTGACGAAGGGTTTGTACTGCTTGAATGGCTTCCACAGCGTTTTTCCTCGGGACAAAATATTCAGCCTGCAATTCTTCACCACTGCTGGGGGTGAAGTCCATTTTGAAGTGCGGGAGTCGTTCATACCACGGTCCAGGTACCCCCATTTGCTCCGTACAATTCTCCGCCGATATTTCGATGATGGGATGAACATTTCGCGTAGCTAAGGTGGCCCCAAAAAATTCGGATGCAGCGCTGAACGACTCACCTTCCTTCACGACGCTCTTAATCCAAACCTGGTTAATGCTTGGGGTTTGCCAGTCGGTGAATAAGCTGACACTGTACCCGCTGGACATGATCTCATCGAAGTGATTTTCCAGTTGTTGCATCGGCAAGTTCAGGTAAACATTCTGACGCATCGAAAATGCTGGTAATAAATCTAGCGTTATCCTGGTCACTACCCCGAGAGAACCAAGACCAACCACGGCACCATGGAAGGTTTCTGCGTCTTGTTCTCGTGACAAAGTGACTACCTCACCTTTACCCGTAACAAACTCCAGCGCTGAGACAGGTGTGGCGAGGTTCCCGTTTGCAATACCAGAGCCATGCGTCGCCGTGGCACAGGCGCCCGCCACTGAAATGTGTGGGAGGGAGGCCAGATTATGAATGGCAAAGCCGCGCTCATGGAGATACTTGCAGATTTCACCGTATCGGATCCCTGATCCAACTGTTACCGAACGCGCTGCCGCGTCTATGGGTGATATACCGTTCAGGTTCCGGGAAGAAATAAGATTTGCTTCTGAATCGGCGATGCGGTTAAAACAATGCCGTGTGCCTAGTGCACGAAGTTTATGACAACGTTTTATGATTTCCTGAACTTCTTCTACCGTTTTGGGTTCAAAAACCTTTGTCGTGCTATAGGTTAAATTCCCGGCCCAGTTTTTTAGTTTTTCATCTTGTTTTTCCGCGGTGCATGCGGCAAGCGGAGCGAGGGCAGCACCAGTTACCATGGCTGAAGAGAGTTTGAGGAAAGTACGCTTTTTCATTTTTATATGATTTTGTCAATAGCCCAATTATCCATGGATCATGATTTCATGTACAGTGGTTTTGAATCTAAGGTAAGGAAAACCTTCTATGGATAGAGGCCAAATCGTGCTTTTGCCACTCTGGGTTAAAAAATGCATTTTAATGTTTGTGAAGTTTATGCGGCGTGAAATCAGTATTAAATTATGAGTGAAGCTAAGGGAGGTAATGGGTTCATCATTTGGATATTAGGGGCGTTGGCCACCGTTACACCGTTTGCCATCGACCTTTATCTGCCGGCCTTCTCACAAGTTGCAGACGATTTTGGAACTACACCTGCCAGGATCTCCCTTTCGGTGTCTAGTTACTTCATCGGCATGGCCATTGGTCAAATATTGTATGGACCGTTGCTCGACCGCTTCGGAAGGAAGAAACCTTTATATGCCGGACTGGTAATTTTCATTGCAACGAGTATTGGTTGTATGCAATCATGGAACGTTGATGTACTTGTAGCTTTCCGTTTCCTTCAGGCATTGGGAGGTAGTGTAGCCTGGGTGGCCGCAGTTGCCATGGTCCGTGATTTTTTCCCCCTGGAACAAAGTGCCAGGGTGTTTTCATTGCTTATACTCATCCTTGGAGTTTCTCCATTACTGGCGCCTACCGTTGGAGGGTTTATCACCACGGCATGGGGATGGGAAGCAATCTTTGGAGTGTTGGCCGGGATTACGCTGGTCATCCTGGTAATTGTTTTTGTTTACCTGCCCGAGGGACATCAACCTGATCCAACTGTTTCCCTGAAGGTAAAACCCATGTTGGCAACATTCATCGAGGTACTCAAAAATCCACAGTTCTATACGTACACCTTTTCCGGCGCCTTTGCGTTTGCCACTTTGTTCATTTACGTGGCAGGCTCACCGGTTATTTTCATGGAGATATTTCACGTCAGCCCCCAGCTCTATGGAGGCATATTTGCGTTGTTGTCAGTGGGGTTTATCGGAGGTAGTCAATTCAACATTCTCCTGACACGAAGGTTCAGAAGTGATAAAATATTCCGGGTAGCGTTGATTTGTCAGGTACTTACCAGCATAATTTTTTTTATAGGGGCATGGAATGATTGGTTAGGATTATATACTACCATTGGAATGTTTTTTATTTGCTTGTCGTGTATCGGCCTGATCAATCCCAACGCTAATGCACTCGCCCTGGCGCCCTTTACAAAAAATATAGGCAGTGCTTCGGCGGTGCTGGGATGTACACAGATCGGCGTTGCAGCACTTGCCTCCGGCGGAGTGGGACTATTCAATTCCACCAATACGGTTCCCGTTGTCGCACTGCTCCTGATTACTTCTTCGATTGCACTCTTGATATTGCAAGCAGGGTTGAAGCAAATGAGTAAGGGGGTAATCCTGGCTGGTGCCAGCGCTGAGGATGGTGCTCATTAGGGCTGGCAGGAATAAAATATATTTTGACCAAGCTTTCTGAGAAAAGCTCTGAATTTTCAGGCTTACCTTAGGTCACTCCCGGAAACTGTACAAGTATGGTGCCTTATGCGCTTTACCAGAGTAGCGTTTCTCATAACGTACCAATAGTTCCGTGCTGAGCATTTCCCGCTGAAAAGTTGTGCGTCTCAATTTCTTACCGAGTATAGCTTCGTACACTTGCTGTAACTCGTTCATAGTGAATTTATCAGCTAACAAATTCATGCCGACAAGTTTTCGATCTAAATTCTCGCGGAGCGTTTGGATGGCTTTTGTTACAATGTGGGCATGATCGAGTATCAATTCCGGCAAATGATCTACCGGGTACCACTCGCATGAATCTGATAACTCATCGGGTTGGGGTATCACGTTTTTATAATTGATCAACGCGTAGTAGGCGATCGAAATGAAACGGTCAAGCATCCAGTGGTTGTCATCCGGATTGAGCCCGTTGGCATTCAAAATCGTTCTCAATATCTCCGGTTGATGGCGGCTGGTGTTTCCAAAGGTGTAAAATTGTTCCAGGTAAATGTTGGTGAGCCCGGTTCGTTCCTCAAGACCTCTTCGCACAGCATCATTTAAGTTTTCGTTGGTTCTGACAAATCCTCCAGGCAAGGCAAACAATCCGGTGCCGTGATATTCCATGATCAGGATTTTAAGTTGATCTCCTGAAAAACCAAATATCACAGAATCATAGGCGATGTGAGCCAGGTAGTTTACTCCGTCCATTGTTTTTGATTGCAGATTTTTCAAAAATAAATGGGAGGATTTCGAAAAGCTAATTATTATTGTCACAAAACGAGACAATAATGAATCATACTTCCAAAATCCTTAAAGTGACAACTTTTATTGTGGGCCTTTGTGCACTGAGCATAAGTGTGTTAGCCCAGAAAAATGACGGCTTTCCGGTCCAGGTAAAAACCGAAAATGGTGTCATCGAAGGACTGTACGATACCCGCTCCGGCCTCCAGTTATACTTCGGAGTCCCGTTTGCCAAACCTCCTGTAGGTGAACTCCGGTGGACAGCACCCGAGCCCCTGGACAATTGGAAGGGAGTTTTGAGCACCAAGGCCTTTGGCCCCCGACCGGTTCAGGCGATCGTATTTGGTGATATGAATTCGCGATCTGCCGGAGTCAGTGAAGACTGTCTGTATTTAAATGTATGGACACCAGCAAAACGCAATACTACCGGCCTACCTGTTCTGGTCTATTTTTATGGAGGCGGGTTTGTGGCAGGCGATGGTTCCGAACCACGCTACGATGGGGCGAGTATGGCAAAGAAAGGAATCGTGGTCGTGACATTGAACTATCGCTTGAACATCTTTGGGTTTTTCGCTCATCCTGAGCTTAGTAGAGAGTCACCTTACAAAGCCTCCGGTAACTATGGCTTGCTCGATCAACATGCCGGACTGAAGTGGGTTCAAAAAAACATCGCAGCATTTGGAGGTGATCCCTCAAGAGTTACGATTGCCGGAGAGTCCGCAGGATCCATAGCGGTCAGCGCGCAGATGGCCTCACCATTGTCAAAGAATTTAATTGCTGGCGCTATCGGTGAGAGTGGCGCGGGTATCAATCCGACACTAGCTCCTGTACCCCTGGCGGAGGCAGAAAAGACCGGGTTGGATTTTGCAACGAATGCTGGATATCCCACACTCGCTCAACTCCGGGCGTTGAGCACGCGGGAGCTATACGAAATATATAATGAGGCAAAACGTTTTGGCTTTCCCAGCGTTATCGACGGGTATTTTTATCCTAAGACGATCCCTCAGATCTTTAATGCGAAAGACCAGGCACAGGTTCCTTTATTATTGGGATGGAACTCCGCTGAAATTCCAGGAACCGCTTTTATGCAGGGCAAGCCTTATACCGATGAGAATTACATCAAAAGAGTAAAGGAGACTTACCCAAATGATTTTGAGGAGGTGTTAAAACTCTATCCGCACAGTTCACCTAAAGAAATTGAAGTATCCGCTACAGCGCTGGCTTCCGACCGGTTTATCGCCTACAGTACATGGAAGTGGTTCGACCTCCACCGGAAGAACAGTACTAAACCTGTTTATCGCTATTTGTATAGTAAGTTAAGGCCACCATTGGTAGATCAGACACTTACGCCTGGCCTCGCGGGGGGCACTGTCCAAAAGGGCCAGGATGCTCCTAAAATGCCGGAGCCAGTTGGTGCTCCACATGCCTGCGAAATTGAATATTGCATGGGCAACCTTTCATTGATAAAGGAATATGCGTGGACAAAAGATGACTATGCTGTATCAGAAACGATGCTGAATTACTTTGCCAATTTTATTATCCGCGGTAATCCAAACGGAGATAAACTTGCGGAGTGGCCCGCTGCTGAGGCGAATGATACAACGCCACCGGTAATGATCATTGATGTTCAGTCAAAAGCAATGGAGGCTAAGGATGATGCGCGTTATTTATTTCTGGATAAATCGTATAAGAACAACTGAGATAGGATCAGGTCGCACGTTCTTCAGACAAAAGTATAAATAGGTCGCTGCATTGTGCGGCCTATTTTTTTGATCGTGCCTGCTGAATCCAATAATGGTTCAATACTTTAAAGACTTTAAGTACTTGAGGCTTTCCGGTACTTGTTCCAATGCCCGAGATGATTCGTCCTCAATAAAGTAATGCTTAATTCCAAGTTGCTTTGCCGTCTTCATAATGTCGGCAATGCCCACATCTCCTGTACCCAGAACGACATTTGTTTCTACATCCTGGCGACCGTTGAGATTGTTCGGAGTTCCAATTCTTCGATCCTTCAGGTGAAGACTTTTCCATCGCGTTGGGTATTTCTTTAACAAGGCAACCGGATCCTGACCTGGATTCTTAATCCAGAAGACATCCATTTGATAGCTTACAAACGCTGGATTCGTATTGTCCATCATGTATTCAAACAGCGTCCCTTTGCCTTCATTATACTCCCTGAACTCATAGCCGTGCGCGTGATAGCTTAATGTTAGGCCATTCTCGTCTAATGTTTTGCCCGCCGCATTAAAAACTTCCACACCCTTTTTCATATCCGCGTAGGTGAAGTTATCGCCTTCGTGCGGAATCCAGTAACATATTACATATTGGGCACCAAGGTCTTTGGCAATCGTGATGACTTTCTGGAGGCTATCCTTATTCTGAAGGCGCTCAAAACTTCCTCCTACGGCAATGATCTTCAGCCCGTATTCTTTTAACAATTTCTTAAACTCTTCCCTGCCCATTCCACGAGGAGTTCCGCCTTCAAGTTCTGTAACACCAAGTTCTTTAATCCTGGCGAGTGTTGCTGGAATACCTTCCTTAAACATTAGCTTCATACTTCCCATTTGAAGTCCAATTTCCTGAGCCGTCATTTCCTGTCGTGAAAGAGGAATGATAAGCATGATGATCAACAGGCACTTTACCGTTAAATTCTTCATGGTGTTTTTATTGGATACATTTTTACGTTCTTCTATAATGTTAAAATTCCCTCCGCATATTTCAAGGGTGAGGTTAATTAACCTAATTCTGGTAAATGTCAAACACGTTTTTTACGAACACCGGTTTCGTAATGTTTTGGATATTTTTTTAACTCACCTTTATAATCTCTATCTCTTCCGGAATGCTCAACAGCAAAACGCACCCGCTTTTCGAAACCACCACATGCTTTTCGTTGGGTGCCGTGTACAGGTAGTCGCCCTGTACAAGATCTTCCTTTCCGAAACGCACTTCTCCCTCCAATACAAACGCTTCTTCGCCACCGGGGTGGTTGTGATAGGGATAGACAGCTCCTGGCTCAAATTTTAGCAGGATCACCGGAGCACGTTTGGTTGCTTCATCAAAGCGAAGCACTTTTACAAAAATTCCTTGCGTCTTTACTCCGGCTTCCAGCAAGGGTTCCCAGTTCATCTGCCCGGATCTGGTAATGTGTGTGATTGACTTGTTTTCCATTTTCCTTATTGCTTTAGAGATTCACTTAGTCGCCGTCATATGCATTTGCAAGTATCAACGCCATTCATGTCCGAATTCCCAACTTACCTTTAATATCCAAATCTCAAAAATCCTTACCTTTATTATCTGTAAAAACGCAGTCAGAACATGGCCGTTTCATCGAGCTTGCTATTGTTCATCGTCGGAGCGGGCATCCTTCAGGGGATTTTTCTCGCATGCTTCACCTATTCCCATCCCAAAACTCTCTATCGATTTAGAGGGTAAGACGCTTAGCATTTTAGGGATTATTAGTATTGTTTTTATAACATTCCATCTAACTTGCAACAGCGTACACAAAACATGCTATCTGCAAATAGACCATACAATTCCTGTTTCCGTATTTTTTGCTTTATACTGGCCTTGCATTTTTTTAATTGCAGCATAGATTCCAAAGACCCGAATCCGGATTTCATTCCTGAAAACCTACTGGTAAATGATATTGAAAGTGTTGCTGAACTGGTGGCCGAGGTGGTCTTTGGCCTGGAGAATGCTTTTGCTGAACATGACGAAGCCGACCATGAGCACAGCAGCTTTATCAGCATACATAAATTATTTCTGGTAAACGCTCAGTTGTCATATTCAATTCCAGTAAGACATGCCCCTGCAATCAAGCACTTCATTAAAGCTTGTGAAGAATATAGTGGTTTATCAAAACAAATTTCCACTCCCCCGCCAAGAGGGTAAGTTGCAGCGCTGTTAATTTTTTGAGCGCTTGGCCCGGTCATGGGCAACAATTCAATTCTTCCGTTTTTTTTCAGTGAACAACATGATTCGTAAAAGAAATTACCTGGTCTATATCTTATTGGTGATCAGTCTGCCGGTATTATCCCAGCAAAATCTTTTTAACGTGCCCTCTTCGGATATCACCTTAAAAGGCAAAGTCTTTTTTCAACAACAATTTAATATTAACCGCGACCTCTATCAATCAAATACTACCTTGTGCTACGGATTAGGGGGAAATGCTGAAATAGGCCTTAATCTCATCGCCTTAAATTTTGACCCTAAGGGTAGTCCATTACTTATAAAAAATGGTGACACGGCAAATCCACCACTTTATCCATTTTATACATTAAATGTTCAGAAAGCATTCGTGCTGACAAAAGTTTTTAAACTGGCTGTAGGAACGCAGGCAGGCCTTGCAGACTGTTCTCATTTTGGTGCTTACGCGTACCTGAATGTTATAACCGCCGTCACTAAAACACAATCAAAAATTGTAAGCGGACTATATTATGGGAGTAATAGTTTCTTAGGATCAGGAGACAGGAACCCTTTTTTTTCCGATGTGCCGTTAGGTTTTCAAATTGGACTTGAGCAAACCATCATTCATGAAAAATTGTTCTTAGTTGCTGAAAATATTTCAGGAAAACACAGCCTGGGAGAAACGACCATTGGAATTGCATGGTTTGCCAGTAAACATTGGATGCTCTCCTGCGGATATCAGTTTGCTAACCCCAGTAGTAATACCATGAATGCACTGGTGGTGGAATTGACCTTTGTTCCTGCTGCGGATGTTCATAAGAGAATTTATCGCCACGGTCATGATGATCGGCGCACGTAGTTCACGATGTTGGTGGAATTTATAGTAATAATGGAAATAAGCCAGGCCAAAGTTATCGCACGGGTGCCTGGTTTTTTTATTATTGAAAGTATTGAATAAGTTAGCATGTATGTCTTTATCCGTTGATTCATTGTCCCTATTTTTGATTATCACCCTTGCTCAGGGATTTTTCATCCTGTCGGTACTGACAATCAAGTACCAGCTTATGCCTGGTCAACACTTATTTCTTTTTTTTATGGTGCTTGTGCTGATATGGTTTCAGGCAGAGTTTCTCTCGGTGCGATTACCTTATGATATTCGTGTTAACGCTTTCTACGGCACACGTTATGGCGCCTGGTTCATACTCGGCCCATTGTTTTACTTCTATGTGCGTTCCATCGTCGGTAATCCTTTTGTTTTTTCGATGCGGGACGTACTTCATTTTGTGCCTTTTGTAATTTTTGTATGGATCATTCCTTTATTCACGTCGGAATTTCTAAGTTTCCGGCAGGTGCATTATGGCATGCTTTCTACTTTTGATCCCTTTGACGAAAGTGTCACATTTTTGCAGTACACATACTCAACTGTTTTTATCGCTCAATTTTTTCACTTCCTGATTTACCTGGCCGTTGCATTTTCGATTATCAGGCAATACGAGAGGAACCTGAAAGGCAATTATTCATCACTGAATTCAACTAACATCCGGTGGCTAAAAACGGTCAACGTATTATTGCTGATTGTTCTGGCACTTGCTTCCTTGTTTCTAGTCCTGTTTTTCATGCGGCGTTCTTATAACAGGGACCTTGATTATCTCTACGTATTCCCGATGGCCATATTGATATACCTGGTCGGTTACAAGCTGGCCGGGGTACAATGGCCCTTAGCATCGGTTTATGCCGGAAACAGAAATAAATATGAAAAGTCCTCGCTAAAAGTTGACCAGGCAAAAGCATACTGCGCACAACTTGAACAATTTGTTGCGCACACTAAGCCTTATCTCAGCAATGAGCTGAGGCTACAAGAACTGGCGGAAATGGTGAATATTCCTTCTCATCATTTGTCACAGGTAATCAACGAGCAGTTGCGATCAACGTTTTTCGATTACATTAACCGACATAGGGTAGAGGAGGCAAAGAAACAGATTCTAGCTGACAAGGATTCTACCTTGTTGGAAATTGCGTTTAAAGCGGGCTTTAACAATAAGACATCCTTTACTAATGCTTTTAAAAAATTCACAAGCAAAACCCCTGCAGAATTCAAACGGCAACATACAGTAGGATAAAATTTAATTGCAGAAAAGAGGCAACCCTTATCGGCATTGTCGACTTCCTCTTTCCCAAGGGCTAGCCTTGCATCATGTTAAACTTAAAAAAACATGTATGAAAGGATTAATTTTGATGTTGGCCGTCGTACTTGGGGTAATCAAGGCTTCCTGGTCACAGGAGTCTGCTTTTAAGATCTCAGAAATTTTTCCCATTGAAACAGCCCATTCTTATGTTGGGTTCTCCATAAAGTACATGGGGTATGCTATGGTGAGAGGAAGATTTTCAGATTTTAGGGGATCCATCAGGTACGATGAAAAAGACCTCACGAAGACCTCAGTAACGCTGTTGATCAACGTCGGCTCCATCGATACGGGTAATGAATGGCGTGATGAAGATCTCAAATCCGACAACTGGTTTGGTAGCAAAGCCTACCCCAGGATTCTTTTTATCAGTAATAAAGCCGCGCTAACACCTCAAGGCTTACTCATGACAGGCGACCTCACGATGCGGAGAATCACTAAAACCATCTCCATTCCCATGACGTATCCGCCTCATGTTCTCAAGGATGTACGTGAGGACTCACAAATCATCTTTACCGGAGCAATCGCATTAAACCGTATTGAATTCGGAGTAGAAGGAAAAAAATGGGCTGGAATCAAGGAAGGGATTACGGCGGTAAGTGACGATGTAAATGTTGAGTTAACTATTCTTGGCAAAAGAATTAATGCACCTAACTTCAAATACTGGGTGGCTGATGGATCATCCCCGCATGGAAAAATTTACAGCATAGCAAAGAATAACGGCGTGGAAAAAGCACTTGCAGCATTTGAATCCTTGCGAGCTGCACCCGGCAATAAAATTGATGTGGAAACGCTTAACACCGTGGGAATGATGTTTCTGAAAGAAAACCAGGTCGAAGATGCTATTGCATTATTCAAGAGAAACATCACCATATACCCCAACTTATCGCTTGTATATGAATCGTATGGTGAGGCCGTTGCAACCTTGGGAAATTGGTCTGAGGCCCTAAAATATTATCGGCTGGCCCTGGAAAAGGACCCGGACAATGTTAATGTTCAGGAAATAATCAGGCATATTAAAAATTAAGATGCATACCAGGAAAGGAGGAAGCCATCTTCTATTTCTGTTAAGGAATTAACTCCCTTTCAAAATAGGCCAAATACTTCGGATTGATGTCTCCAACGACAGCACAATAATAGATGCGCTGATAGTATTTCACTATTGTTAGTTTTACTGCAGGATGCACCTTTGCGGTAATCATAGTGCCTTCTTTGTAAAGGTTGTCTGTGTTCGTGCTATAGCTCATAAAGTATCACACCTGATCATTTAAAGCAGGTTGCGCATTAGGTTCTAATGTATTTTAACGCCAACATAAAAATAAAAAAGCACCATTAAGCCAATGCTAACAGTGCTTTTCCCGGACAGGTCATATACAGTGTTTCTATAATGACCTGAAGTTCTTGACTTTCCAGGTCTAACCTGAGGTTTGCTGAACTTCTCATTAGTTCTGCTCTCTTCAAGATTCAATGTACACATTTTTAGTCTACAATCCTGTATAAAAACCAGTCAAATACGACAGGTTATAACCAGAATTGATCAGGCTATTTTTCCAATATTCTCGTGCACCCATTGCACTTCTATTTCGGGCGATATATTTTCTACCGGGTTAAATCGGCTGAAGACCCTGAGGGGCACATCAAATGGATTGCTTTCTCTTCGGTAAGGTCCGGAAACACCTAGCATCCAATTATACTGTGCAGCCCAGTGAGGCGTTTGGGTCCTGTATTTAAAGACATAATAGTCTAACAATTCAAGTTCATTCAGCGTAACTTTTGTAAAGAGTTCTATCTCATCAGGGGCGGTTCCGAGTTCGGTTGGAAATTCCAGCCAGTTTACGAGGAAGCTTTCTGCCCCTTTTTCATGTGTAAAATACTTGGTTGGAAAGAGGTCTTTCCTGTTATAGGCATCCAATGTCCGAAAGACTGCGTTTCGAATCGAAGGGTCTTTCGCCATCATTAGAATTTCAACTTCAGTTATTGCTTCTTTCAATGAAAGTTTTCGCATCAGCGGTTCGACAACCTTGTATTTCTGCACTGCCAACTTCCGGAATTTGCGTTTAACGTAATAATCATTCAGCAACAAGACTGCCAAAGGAACAACAATAAGCACTAGCGCTCCGATCAGGATTGTTTTCATGTTGAAAAGTAATAATGACTACACACCGCTGATTCTTTTACAAGATATCACACATCCGACCATGCAGCACCCAGGTAAATTAAGGCGGTGAAAACTTAGAAGAGCTAATTGTTAAACTGTGACGGCCAAGACAGGCACAATTTCGATGGGAAGATTTCTAAAAAAATGCGAGTATGTTCAATTAGCTTTAAACGTTCCGGGTTCTGCACAAAGATACCCCTAAACCCGATAATAAGACTTATTGCTAAGTATATATTTGAAAATGAACGATTAGTACAGGTTATTATGTTGTCAGCATATAACCATCCCCCGATGCTGAAATACGCCTTCGATAATACCAAGGGTTCTTTTTTAAAAACACTCAATAAAAAAGTAGACCGGTACTTTGCAGATAGAAAACTTGATCCCTCCGGTAACAAAAAACTTTATTTCAAGGGCGGTTTGCAGGTATTATCCGCTGCGAGCTTATACACCGTACTTGTATTTTTTACTCCTATTGCGCCGGTTTCAATTGTACTCTGCTTCATCTTGGGACTAAACCTCGCGGTGATCGGCTTCAATGTAATGCATGAAGGAGGACATCAGAGTTTCTCGCGGCATTCGTGGGTCAACAGTGCTTCCGCTTATTTTCTCAATGTGCTCGGCGGAAGTGCGTACTATTGGAAAATCAAGCACAACATCAATCATCATACGTACACCAACATTGAGGGGATGGATTCAGATATTGATGTAAAGCCCTTTATGCGGTTGCACGAAGGTCAGCCGCACCGTGCCTATCATCGTTTTCAACATGTTTATTGGGTGGTGCTGTATGGTATTTCTTACCTGGCCTGGGTTTTTTATGAAGATTTTCAGAAATACTTCAGCGGGAAGGTTGCAATCAACATGAAAAGAAAAAAACTCTCCTTAAAAGAACACTTTATTTTCTGGTTCACCAAGATCACGTATGTAGCAGTGTACATGGTGATACCCGTCGTGATGGTAGGCTGGCTGCCCTGGCTTATCGGATTTCTTATCATCACGTTTGTATGCGGACTTGCCATTAGCATTGTATTTCAGTTAGCGCATGTCGTGGAGGGCACAGAATTTCATCAACTGCAGGATGGAAAAAGTAAACAGGAGTGGGCGATCCATCAGATCGGTTCCACGGCAAACTTTGCTACTTCAAGCAAGTCGTTGTATTGGCTGCTGGGAGGATTAAATTTTCAAATCGAGCATCACCTGTTCCCCCGCGTCAGTCACGTTCACTATCCGGAAATAAGTTATTTCGTAAAGGAAGCGTGCCGCGAGTCTAACGTTGTCTATCATGAATACACCACCATGTTCAAGGCTTTTACCTCTCATCTGCTTCATCTGCGCAAATTGGGTAGTGCCTGAGACATTCTACAAAAACACATTTCTTTGATTCACGACTAGCTCGGCTAAATAGTTGCGACAATTTTTTTTGAGTTATTCAGTAACTTTAAGAAAAGTAAACTCACCATAATAAAAAGAGCAGACCGTGGATACTATCACTCACGTAGCCTTAGGCGCCTGTCTTGGAGAAGTTCTTGCCGGGAAGCAATTAGGCAAAACGGCGCTGATATTGGGCGGTGTAGCACAAATTATTCCCGACGTTGATTTTATTTTTTCCCTTTGGATGGAACCTTCGTCCAATGTCTTAGCACACCGTGGATTTACGCACTCATTTCTCTTTGGATTGCTGATCGCTCCGTTGCTCGCCTGGTGTTTTCATCTCCGGGGAAGGAGTTCTAAAGCATCATTCAAATTCTGGTTGTCTTTTTTTAGTGTTCAGGTTTTTGTGCACATGTTGTTGGATGCCTTCAACGCCTACGGTACTGGATGGTTTGAACCCTTCAGCCATTATCGTGTCTCCTTTAATACCCTTTTTGTAGCGGATCCTTTTTACTCCATTCACCTGGGTGTGTCGTGTCTTGCTTTATTGATGCTAGACCTTGACCATAGGAGAAGATTTTATTGGGCAATGGGGGGAATCATCATTAGTACACTCTATTTGGGATATGGCTTGATAAACAAATTCCAAATTGATGCTGAAGTAAAGGGTGCCCTCGCACAGCAGAACATTCCACACCATCAATACTTTACTACGCCAACTCCTTTTAACAACTGGCTTTGGTTTGTGGTGGCATCCAACGATTCCGGAAGCTATGTTGGATATCGATCGGTGTTTGATCAACAGGATAATATTGACTTTCAATTTTTTCCGCGTAAGGATTCCTTGCTGAAATTGGCAAATAATCAAGATGAAGTGAAACGGTTGAAGCGGTTTTCACAAGGCTACTACACCCTTGAGATGCGTGCTGACACCCTGATTTTTAATGATCTCCGCTTTGGTCAAATGATTGGCTGGCAGGAACCAAGGGCAGGTTTCGTATTTCATTTTTATTTAAGTGCTGGACTCGACAACAGGCTGGTCTTGCAACGTGGAAGGTTTGCCAATTGGGATCAGGCTGCAACGCGGGCTTTGTTAAGGCGGATCAAGGGTATTGAATAAAAATTATCGCTTCTTCTCCTGTCTAAAATAGAAAGTAAAGAGGAAGAAGATAAGCCTGACTAACGCATAGGCCAGCCGATAAACAAGCTGGTCCCATAAATTGGTTTTCCGGGTAAGCGCTTCTTCAGTAATCTGGTCACAATCCCGTTTGATGATCTCTTCCAGCGTCTGGTCCACCTGACTTGAAAAAGTCTGGTTATGAACGTCGAGATTGAGTTCAATGCTGGCATAGGCACTCAGGTCATTAAAGTTATAGGAGCCAACCGTTACCCAATGTCCATCGTACGTAGCGATTTTTCCATGCACAACTTTCTTTCTGTACTCGTAGATCTCGATTTTTCGTCTCAGCAGCCAGGGATAAAAAAAGCGTTCAGCCAATTTTGCTAGCATGATATCCGAAATTTTGGTCAGGACAATTCGGACCCGTACGCCACGCATGGCCGCCTGCTGAAGATTCTTCCGGAACACACGACCCGGCAGGAAATAGCTTGACATGATGGTTATCTGTGATTGGGCCCGGTGAAACATTTCCAGGTAGCTTCTGGAAATCTGATTTCGATTTCGGACCCAATCGTTTATGCGCACCCGGATCAGGCAATCACCATCACCAAACGGCGTACGCATGGATGAAAGCATAGCTTTTCTGTTTCCTCTATACCACATTTGCATACAACGGTTGTGCAACTCGGTAGAAACTTCTCCCTTCGTATACGCTGCCCAATCCAACCAGGCTGGCTGATCGGGAAGATCATTGTAACGGTTACTTATGTTCATGCCTCCCACCAGACTATATAATCCATCCGCAACAAAAATCTTATGGTGCATTCTGCGACCTACATAAAACCTGCGGCCTTTCAGTAACGGTTCAAACCATCGAAAATGAATTCCAGCTTTTCGGATATCGGTGATGGAGGCTTCGGATAAGGCGCGGGAGGCATATCCATCCAAAAGCATGTACACTTTCACACCTCTTTGTGCGGCGCGGATCAAGGCATGGGTGACGCGCAGACCCGTTTCGTCCTCTTCATAAATGTACACCTGCAAATGAATAGACTCCTTAGCGCGGTCAATTAATTCTTCCAACAAGTCAAAATAGTGAATGCCGCCTCTTACCAATTGAATGGTATTGTGGGAGGAATATCCGCTCGCATGGTTGAAAGTTTGTTGGTTCATGGAGAACACTAAACCAAGTTAGTTGTAGCAGCAACCGCCACTATTGCAAATCTAAGCCTAATATACTTGGCAACAGTAAGGAAAGCGGCCCGCGCGCACTAAATGCTGTTATCTAGCTCAACAGTTTCAGGGAAAGGGTTGGACACTTAAGCTAATTGGAATTATCTTCCCTTGATTTTCCCTTTTTTTTTAACTTAAAGAATTAAGCATATGAAACTTCAAATCAGAAAATCAATTCCTTCTATGGGATTGGTTTTGCTTTCGGCTTTCTTCAGTGTTACTCAAACAGGCAAAGCCCAAAATCTTGATGCTAAAGTCGAAAAATTTCTGATCGATCACAGGCACAAATGGCACGATTTAAATGTATCGTACGAGGATGGAAAAGTACTCCACGACTTGATAGTGAAGAACAATTATAAATCAGCATTAGAAATAGGTACATCTACCGGTCATTCAACGATCTGGCTTGCCTGGGCTATGAGTAAAACAGGGGGTAAAGTAATCACCCTTGAAATTAATGAACGCAGGCACAAGGAAGCACTACAAAATATTTCAGCGGCAGGCCTTTCTGACTATGTAGATGCGCGGTTGGGTAATGCCCATGATCTCGTGAAACAATTGCCCGGTCCTTTTGATTTTGTTTTCTCCGATGCTGACAAAGATTGGTACAAGCAATACTTTATTGATATCCATCCAAAATTAAAAGGAGGCGGTTGCTTTACTACGCACAATGTAACAGACGGCCTCGCAGATGACGATTTTCTGAACTATGTGAAAACCCATCCGGAGTATAAAACCACTATCGATCGTACGAGTCGAGCCGGGATTATGGTAAGTTATAAAACGGAGTAGGGAAGCCAGGTTATGGAAAGTTATCCGCTGTACTAATCAATTGGTGCATAAATACGCGCGAAGCACTACTAGAATTGTCGGTATACTCGTCAAATGCTGGGTTAACAGCCGTGGAGCTTGTCAGCTTCACCGCTAAAGTGATTGATCAATCTGTAATGCTGGAATGGAAGACGGCATCTGAATTGGACAACGATTATTTCGAGGTTGAAAGGTTCTCGGCTGATGATGAAGAGATCTTAGTTCTTGGCAAAGCGCCGGGCCATGGTACCACCCGTGAATTCAACAACTATCTGTTCGTTGACCAAGAACCTCTTAACGGAAGGGCTTACTACCGTCTCAAGCAAGTTGATTTCAATGGCGAGTATAAATATAGCCCTGTGATTACTGCAACGTACAAAGATGTTTTCGCAAAACGAATAACACTCTTCCCTAATCCCGGTGATGGAACAGAACTTGGGATTTCCCTTAACTACCAGGGAACCGTTAGTATTTCTATTTATAACGCACAGGGATCCGTGGTTGAGTCTGCCGTGGTTCAGTTAGGTGAGGAGGGCGGAACTTTCAGGTATCCTATGAAATCGAAGTTGTCACCCGGTGTATATTTTGTTCGCCTGGAACAAAATTCAGGAACCTTAGTCCGGAAGTGGATTGTTAAATAAGTATTCAAAGTACTTGGTGGTAAGAATTTCAAAACCAGCCGATTAGAAAGGTCAAATTATAGCTGTCATCGAAATGAAGTGGAGATGGATCAACCGTAGCTGATCCATCGTTATGGTTTTAATTAACTTGTTCTCTGCAAGAATTAAAATGCGGATGTCCTCGCCGGACCAGTTGCGTCTAATATGAAAATGCCAGCATCAATCTATTCTTAGTTTTCAGAAATAGCAGTCTCTCTGGATGTTTGTAAGATCTTTCCAATCAAAGTTCGAAGAGCTTTTATCTCTGCTATAGTCAGTCCTTTTAATAGTCTTTCTTCAATGGTATCCAACGCGGCGTTGCAATCCGCCAGCAACTTTTTCCCCTTTGCCGTAAGCCCAATGCGTAGTATTCGTCTATGAGACGGGTCTGTTGTTTTCTTTAGTAGTTTCTTCCGTTCTAAAACGGATATTAACTCATTCATACTTTGCGGCGTCATCAAAAAGCGCCTGCTCAGCTGTGCCGACGACAAGTCGCCTTTGTCATAATCCACGAAATATAAGACGGTGAACTGTGTGGGAGTCAGGCCGCGCTGTTCCAGCGCTTTGGCCATCCGGCTCGAAACTTCGATCTCGGCCCGTTTAATAAGGTAAAGTGTCCTCGGATTCATCGCAATCAATTTACCCAAAAATAAATATTTGTTTCAATATCAGGAATCCTTATATTCGTTTGGATAAAAGCCAAATTGTTTACCTATGACTAATGGGTTAGGGATTGCAGAACACCAACCATCCTTAAAATACGCCTGGTATGTTGTGGGATTGCTCACCCTTGCCAATATCTCCTCATTTCTCGACAGGCAAATCCTGGCATTGCTGGTGGCGCCAATAAAAAGAGATATGCATTTAAGCGATACAAAAGTAAGCCTTCTGATGGGCTTGAGTTTTGCCATGTTTTATACCGTGTTCGGTATTATCATCGGCAGGTTTGCCGACACCACCAGCCGCCGTAATATCATCATGACAGGTATTGCAATGTGGAGTGTGCTAACGGCTTTATGTGCTGGCGTAAAAACGTATTCACAATTCTTTGTAGCAAGGATGGGTGTAGGCGTTGGCGAGGCTACGCTATCCCCATCTGCCTACTCTATGATTACCGATTATTTCCCCAAACGCAAGCTAGCCATAGCGATGAGTGTATTTACCATGGGAATCTTTTTGGGTTCAGGTTTGGCTTTAGCAATTGGGGCGGCGTTAGTAGCAGGGCTCCCCATAGAAGGAATGTTGCATGTGCCACTGCTGGGCAATATCTATCACTGGCAACAACTATTCCTGATGATTGGTCTACCCGGTTTGTTTATTTCCTTGCTGATGTTTACCATAAAGGAACCACCTCGGCGAGATGTATTGCACAGAGAAGGTGTACAAACAAAACTATCTTTAAAGGAGTCCTTACATATTGTTTTCGAACATCCAAAAACATATTTGAGCATTTGTCTGGGTACAGCGTTTACAGCATTTGTAAGCTATGGCACCACGGCATGGGTTCCCACGTATTTTAACAGAACTTTTGGCTGGCCAGTACCAAAAGCTGGCTTGAATTTCGGGTTAGTCCTGCTGGTTGCTTCTATATTAGGGGTTATATGGGGAGGGTGGTATGCTGATAAGTTAATAAGTAACGGTATCCATAATGGCCGTTTAAGGGTAGGCCTCATGGCGGCAATCGCAATATTATTAAGTTGTTTTATCCCCTTAATCAGTAATCCTAATGTTGCATTGGTCTTATTATTTATACCGGCATTTTTTGTGGCATCGCCTATGGGTGCAAGTACTTCGGCTATTCAGGAATTAATGCCCAACCAGGTAAGAGCATTATCCTCTGCTATATTTCTTTTTCTGATTAACATGATTGGATTGGGTTGTGGTCCTTACCTCGTGGCGTTTTTTACGGATACCGTATTTCAAGATGAAAAAGCCATTCGTTTTTCTTTGGTTGCCCTACTTTTTGCCGGGGGTGCACTGGCCGTTCTTTTTTATGCCATCGGATGTAAAGGGTATAAAAAAGTAATGGAGCAACGGATAAAACAGGATAATGTCTTGGGGGTTGCCAACCGTAGTGCAAAATGAAAGAGCAATATTATTCCCGTCAAAATCTTCACTTTATACTATATGAAGTGCTGGATGTTTTGTCGCTGACAAAGCACCCTTACTTTGCCGGGCATGATGCTGAAAGCTGCAATATGGTGCTGGAAACCGCTGAAAGCATTGCAGAAAAAACCATGAGGCCATTTTTCAAAGAAAGCGACATCCGGCAACCGGAGTTGATAGATGGAGAAGTAAAAGTACATAAAGCCATTAAGGAGTATTATAAAGCTTTTTGTGATAGTGAATTAATGGCAGCCTGCTTTGACGAAAAATTTGGCGGGCAGCAATTACCCAAAACCGTGTATGCTGCCGCTGATTTTATCCTCGGAAATGCTCACAATGGTTTTGAGATGTTTACCGGTCTATCACAGGGAGCAATCCGGTTAATATCCAGCTTCGCCGCTGAAGATTTGATAAATGAATTTGTGCCTAAAATAGTGAAAGGCGAATACTCAGCCACGATGTGTTTAACTGAAACCCAGGCAGGAAGTTCTTTGAGCGATATTGCTACAGAAGCGTTTCCACTCCAGAAGGGAGGCCATAGCTCCAATAGCTATCGCATAAAAGGGCAAAAGATTTTTATCAGTGCCGGTGACCACGATATAACAAGCAACATAATTCATCTAGTACTGGCAAGAATAAAGGGCGCCCCCAAAGGGATACAAGGGATTTCTCTTTTTATAGTTCCTAAGAAGAGAAAAAATGCTTCGGGATATTTAGTAGGCAATGATGTTGCGTCACTCAGCCTCCACCATAAAATGGGACAGCGCAGCACACCTGCCATGCACCTTGAGTTTGGTGCAAACGATGATTGCATTGGCCATTTGATCGGCGAAGAAGGCAAAGGGTTGCCCTACATGTTTCAGATGATGAATACCGCAAGATTGGGTGTTGGATTGGCGGGAACATACATAGCATCTGCTGCCTACTATGCATCGTTGCAGTATGCAAAAGAAAGGCCGCAGGGTAGAAGGTTGAATGATAAAAATGTCAACGAGCCGCAAGCCACGATCATACATCATCCCGATGTAAGGCGAATGTTGCTATTGCAAAAAGCATTCGTGGAGGGTTCGTTTGCTTTTGTTCTTCAATGCTATAAATACGTTGACCTGGAAAAAATAAGCAATGGTGAGGATAAGCAGCGTTACAGCGATTTACTGGAACTGCTGACGCCGGTAGCAAAAACCTATGGTGCTGAAATGGGCATACGGTCGGTCAACAACGGCTTGCAAGTCTTGGGTGGCTATGGTTATACCAACGATTTTATTTTAGAACAACTGGCCCGTGATGTGCGCATTATGAGTTTGTATGAAGGAACAACCGGCATACAGTCACTGGCCTTGCTCGGCAGGCAAATACCGATGAATGACAGAAGGGCTTTGAATTACTGGAAGGCTGAAGTGACCAGAGATATACAAATAGCAAAGGAATATGATAACCTGCAGCATTATGGCGACTCTCTTCTGCATGAAGTGGAAAGTTTTGAAGCAGTAACGAAGCACTTATTAAGTCTGGCTTTGAAAAGCAATGCAGAAGTTTTTTTGAGGAACGCTACTTTATACATGGATTTATTTGGTTGCATCAATGTTGCCTGGCAGTGGTTAAAGCAAGGTATTGTTGCTCAGGACAAATTATATGATACCACTATTTCGGCCGGCGATAAATTATTTTACAAATCAAAACTTCATACGATGAAATTCTTTTTTCATTATGAATTACCTAGGACAATTGGGTTATGCCGAAGTCTGACGGATATGGAAGTGCTGACAGTAGCTGAAGGTGAAGACTTAATTATTTGACGAAATGATTTAGAATCATTCCATGCTGTTAACGAATAACAATATGTAATTTAATATGACCACTAGAAGAAAAAGTTTTTTAGCCCGTCCAGGCATTTTTTCTAAAAAAGTATTGCCATTATAAACGCATGTTATGAAATCAGAAGATGAATTATTTAAAGGATTACCGGCGTCCCTTACTGTTGATATTCAGGATAATATCTTGCTGGTGGGTATAAACCGGGTTGAAAAACGAAATGCAATAAATGACGAAATCATTCTCGGCTTTGAAAAGATATTTTCAAATATTCCCGGAACTTTAGCCTGTGCCATAATTTATGGAAAAGGTAAGCACTTCAGTGCTGGGGTCGACCTGGCTGAACTAAAGGAACAAAATGACCTTTTAGAAGGCTTAAAGCATTCAAGAATGTGGCACAGGATTTTGGATCAGCTACAATTTGGGACTATTCCGGTTATCGCGATGTTACACGGTGCTGTATTGGGTGGAGGCCTTGAGCTGGCCAGTGCCGCCCATATAAGGGTGGCTGAGCAATCTGCTTTTTACGCGTTGCCCGAGGGTCAGCGAGGAATTTTTGTTGGAGGTGGTGGTTCTGTACGTGTTCCTAAATTAATTGGATTGGCGCGTATGACCGATATGATGCTGACGGGCCGCGTATACAGTGCTGAAGAAGGAATGGCAGTTGGCTTGTCGCAATATTTGGTTGAAAGCGGAAGTGGTCTCGCAAAAGCTATTGAGCTGGCAAAAATAATTTCTTCAAATGCACCAGCTACAAATTATGCATTAATGCACGTGTTACCCCGTATTACAGATTCGAACCAGGAGCAAGGTTTAATGATGGAATCATTAATAGCCACCGTTTCAAAAAACACGCCTGAAGCAAAGGAACGTTTGAAGCTTTTTTTAGAGGGAAAAGCAAAAAAAGTTGGGCTGTAAAAAATATTTTGTTGTAAATCATGGATTGGTTATGTATTCAGAATATTAGTCCCATATCATAAGTAGGATAACAATGATGCTCCAGGAAGCTAATAAACGCGGATTCAAAAAAATTAAGACTATAAAAGTTGATATAACAAAACAGTGTCGTTCAGACGGCACTATTTTACTGCGCTCTGTCGTCGAACTTCTGCCACACCCTTACAGACTTACGGAACGTTTGAAATATTGGGCAAATGCTGCGCCCGACAGGGTTTTTATTGCTCAAAAAAATAAGCTTGGTTCCTGGGATGCATTGACCTATGCTGAAACCTATAAGAATGTCAAGTGCATTGCACAGGCCTTGTTGAATAAAGATCTTTCACCTTCGAAGCCAATGGCTATACTTAGTGAAAACAGCATTGAACATGGTTTAATGGCATTGGCTGCGTTGCATGTGGGCATTCCTTATTCACCTATTACCCCAGCGTATTCATTGCGATCGACTGATTTTGATAAGTTAAAGTATGTTATCAATTTACTTACGCCGGGTTTGATATTTGTAAACGATGGAAAGAAATATGAGAATGCTTTACAAGCCGTAAGGAAAGGAGTAGAAGTGGTGGCAGTAACGAATATACCCGAAAGTTTCCAGGTGACATTGTTTGATGATTTACAGCGCACGCAGGCAACGGAGGAAGTGGAGCACGCCTTCCATGCCATACAACCCCAAACTGTTGCAAAAATATTATTTACTTCCGGCTCGACAGGGTTGCCAAAAGGAGTGATCAACACGCATGAAAACATCAGCACCAACTGGCAGCAGATAACACAAACCTTTCCATTCATGACAGAAGAAGGATTGGAGTTTATTGACTGGTTGCCCTGGAACCATACTTTTGGTGGTAATCATAATTTTGGATTGACACTCTACAACGGTGGCTCGATGTATATTGATGATGGAAACCCCACGCCACAAGGCATTGCGGGCACGGTCGCTAATTTAAAGGAAAGAAGGCCCACCATTTATTTTAATGTGCCCAAAGGGTTCGAAGATTTAATCCCGCATTTTAGAAATGATGAGCAACTCCGCAGACAATTTTTCAGCAATCTGAAAATGTTGTTTTATGCCGGCGCCGGTATGCCGCAGCATGTTTGGAATGAGTGGGAAGAATTAGCCGTTGAAACAACGGGCAAAAAAATAATGATAGCAACAGGGTTGGGATGTACTGAAACCTGTCCTTCCGCATTATTTGCCAGCGAGCCCGGCGGGTTTGCGGGCTTGCTAGGCGTTCCCGTTCCTGGTTTGGAATTAAAATTAGTACCGTCTGACGGAAGGTTAGAGGCAAGGTATCGCGGCAAAAATGTTTTTCCAGGATACTGGCGACAGCCGGAACTAACAGCAAAGGCTTTTGATGAAGAAGGGTTTTATTGTACGGGTGATGCACTTAGGTTTGTTGATGAGTCAGACGCTAACAAGGGAATGATATTCGATGGAAGATTTGCTGAAGATTTTAAACTAAATACGGGCACATGGGTAAGGGCAAGTGTATTGCGTGCCCAGTTAATCGCTGCGGGTCATGGGCTGATACAAGACGTAGTAATTACCGGTCATGATAATGCATTCATTGGCGCCATTGTTTTCGCCAGCCTGGATTACTGCCGCACTATTACCGGTTTGGCTAGTAACGCAGCGCCAGGCGATTTAATACATCATGCTGCAGTAAAACAAAAACTGCAGGATGTGTTGGATGAACTTGCTGGTAAAAGTACTGGCAGTGCAACCCTGATAAAACGGGCCATGTTTGCAGATTTTACTTTAACTATTGATAAAGGGGAGATAACGGACAAAGGCTCTTTAAACCAAAGCATGGTTATTCAACAACATCCGGAAGCTATTACAAAACTATATTCAAATCAACCGGACGACAGTATTATTGAGGTGAAAAAACAATTATGAATCTTCAACAAACATCAGTCATTGTAACCGGAGGAGCATCAGGCTTGGGGGCAGCAACAGCAAAAGCATTGGCGACCGCCGGGGCAAAAGTTGCCGTCCTGGATCTGAATTTTTCCCTGGCACAAAAGATTGCTGGAGAAATTGGCGGCATGGCTGTAGAATGTGATGTTTCCGATGAAACATCGGCAACAGAGGCTATCGCACGCGTAAAGGATAAACAGGGTGCAGCGAAGGTGCTGGTGAACTGTGCTGGCATTGGTTCAACCGCAAGAATTGTAGGAAAAAGCGGACCGATGCCCCTGAATGATTTTTCAAAAGTGATACAGGTAAATCTTATTGGCAGCTTTAATATGATGCGGTTGGCAGCAGCTGAAATGATAATTACGGACGCATCGGAGGATGGGGAAAGAGGTGTCATTGTCTCAACGGTGTCGGTAGCGGCATATGAAGGACAAATCGGGCAGGCAGCGTATGCTGCTTCTAAAGGTGGCATAGTGAGTTTGACCTTACCGGCTGCTCGTGAATTTGCCCAATTTGGAATCCGGGTAAATGCCATTGCTCCGGGTTTGTTTTTAACGCCACTCCTGAAAGGACTATCCGATGAAGCCATACAAAGTTTGACAGCAGCAATACCTTTCCCAAAAAGGTTAGGTGGCGCGGATGAATTTGCAAAATTGGTATTGCATATTATTGAGAACAGGTATATCAATGGCGAAGTAATTCGAATTGATGGAGCACTGAGGATGCAACCAAAATGAAATGGAACGCGAATGACGCGGATAGTAAAGCAAACGCGGATTACCGCTGATATAAAATCCGTGATAATCCGCGCTGCCTGCATCCGTGTTATCAGCGTTCTATTAATAGAAAAGCTATAAACTTAATATATGCATAAATCAAATCCCCCCTTCCGTGCTGACCAAGTTGGAAGCCTACTACGGACACCTGAAGTAAGAGAAAACCGTCTTCGTTGGAAGAGAGGCGAAATGAGCGCGAAGGAATTGAGAGCGATAGAAGATAAGGCTATTGCAGAGACCGTAAAGAAAGTAGAATCTATCGGAATGAAATCTGTTACAGATGGCGAGTTCAGAAGAGACTATTTTCATCTGGATTTTCTGAAAGAGTTATCAGGGGTATCGGTGGATGGCGGCATCGAAGCTAATCCGCATGCAAAACCAGCGGAGGATGGATTTACGCCTCCGAAATTAAGTGTCACCGGAAAATTAAAACATGTAAAGGATATACAGGTCGCGGATTTCAATTTTCTAAAATCAGTTGTAACACAAACACCTAAGGTTTCCATACCATCTCCCACCATGGTTCATTTTCGAGGAGGCAGAAAATCGATTGACATTGCTTCATATCCAGACATGGACGTTTTTTTTCATGATCTAAGTGAATGTTATAAAGCCGAGATCAATGCTTTGTATAAAAATGGATGCCGCTATATCCAGTTGGATGACACTAACCTTGCCTACCTCTGTGACTCCAAAATGAGAGCGGCTGCCGCTGAACGCGGTGATGACCCGAATGAATTGCCCCGAACGTATGCCTCGTTAATTAATTCAGTGATTGATGGAAGGCCGGATGATTTAACTATTGGTATACACCTGTGCAGAGGTAACTACCGCAGCACGTGGTTTGCAGAAGGTGGTTACGAACCAGTGGCAGAGGTCTTGTTCAATACTATAAATGTAGATGCCTATTTTTTGGAATACGATGATGAGCGCAGTGGTGATTTTGCGCCCTTGCGTTTTGTACCAAAGAATAAAGTGGTGGTCTTAGGGATTATATCCTCAAAATTGCCAGCCCTCGAGAACATGGATGATTTATGTAAACGCATTGATGAAGCCGCAAAGTATATTCCCCTGGAAAATATGTGCGTTAGTCCACAATGTGGGTTCTCCAGCACCTCGCATGGAAACAATATATCGATGGACGATCAATGGAGGAAGTTGGAGTTGGTGGTGAATACAGCAAGAAAAATCTGGGGCGGGAATTGATGGAACGCTGATGACACGGATGAATGCATCGCGGATAAAACGGATATGAGGAGATTTTTGAAATCTGATTTCATTAATGGTGAAAGTTATGGAGTTATTGCATAAGGGCTTAACAGAAGCAATTATAAAAACGTTTTATGATGTTTATAATGAACTTGGCTATGGCTTTCTGGAAAAAGTTTATCAAAATTCTATGTACCTGGAATTAACAGCCAGAGGATTTAAGGTTGAACCGCAAAAACAAATTAAAGTTTACTATAAGGGTCAGGGAGTTGGAGAATATTATTCAGATCTTGTTATTGACGATTTGATAATAGTTGAGTTAAAAGCTGCTGAAGTAATTGTTGAGGAATTTGAATATCAGTTGATTAATTATTTACGAGGTACGGATAAAGAAGTTGGCTTATTGTTAAACTTCGGCAAGAAACCAGAATTCAGAAGAAAAGTATTTGAGAACTCCAGAAAAAACCTGTGCTAATCCGCGATGCCAGCATCAGTTTTATCCGCGGGCCATTATTATTTAAATATGAAAATGAATTTACATGAACTAGTAGCTATCGATGTGCACACCCACGCCGAAGTAAGCTGCCGTCAGCCGCATGATGACTATCGGCCGGAGTTTGATGAGGCCTTCGCAAAATTTTTTAAATCTTCGCACCGGCCCACCATTCAGGAAACGTGTGACTACTATCGCAGTCTCAAGATGGCATTTGTAATGTTTACCATTGATGCAGAATATGAACTGGGAAGAAAACGAATACCGAATGAAGAAGTGGCTGAGGCGGCAAAAGAAAATGCGGATGTAATGATACCTTTCGCCAGCATTGACCCACATAAGGGAAGAATGGGGGCCAGAGAAGCTAAACGATTGATTGAAGAATTTGATATAAAGGGTTTTAAGTTTCATCCCACCGTACAGGGATTTTACCCAAATGATAGAATGGCCTATCATCTTTATGAAGTAATCGCGGCAGCAGGATTGCCGATGTTGTTTCACAGTGGCCATTCTGGTTTTGGCAGCGGTGTTCGTGGAGGTGGCGGATTAAGATTAGAGTATTCCAATCCTATTCACTTGGATGATGTGGCGATTGATTTCCCTGATGCACCCATCATCATCGCACATCCGTCCTGGCCCTGGCAGGATGAAGCGTTGAGCGTAGCCATGCATAAGCCCAATGTCTACATCGATTTAAGCGGGTGGAGCCCGAAATATTTTCCAGCGCAGTTGGTGCAATATGCCAACACACAACTCAAACATAAAATGCTTTTTGGAACGGATTTTCCATTGATTACACCGGAACGGTGGATGAAAGATTTTGAAACTGCAGGTTTCAAAGAAGAAGTAAAACCGCTGATCATGAAAGAGAATGCGGTGAAGATGTTGAAATTAAAATAATATTCCTGAACGACTTGAACCTGTTCCAAATGATCTGATAGTATGCCGGAAGATACGCTTCAAACACAGGTTGGAATTATTGGAGCAGGCCCCGCAGGCTTAACGCTTGCTTTGTTGTTACAACGTGCCGGTGTAGACTGCATCGTTCTTGAATCCCGCAGCCGCGCCTATGTCGAGTCAAGAGCGCGCGCTGGTTTGCTGGAACAGAATACGGTTGACCTTTTCAAAGAACTTGGTGCCGGCGACCGCCTGATGAAAGAAGGCTTGTTGCATCGCGGAGTAAACTTAAGTTTTGACGGAGAAAGAATACGTGTTCCATTTGATGAATTAACTGGCGGCAGATGTATCACCATTTACGGGCAGCAAGAAGTATTAAAAGACCTGATAAGCTTAAGTTTGAAACGAAGCGTTCCGCTATGCTTTGAAGCGCTGGTAACATCAATTCAAAGAATCGACTCTCCAAAGCCTCAGATTATATATCAGCATAATGGTAAAGAAAATAAATTGAACTGTGACTTTATCGCCGGTTGTGACGGCTTTCATGGAATTTCTAAAAAATCTCTTCCAAAGGATACCTATAAAGAATATCAGATTGAGTATCCATTCAGCTGGCTAGGAATACTGGCTAATGTTGCCCCTTCAACGGATGAATTGATCTACGCCTACCATGAAAGAGGCTTTGCCTTGCATAGTCTCCGGTCTGAAAAAGTAAGTCGGCTGTATCTGCAAATCGACAACCTGGATACATCGGAGAATTGGAGCGATGAAAAAATATGGGAAGAACTTTCCATTCGGCTCGGAACAAAGGGCTGGAGACTACAATCAGGTCCTATCTTTGAAAAAGCGATCACTCCGATGCGCAGTTTTATGATCGACAATTTACAATTCGGTAACCTTTTTCTGGCTGGCGATGCAGCACACATCGTTCCTCCTACCGGCGGGAAGGGACTTAACCTGGCTGTCGCTGATATTCGTTGGTTGTCAGGTGCCTTTATCGAACGGTATAAAAACAATAGAAATAATTTACTGAAAGAATATTCGTCCAATGCATTGAGGAGGGTTTGGCGTGCACAAGACTTTAGTAACTTCATGACCTATCTTTTTCATAAACAAGTGCCACATGGATCATTTGAATACCAATTACAAAAAGCAAAGTTTGACTATATCCGGGTATCGAGGGCATACGCTACAACTATTGCAGAGAACTATGTGGGACTGAAGGAGATTTAAAGATTGACTGGAGAAAATGTTTCTGAATTCCTAATGGGTTCAATGAGAATTATCATCAAGATAGAGGTTCAATAGCCATGAAAGTATTTAAAACAGTTTCCTATTTTTTAATGCTTATGAGTTGCTATAAGGTAATTGCTCAACAACAGGATCCTGTTATAAATACCGACTCTATAAAAAACAAATGGAAGGATATTCCGTACGCCACAGTTTCTGAAGCTCAAAAATTGGATATCTATTTGCCCGATGTAGGGAGCGGTCCTTTCCCGGTTATCGTTGCTATTCATGGTGGCGCATTTAAATTTGGAGATAAAGCCTCAGCACACATGGCGTACATGCTGGAAGGATTAAAGAAGGGCTATGCTGTAATTTCTATAAACTACCGCATGAGCGGTGAGGCCAGAGCGCCAAAACTAATTCAAGATGTGAAAGCAGCTATTCGTTGGATAAGGGCGAATGCCAAACAATATAAATTGAAAGCCGATAAAATTGCGGCTTGGGGTCCTTCTGCTGGTGGACACCTGTCGGCCCTGGCAGGAACGTCGGGCGATGTGAAAACCCTGGAAGATCTTTCGTTGGGCAACTCAACGATGTCGAGCCGTGTTCAGGCCGTTGTCGATTGGTTTGGACCCATCAATTTCCTTACGATGGATGACCAATATTCTATTTTGGGTGTAAAGGGTATGCAGCATAGCACACCCGATTCTCCGGAATCCGAGGTTATTGGAAAACATATTATAGATGCTGCCCATGAAGTAAAGGAATTCAATCCGGAAACATACATCACCAAAGATGACCCTCCGTTTTTTATACA
>Ga0184629_10000070_pt1 | contig 37991 bp, 34 predicted proteins | sample PLM4_32_b1_FD_133158 | JGI IMG/M metagenome (GOLD analysis project Ga0184629, IMG submission 133158) | Groundwater sediment microbial communities from an aquifer in East River, Colorado, USA - PLM4_32_b1 | ecosystem: Environmental > Terrestrial > Soil > Riparian zone | place: USA: East River...
ATTCCCGAGCATCACGGCACTACCGAAATCGCCTACTTCTACGACCGCGCCAAGAAGCAGGGCGAGCCCGGGCTCCGGCGCGAGGATTTTCGCTATCCCGGGCCGCGGCCGCGCTCGGTGGAAACCGCCATCGCGATGCTCGCCGACTCCGTCGAGGCGTCGTTGCGCGTGCTCGAAGTCTTGACGCCCGAAAAACTCCAGGCGGCCATCGACCAGATCGTGAAAGGTCGCCTGACCGCGGGCGAGTTGGACGAGGCACCACTCACCTTGCAACAGCTCGATCAGGTGCGCGCCGAATTCGTCCGGGTGCTCACCGGGATGTATCACAGCCGCATCGATTACCCCGAGTCCAGTGGCGGCATCACGAAGGCCTGGCAGCCGGCGCGCCCGGCCGCGGGCGGCTGAGCCCCTGGCCCGGGTGGCGGCGCGGGTGCTGCGCTGGGAAAGGGCCCGCGACACTCGGGTCGAGCTGGTACTGCTCGAACCCGCCGCCATGCGCCGGCTCAACCGCCGCGTCACCGGCCGGCGGGGGCTCACCGATGTGCTCGCGTTCAGCTTCCCGCAGCCCGACGGCGGCGTCCTGGGCGACGTCTACCTCTGCCCGGTCGCGGCCGAACGCTACGTTCGAACCCAGGGGAACGGGAACCGGAGAGCGGTTCGGGAAGAAATGGTGCGGCTGGCCGTGCACGGTACGCTGCACGTGCTCGGTTACGATCATCCCGAAGGGGTCGGCCGGATGCGGTCGCCGATGTGGCGCCGTCAAGAGCGCTACGTGCGCCGCCTGATGCGGCGCGGAGAGCGGTAATGGCGCTCGTGTGGGGGGCGGCGCTCGTTGCGGTGCTGGCCGGGTTGTGGGCCGGGTTCCTCGCCTTGGGTGAAGAGGCGGCCGTAGGAGAAGCACCGCACACACTGGGCGACGCCCCACCGGTTGCGGCCGGGGGCCGGGTGCCGCTGCATCGCGCCTTCCATGTGTCCCGGCTCGCCCTGCTCGTGCTCGGTGCGGTAGCTGCGGCGGACGCGGTCCGCTGGTGGGAGCGACCGTGGGCCGCCGCACTGGGGGCTGTGGCGATCACCGTGCTGCTGCTCTTCGTGTTGGGGGATGCGTTGCCGCGCAGCATCGCCCGGCTCGCGCCGGAGCTCGCGGCGCTCGCGTTCCCGCTGGGACGTCGGACACTGCCGCCGTTTGCGCCGTTGCTCCGCCTGCTGACCGCCGTGGATCGCGGACTCCATGCGCTGGTGGGCGCGACCGGCCCCGCCGCGCCGGCGCTGGGTGACACCGAGCGCGACGTCCTGCTTGGCGTTTTTTCTCTGGCCGACACGACGGTGGACGAGGTCATGACGCCCCGCCTCGACATGATCGGCGTGGACGTGGCGGCCTCGCTCGATGAGGTGCTGGAGCGGTTCCGCTCCAGCGAACACACGCGGCTGCCGGTATTCGACGGTGCGCCCGACAATCTGGTGGGCGTGCTGTACGCCAAGGACCTGGTCCCCCTGGCGATGGGCCTGCCGACGGGCGAAGGGGAATCGCGCTGGCAGGGCTTCGTGCGACCCGCATCGTTCGTTCCCGAGACGAAGACCCTCGACTCGCAGCTTCGCGATTTTCAGCGCGGGCCGGCTCATCTTGCCGTCGTGGTGGACGAGTTCGGAGGCACGGCGGGACTGATCACACGGGAAGACGTGCTCGAGGAGATCGTCGGAGAGATCCGCGACGAGCACGACTCCGAGACCGCGCCGGAGATCCGTCGCGAGGGACAGCGGGTCTGGGTGGACGGCGGCGTGGGTCTGGACCAGCTCTCCGTGGCGCTGGGTCGTCAATTCACCCATCCGGAAGTCTCGACGGTCGGCGGACTGATCTACTCGGAGTTGGGCCGTGTGCCGCGCGCTGGCGAGGAGCTGACCCTCGACGGCTTCCGGGTGGTGGTCGAGCGGGTCGAGCGGCGTCGCGTACGACGCGTGTATTTCGAGCCGCAATGATCTGGCCGCTCCTCCTCCTCTTCCTGGGGCTTGCGCTCGCCGGGACAGCCGCCGCGATCGGCGTGTCGGCTGCCGCCGTGAGCCAGGCCGAGCTCACTCGCTGGGTGTCGTACAAGCTCCGGGGAGCGCCCGCGACGGCGCAGGCGCTGCGCGATCCCGCGCGGGTTCTCGCCACGGCCAACGTACTCACGACGCTCGGCGTCCTGCTTGCCGCCGCCGCGATTCCGGCGCTGCTCGCCCGCTTCACGCCCACGTTCCTCGGCATCGTGAGCGTGTTGGTGATCGTTCCGTTGTTCGTGACGGCGGCGTACCTGCTCCCGCGCACGGTGGGGCGCCGCTGGCCCGAGCGCATCGTCGCCCCCGCCGTGCCGTGGATGGAGCGGGCCGCGCGAGTGCTCGCGCCCTTCATCCCGCACCGCGACCCCTCGGCGCGTGGCACGCTCGCCGCCGTACTGACCGGGGACGCGAGCGTGCTGGCGGCGTCGGACGAGATGGAGGTGGTCTCGGGGGTGCTCGCGTTCTCGGACCGGCCGGTGGCCGAGCTGATGACGCCGCGGACGGCGATCGTCGCGCTCCCCGAGGGGATGCCGGCGGCGGAGGCGGCCCACGTATTCGTGCAGTCGGGCTACAGCCGCTATCCCGTGTATCGCGGCTCGCTGGACGAGATCGTCGGTGCGGCGCACGCGTTCGATTTCCTCACACTGGCGCCCGACGCCCCGCTCCGGGTACATCCCGTGCTGTCGGTTCCGGGCACGCGGCGCGCGGCCGATCTGATGCTGGAAATGCAACGCGGCCGCAGCCATCTCGCGGCCGTCCTCGACGAGTTCGGGGGAACGGCGGGTCTCGTGACCTTCGAGGATCTGCTGCGCGATCTCGTGAGCGAAGTGCTGGAAGGGCCCCCCACTGCGGAAACCCCCAAGTCGGTGGCACCGGAGCTGATCGAGCTCGATGGGGCGGCGCCCGCCACGACCCTCGCCGAGAAGCTCGGGACGGGGCCGGTGAGTCGTGCGGCGCAAACGGTCGGCGGCCTGTTGACCCAGGCCTTGGGCCGGATCCCACGCACGGGCGAGCGATTCCTGCTCGGTGGATTGGAGTTCGACGTGCTGGCCGCCTCGGCGGCCCGCGTCGAGCGCGTCGCGGTGCGACGGGCACCAGTCCGGGCGGTTGTGCTGGATGGCGGCGAGGCATGAAGGCCCCGGCGTCCCTATCTTTGTTGCTCGACGGCCTCGACCGTGGCGACACCACCGCCCTCGCCCGGGCCATCAGTCTGGTCGAGAATCAACGGGACGGGTTCGAGCAGGTGCTCAGCCACGTTCACGAGCGGGCCGGTCGCACCGCCGCGCGGCGCATCGGCATCACCGGCCCGCCCGGGGCGGGGAAGAGCACCCTCGTGTTGCAGTTGATCCAGCAGTTTCGCGGCGCGGGCCTGAAGGTTGCAGTCGTCGCCGTGGACCCGACCAGCCCGTTCAGCGGCGGCGCGCTGCTCGGCGACCGGATTCGGATGGAGGCGGTGAGTCTCGATCCCGAGGTGTTCATCCGGTCCATGGCGACGCGCGGCTCGCTCGGCGGGTTGGCCACGACCACCGAAGAAGTCTGCGATGTGCTGGCGGCGTTCGGGTTCGAGCGCATCCTGATCGAGACCGTCGGCGTGGGGCAGACCGAGCTCGACGTGGCGCGCTCGGCCGAGACGACCGCACTCGTGCTGGTGCCCGAATCCGGGGACTCGATCCAGACGCTGAAGGCGGGCGTGATGGAAGTGGCGGACATTTTTGTCATCAACAAAGCCGACCGCCCCGGCGCTGACCAACTGCAGCGGGAGATCGAAGTCTCGCTCGGGATCCGGCGCGGCAATGCGTTCCGGCACGTGGCCCCGCACCACGCGCCCCGTCCTCAAGCGGATCCGCGGATGGACGGATCGACGGCTGGTATTTCGCAACCACTCCTTCCGCCCGTCCGCCCAGCCGGCGATCCGCCAGGCTGGGAGCCGCCCGTCCTCCTCACGGCGGCGTCGCGGGGCGAGGGCATCGCGCAGCTGGTCGAGGCATTGGACCGGCACCGTGCGTACCTTGAGGCGAGCGGCGCGTTGCAGCGGCGGCGCCGGGACCGGCTGGCGGAACGGACACGGACGGCCGTGAATCGAGCCCTGCTGCAATGGGTATGGGATGAGAGCGCCGCCGAGGCGATGCTCGCCGAGGCGCTGGACGACATGTCGACTGGAATGCGCAGCCCGTACGACGTGGCCGCCGCAATCGTGGATCACGCCAAAACTGGAGCCACGCGATGAGCATCGAGCGGAAACCGGTCTACGCGCCGCAGGATCTCGAGGGGTGGCAGCCGGAGACGCAGCTGGGGACGCCCGGGGCCTACCCGTTCACCCGTGGCATCCACCCCACGATGTATCGTGGCCGGCTTTGGACGATGCGCCAGTTCGCCGGGTTCGGCACGGCGGAGGACACCAACCGCCGCTACAAGTTTCTCCTCGAGCGCGGACAGACGGGACTGTCGGTGGCCTTCGATTTCCCCACCCTGATGGGGTACGACTCCGATCACCCGCGTTCGGAGGGTGAAGTGGGGAAGTGCGGCGTGGCGATCTCGAGCCTGGCGGACATGGAGACCCTATTCGCCGGCATCCCGCTCGACCAGGTGTCCACGTCGATGACGATCAACGGGCCGGCGGCGATCCTGTTCTGCTTCTACGTCGCCGCTGCCGAGCGGCAGGGTGTACCGATCGAGAAGCTGCGCGGCACCGTGCAAAACGACATCCTCAAAGAGTACATGGCCCAGCACGCGTGGGTCTATCCTGTGGAGCCGGCGCTCAAGATCATCGTCGACATGTTCGAGTGGTGTGCCGAGCACACGCCGCTGTGGAACACCATCTCCATCTCGGGCTACCACATCCGCGAGGCCGGGGCCACGGCCGCGCAGGAGCTGGCATTCACGCTGGCCAACGGCTTCACCTACGTCGAGCGTGGCGTCGCGCGGGGGCTCGATGTGGACGATTTCGCCCACCGACTGTCGTTCTTCTGGGATATCCACAACGATTTCTTCGAGGAAATCGCGAAGCTGCGCGCGGCCCGCCGGATCTGGGCGCGCCATCTGCGCGAGCGCTACGGCGCCAAGAATCCGCGGTCCTGGATGCTCCGGTTCCATTCCCAGACCGCCGGCGTGACGCTCACCGCGCAGCAGCCGATGAACAACATCGTGCGCGTCGCGTATCAGGCGCTCGCCGCGGTGCTGGGGGGCACCCAGTCGCTCCACACCAATTCGCTCGACGAGACGCTGGCCTTGCCGACGGAGCAGGCGGTGCAGGTCGCATTGCGCACCCAGCAAATTCTCGCGCACGAGACGGGGATTCCCGAGGTGATCGATCCATTGGGTGGTTCATACTATCTGGAGTCGCTCACCGACCAGCTCGAGCAGGAGGCGGAGGCCCTGTTCGCCGAGATCCAGTCGATCGGGGGCGTGGTCTCGGGCATTGAGAGCGGCTGGTTCCAGCGACAGATCGCGCGCTCCGCGGCGGAATTCCAGCGGCAAGTGGAGGCACAGGGACGCGTCATCGTGGGCGTGAATGAGTTCGTTTCGGAGGACGACCATCCGGTCGAGGTGCTCCGGGTCACCAACGTCGCCGAGGACTCGCAACGCCAAGGCGTGGCCGCTCTGCGCGCCCGCCGGGATCAGCCCCTGGTGGAGCGGCGGCTGGAAGCCCTACGCCAGGCGGCCGAGAACGACCAGAACGTGATGGGGCCGATGCTGGATTGCGCGCGGGCCTACTGCACGCTCTACGAGATCCGGCACGCGCTCGAGCGGGTGTATGGTGCGTATCGGGAGCCGGTGTTCTTCTGATGGCGACGCTGCCGTTCGCTCGGGGAACGGGGACGGTGCACGAGGTGCTCGACCGTCTCGGGGCGATCGCGCCGGGCGGCCGCCTCGTAGTCTCCTGTTACTTGAAACTCGAGCAGCGTGACAAGACGCGCGGCAAGTACCTCATAAAGATGAAGAACCGGGTCAAGGAGACCCTTGCGGGGCTGGCGCAGCGTCCGCTGCCGCGCGGAGAGCGGGAGGACGTGGCAACGGATCTGGATCGCGTGCTCCGCTACCTCGAGGATCCGGGCCGGCTGCCGCAGGGCCGCGGCGTCGCGCTGTTCGCCTGTGGTGCGCTGGGACTGTTCGAGGCCATCGCCCTGCCGCAGGTGCACCGCTCGCGGCTGGTGGTCGCCGACACTCCGGCGACGCGGGAGCTGGTGGCGCTGGAACAGGAGTTCGGGACGATCCTCGTCGCCGCGTGCGACCGTACGGGGGCCCGGTTTTTCACCGTGACTGCCTTCGGCATCACGGAGCTCACCGGGATCACCTCCCCGGCGTCCCGAACCGAGAAGTTCCATGGGGAACGGCAGATCATGCGAGGCGCGGTGACCGGCTCGGCCGGTGAGCACGGGCATCACGGGCGTATTCGCGAGGAGAAGCACCGCCACTACGCGCGTGTGGCGGAGGAGATCTTCCGCATCAACGCGCAAACGCCGCTTGCCGGACTGGTGGTTGCGGGCATCGGCGTCGACGCGGCGGCGCTGGTACCGCACCTGCATACCTATCTCCACGACCTGCTGTTCGGCGTCGTGCGGCTCAATCTCAAGACGCTCACCCCGGCGCAAGTACGGGAAGCGGCGCTGACGCTGCGAGAAGAGCGCGAGCGGGCCTGGGAGCGGGCGCACGCCGCGGCGGTGAAAGACGGACTGGGCACGGGGTGGGCCGTGAACGGGATCGAGCCGACCCGGAAGGCGCTGGCGCGGGGTCAGGTGCGCACGCTGCTGGTCGATGGCCGCGACGAAGACGTGCGTCTGGATGACGCAGTGGAGGACGCCTTGGCGCAGCGCGCGCAGGTGGACGTGCTGTACGACGACCGTGCACGGCGTGCCGTGGACGGCCTCGCCGCGCTGCTTCGGTTCCGTCGCGGATGACGCCGGCCGTCACGGGGAGCAAACGGCGCCCGATCCGGGTGCTGGTGGCTAAGCCCGGCCTGGACGGGCATGACCGTGGGGCCAAGGTCGTCGCTGCGGCGCTGCGCGACGCCGGTATGGAGGTGATCTACACCGGCCTGCACCAGACGCCGGAGATGATCGCGCAAGCCGCGATTCAAGAGGACGTGGACGTGGTCGGACTTTCGATCCTCTCCGGCGCGCACATGACCCTCTTCCCGCGCGTGCGGTCGTTGCTGCAGCAGGCCGGCCGAGACGACGTCCTGCTCACCGGCGGCGGCATCATCCCCCCCGAGGACATGACCGAGCTGGAGCGGCAGGGCGTGGGGAAGCTGTTTGGGCCGGGGACGCACACGGGGGACCTGATCAAGTACATCGAGGAATGGGCCGCCCGCCTGAAGCGATGAGCCGTCTCCGAACGCTGTCCACGGAATATCGGGAGCTCGCCAAACGCCTGGAGCAGGGTGGTGGCGTCGAGAAGATCCGGCGCCAGCACGATCAGGGGAAGCTCACCGCGCGTGAGCGGATTGCGGGTCTCCTCGACCGGGGCGGTCCCTGGGTCGAAATCGGGCTGCTGGTGGCGTCGGATCAGTACGACGGGCAGGCGCCCGCGGCCGGTGTCGTCACCGGGCTCGGCCGCATCCACGGACGACCGGTCGTGGTGGTGGCCAACGACGCGACCGTGAAGGCCGGCTCGTGGTGGCCGGAGACGATCAAGAAGATCCTGCGGGCCCAGGAAGTCGCCATGCGCCAACGGGTCCCGATCATCTATCTCGTGGATTCCGCGGGCGTGAACCTGCCGTACCAGGGCGGCGTGTTCCCGGGCCAGTACGGCGCCGCACGGATCTTCTACTACAACTCCATCATGCGTCGGTATCTCCGCGTCCCGCAGATCGCCGCGGTGATGGGTCCCTGCATCGCCGGGGGCGCGTACCTGCCGGCGCTCTCGGATGTGATCTTCATGGTCGAAGGCACTTCGTTCATGGGACTGGGCGGCCCCAACCTGGTGAAGGGCGCCACGGGGCAGACGGTGGACGCCGAGACGCTGGGGGGGGCGATGACCCACACGGCGGTCAGCGCGGTCGCGCACTATCGGGCCAAGACCGACGTGCTCTGCCTGGAGATGATGCGCGAGTACGTCGGCCGGCTCCCGCACACTCCCCGTCCTGTCCCGGCCGGGGGAGCGCCCAAACGCCCGGGCACCGACCTCTACGACCTCCTGCCGCCCGACCACCGCATGAGCTACGACGTGCGCGCGGTGCTCGATTGTCTCGTGGACGGCGGCGCATTCGATGAGTTCCAGCCCGATGTGGGCCACGAGATGTTGTGCGGCCACGCGCGCATCGCCGGCCGGCCGATCGCGGTCATCGCCAATGCCCGCGGCGTGATCAAGGGCAAGCCGGGCCAGCCCCCGCGCATCGGCGGGATCGTCTACACCGAGAGCGCGGAGAAGGTGGCCTACTTCATCGAGAACGCCGATCGCGAGCGGCTGCCGCTGGTGTTCCTCCAGGATGTCTCGGGGTTCATGGTCGGTACCGAAGCCGAACACTCGGGGATCATCCGCGCGGGGGCCCGCTTCGTCGAGGCAATGGCCACCGCGACGGTCCCGAAGCTCGTGCTGACCGCGAATCACGCATCGGGTGCCGGATACTACGCGATGGCCGGACAAGGATTCGATCCGGATTTCATCCTGTCGTGGCCCACCGGACGCATGGGCGTGATGGAAGGCGAGTCTGCCGTGCAGGCCGTGTTCGGCGGCGGCGTCGCACAACCCGAGAACGCGGCCGCGGTCGACGCGATGCGTGTCGACTACGAGCACCAGCTCGATGCCCGACACGCCGGCGCGCGGGGCCACGTCGACGCCATCGTGTTGCCCGAGGAGACCCGCGACACCCTCGCTTTTCTGCTCGAGGTGGCGGCGGAGTTTCCCGGTCCGCACCTCGGCGCGTTCATCCTCACACCGACGCCCTAATGTCTCGTCGTCTGACATTCCTCCTCGTGTTGGCTGCCGCGTGCGCCCGGCATTCCGGGACGCCGCTGCCGGCGCCCGCAACCGGGGCGCGCGTCCCGATCGTGCAACCGGCGCCAACGACCACCGCCACGCCGGATCAGGTCCCGGTGGCGCCGCCCCGGCTGGCTGACCCCTCCGTGCCGCCGCACCTCGCGCTGCTCGCCGGGCTCATGCCGCTGCAGAGTACGGGGATCGAAGCGTTCCGCGCCGCCCACCTGACCTACGACGGCCGCGGCATTCTGATCGGCATCCTGGACTCCGGCATCGATCCCGGCGTCGCCGGACTGATCGTCACCACCACGGGCGCGCCCAAGGTGGTCGACCTGCGCGATTTCTCCGGCGAAGGCCGCGTCGTCCTCCAGCCGGTGACCCCCGGGCCGGAGGGGACCGTGGTGATCGCAGGGCGCACGCTGCGCGGCGCCGCGCGAGTCGGCCGGCTCGCCGTCGGCACCGGCTGGTACGGCGGGTTATTCCGCGAGCTCCCGCTCGGCCCACTGCCGGCGTCCGACGTCAACGGCAACGGCACCAATACTGACGCCTTCCCCGTCGTCGTGGTGAAGGCCACCGACGGCTGGGTGGTGTTCTTCGACTCGAACTTGAACGGAACCTTCGAGGACGAGCAGCCGCTGCACGACTATCGTCAGGGACGGGAGACCATCGCGCTCGGCCGGCAGCCGTTGACGCTGGCGGCGAATTTCGCCGATAGCAGCGGCGTCCCCGACCTGGACCTGTTCTTCGACACCTCCGGACACGGCACGCACGTGGCGGGCGTCGCCGCGGGACACTGGATGTTCGGCGTCGCCGGATTCGACGGCGTGGCGCCAGGCGCCCAGCTGCTGGGGCTAAAAATCGCCAACGACGCTCGGGGCGGGATTTCCATGAGTGGCAGCATGCGTCGCGCCATGGACTACGCCGCCCGCTTCGCCGCCCAACGCGGCCTGCCGCTGGTGCTCAACCTCAGTTTCGACGTCGGCAACGAGCGGGCCGGGCGGGCGGCAATCGATTCCCTCATCAACGTCTTCCTGGTCACCCACCCCAACGTGGTCATGACCATCAGCTCCGGCAACGACGGCCCCGGCCTGTCCACCGTCGAGTTCCCGGGGTCGGCCGATCTCGCGCTCTCGGTCGGCGCGCTGGAGCCGGGCGCTTTCACGCGGCCGCCCCAGGCGGGGGCGCCGCCACCCGACCGGATGGGATGGTGGAGCTCGCGCGGCGGCGCCACCGCCAAACCCGACGTGGTGGCGCCGGGACAGGCATTCTCCACTGTGCCGCGGTGGAACACCGGCGACGAGATCAAGACGGGCACCAGCATGGCGGCGCCGCAGATGGCTGGGTTTGCCGCGTGTCTGTTGTCGGCGATGGCGCAGGAACACCGTCCCGTGTCTGCCGCCGACATCCTGCAAGCCGTCCGGGCGACGTCGGTGCCGCTCGCCGGCTGGACCGATCTCGATCAGGGGAACGGCGTTCCGAAGATCGAACGCGCTTATCGCTGGCTCGCCGCCGGACATCAGGGCTCGCGCTACATCGTGCGAACGCAGGACGGGACTCCCGCGGCGCTGCGGCGCGATGGCCTCGCGGGACCGGGCGACAGCATACAGACCTTCACCGTGATTCACGCCGACGGACTGCGGGCGGCCCAGTTTCTGCTGGCGAGCGACGCCCCATGGCTCACCGTTCCTCCGGTGGTGACGTCGCAACCGCGCGCCACCATGATTCCCGTGCGCTATCGGACCGCCCTGTTGAAGGCACCGGGTCTCTACATCGGAACGGTGACCGCACGCTCCCCGACCGACAGCCTCGCCGGCCCGCTGTTCACGATCACCTCCACGGTGATTGTTCCGCTGGACCTCGCGGTGCGGGCGCTGGTCGATACGGGGCGCGCGATCGGCCCCGGGCGGGTGCAGCGGTATTTTCTCCGGTCCCCGGTGGCGGGCACCACCGTGCGCGTGACGGGGTCGGTCGCTGACCCCGACGACGGCGTGCTGTTCCAACTGTACGACCCCAGCGGGCACCCCGTGAGCGGGGACCCGGACAGCCTGGTGGCCGTGGGTTACGGGAAGACGCCCGCCGTGACGATCGAGGTTCCGGCGGAGGACATGCCTGCGGGCGTGTATGAGCTCGACGTGCTGAATCCCGGGACCAGTCGGACCACCGTTTCGGTGCGCGCGCAGCTCGCGGCGGTGTCGCTGGCGCCGCGCGACGACGGCAGGGTGGAAGCGTCGAACCCGGGCGCCGCCTCGGTGAACGTCACGGCGGCAGCGGCGTGGGTCGGGGCCGAGCGTCGCTGGGACGTCACCGGCCGTGGCGCGCAGGCCGAGAGCATTGCCGTGACCGTCCCTCTGTGGGCAGCGCGTGCGAGCGTCCAGGTCACCATGCCGGTAGCGCAATGGGAGCAGCTCACCGACTTCGGCGTGACGGTGTTCGATTCGAGCGGGCAGCAGGTCCACGGTGCCGCGCTCAACTACGCGCGGGGCTTGCAGACGTTCGATGTGCCCGGGGCGAGAACCGGACGACCGGTCTTGCTCGAGCTCTATCCCGGGTTCGCCCGAACCGACGCCGCCCCGCCCTGGCGGGCGATGGTGCGGATACGCTTTTTCTCCGGCTCTCCCCAGGCGCTCGGTCCGTCGCACTTGCTGAACGTCGTGGCGGGCGCGCGCGCGGTGGTGCCGGACGTGACCGTGCCGGCGATCGACCTTCCCGTGGGCTTCGCGCCGCTGATTCTGTGGCGGCTCTCACCCGCCGTCGGCGAGGGTCCGGCCGGGGTCACGTTCGCCCCGGTGCCGCCATGACGCGGTCGGTGCGCGTCGCCGGCGGGCAGGGGTTCTGGGGCGACTGGCTCGAAGCGCCGTGGCGCCAGGTCACCGGGGGACCGGTGGATTTTCTGATGATGGATTATCTCGCCGAAGTCACGATGTCCATCATGCAGAAGCAGAAGTCGCGCGATCCGTCGTTGGGCTACGCGAAGGACTTCGTCCCGTTGATGGAGCGGCTGTTGCCGGTCCTCGTGGAGCGCCACGTGCGCGTGACGACCAACGCCGGGGGAGTCAATCCGCATGCCTGCGCCGCCGCGGTGGCGGACGTGGCGCGGCACCTCGGCTTCGCCGGGAAGCTCACCATCGGCGTCGTGACGGGAGACGACCTGCTCGGCCAGGTGGACCAGCTGCTCGCGGCCGGGCACGAGCTCCGGAACCTCGACACCGGACGGCCCCTGCGCGACGTGCGCGACCGGGTACAGTCCGTCAACGCCTACCTCGGCGCGGCCCCCGTCGTCGAAGCGCTGCGCCGCGGCGCGGATCTCGTGATTACGGGTCGCGTCACCGACACGGGTCTCACCCTGGGACCCATGATGCATGCCCTGGGATGGGCCCCGGACGCGTGGGACTTGGTGGCGGCGGGCACGGTCGCGGGCCACACGATTGAATGCGGCGCGCAGTGCTCGGGAGGGAACTGCCTCGTCGATTGGGAGCGTATCCCCGACCTGGCCAATGTCGGGTACCCGATCGCGGAAGCCTATCCCGACGGCACCGTGGACATCACCAAGCACCCGGGCACCGGCGGTCGCATCAGTGTCGCCGGGGTCACCGAGCAGCTGGTCTACGAGATGGGCGATCCGCGGACCTATATCACCCCCGATGGCATCGCCGACTTCACAACGATCCAACTGCGACAGGTGGGGAAGGACCGGGTGCGGCTGTCGGGGATCCGGGGTCGGCCGGCCACCGAATCCCTGAAGGTGTCGGCCGCCTACTTCTATGGGTACAAAGCGGTGGGCACGCTGGTCTACGCGTGGCCCGACGCCCTGAAGAAGGCGAAGGCGGCGGATCGCATCCTGCGCCAGCGTCTCCATGACCTGGGTCTCACGTTCGAGACGATCCTCACCGAGTTCGTAGGAGTGGACGCGACCCACGGCCCCCTGGCCCGGCGCGAGATCGAAGTCGCGGACGTTCCCGAGGTGCAGCTGCGAATCGGTGTGCGGTCCGCGGAGCGGGCGCCGGTCGAGCGGTTCACGCGCGAGATCGCCCCGCTGATTCTGAATGGACCCCCCAGCGTCACGGGATTTGCGGGCGGCCGGCCCAAGCCCGAGGAGATCGTGGCCTACTGGCCGGCGTTGATCGACAAGACCCAGGTACGGGCATGCGTGGACCTCGTCGCGGTGTGACCCGGCGGCCGCACGTCCGGCGCATCCGCCTGGTGGATATCGCCCACGCCCGTTCGGGCGACAAAGGGGATACGGCGAACGTCGGTCTGATCGCCAAGCGGCCCGCGGACTACGATCTGCTCGCGCGCTACGTCACGGCCGCCCGGGTGGCGCGTCACTTCAAGGGGATGATCGCTGGGCCGGTGGAGCGCTTCGAGCTCCCCAACCTCCGGGCTCTCAATTTCCTGTTGCACGGCGCACTGGACGGCGGCGGGACGATCTCCCTCAAGACCGACGCCCAGGGCAAGGTACTCTCGACCGCGCTGCTCCGCATGGAGATCGAGGTACGAGGATGAGCGACCGCGTACTCGTCACGCTCGAGGGGGGCGTCCTCACGGGCACGCTCAATCGACCGGAAAAGAAGAACGCCATCGACGCGTCGATGATCGACGGCCTCTACGCGCTGATCGAGCGGGCCGACCTCGAGGCAACGGTCCGGGTGGTCGCGCTGCGCGGGGCGGGGAGAGATTTCTGCGCCGGGATGGACCTCGAGGAGCTACTGGCTTCGGCGGATCATTCGGTGGACGAGAATCGCGCTGCCGCCCAGCGGTTCGGCGGGTTGTTCGTGCGCTTGCGCGCGCTGCCCAAGCCGGTGGTCGCGGTCGTGGCAGGCCGGGCGCTGGCGGGCGGGTGCGGCCTGGCGACGGCGTGCGACCTCGTGGTGGCCGCCGAGTCGGCGCAGTTCGGCTATCCCGAGGTCCAGCGGGGGTTCGTTCCCGCGCTCGTCATGAACATGCTGCGGCGCGCCGTGGGTGAGAAGATCGCCTTCGATCTCGCGGCGACGGGGCGAGTGCTGTCCGCGCGGGACGCTGAGCGGGTCGGTCTGGTGTCGCGCGTCTGGCCGGATGCGGCGTTCGAGGAGCAGGCGGCGCAGCTCCTCCGCACGCTCGTCGGCTTCAGCGCGAGCGCGCTGGCGCTCACGAAGCAACAGTTCTACCGGCTCGACGGTGCGGGGTTCGAGGAAGGGATCCGGGTATCCGCGGACGTCAACGCCGTGAGCCGGACCACCCCCGACTTCCGGGCCGCGATCGCGTCGTTCCTCAAGAAGTGATGCCGCAGCCGCTGGCACTGCGTCTCAAGCCTTGGATAGCGGGGGTCGGCTTCACGCTGGGTCTGATGGGCATGGCGCTCGAGCACCGCTGGCTCGTCTCGGTCGGCGTGGGGTTCCTGGGTGTGGCGTTCATCCTGCGGTTCGGTCCGCGGGACCGGGAATCCTCGTAGGTCTCCGGTTTGCCGAGTGCTTGCTCGGCGCACATCTTGCAGCGATTCAGGACGCTATTCCAGCTCTTCCACTGCTCGACATCAGGCGAACCTCATACGCGGGTCCACTCTGGATCGGAGGGGTTTTATGCCGGCGGCCGTGTGGGTGACCGGGGCGGTGGTGGTGGGTGTGCTCGTGCTCATTCCGTTGGTCGTGCGCCTCTGCGTGCGCGACGTCGCCGCTGGAGAGATCCGCATCGTAACGTGGTTGCAGGGATCCGGCGTGATCTACCGGGGCCCGGCGAAATCCAAAGAGATCCCGCTGCTCTCCAGTGGTAATACGATCCCGGGTAAACTGCTCCCGGTGGCACTGGACCTGACCGACCAGACGGGGGATGCCGACGCGGCGGGGACACCCCGGCCGGTCACGGTGCACCTCCGAGCGACGGCGCTCGTGTCGGTCGGCGACGACGACCCGATGATCCGGACCGCGCTCAATCACTTCTTCTCCATGCTTCCGGTCGAGCAGACCAAGACCCTCTCCGACCTGCTCGCGAGCGTCGGGCGCGAGGCCCTCTCGCAGCTGCGGCACGACGAGCTGTTCTCGGCACGCTCCCACGATGGTGACAACGGCGATCAATCCGGCGCGATGTCGAAGCAGCCGTTCGTGGCCCTGGCCGAGCGGCTGTGCGGGCGTGCGCTGGCGGATCTCGGTCTGGCGCTGCGGTCGCTCAATATCCGGTCGTTGGAATCGGAGGTGGCGGATGCGCGGCGGCGACAGACGGCGGAGGCCGCCCACGCCGACAGTGCCGTGGCAGCGGCGGTCCAAGGCCTGCGGGCGCGAGAGGCGCAGCTGGACGCGGAGCGAGTCATTTCCGAAAAGGAACGAGAGCTCGAGCAGACACGCGCCAACAACGCGGGATTGATCGCCCAGGCCACGGCCCGGCAACAGGAGATCCGGGCCAAGGCCGACGCCGAGCGGGTGCGCATCGAGGCCGAGGCGGCCAAGGAGGCACTGCGCGGCGCGCAGTTCGGTCTGGCCTTGGATGAGGCCCTCCGTATCACGAAGATCGCCGCCGCCCAGGCGGAGGGATTTCGCAAGGTCAACGACAGTATTCGCGAGGGCGGAGACAGTTACTTCCGCTACCGCATGATCGAGCTCTTGCCGCAGCTCACGCCGGCGATCGCCAAGGCGCTGGGGGACGCGAACCTCATTTCCTCTGGGGACGGTCCGGACGGCGCTCCCGTGGTGGCGACCAGCGGGATCACGAACGTCATCCAGGCGATCCTCGAAGGACATGGGACGGCGGACGCCGCGCCCGCCCGACCGGCCGATGGTGGAGTCCCAGCGCTCGACGCGCGCCGCGCGAAGGTCGCGGTGCGCCGGAGGAATCGCGGCTAGGTCAGGTCGGGTCCTCCTCGCCTGCGTAGTGCTGGGGGGCGGACGGCTGAGGGCGCAGGAGCCGGTTCCGGTACGCGAGACACCCGGGCCGATCCGCGTAGATGGAGTCCCGAACGACGCTGCCTGGCTGCAGGCGGACTCGATCACCGAGTTCCTCCAGCGGGAGCCCGCGGAGGGACGCCCCGCGACCGAGCGGACGGTTGTGCGCCTGTTGCGCGGTCCCGCCGGGCTCTACGTCGCGCTTTGGGCGTACGACAGCCACCCTGAGTCGATTCGGCACGCGCAGCTGCGGCGCGACGCCGATTTCGACTCCGACGATTCGTTTGCGATGCTCCTCAGTCCGCTCCGCGACAACCGCTCCGGCTATCTCTTCGAAGTCAACCCCAACGGCGCGATCGGCGATGCGGAAGTGCGCTCCTTCGAGGAGACCAACCCTGAATGGGATGGCGTGTGGGTGGCCCGGGCGCGGCGCGGCGATTCAGGGTGGACGGCCGAGATGCTGATTCCCTGGCAAACCCTGCGCTATCGCCGTGACCGTGAGGTGTGGGGAGCGAACTTCCGACGGCGGATTCGGCACGACACCTCAAGAGGTGCTGTGGCGCGCCTGGCTGCGTACTGAAGGAATTGTGTTCTTGCCGCAGGCGGGGAGCTTGTCCGGCCTCGCCGGACTGCCCGCGCGTGACCTGGGGGAACTGCGTCCCTATGTCATTGTGAGCGGGGACCTGCGTCATCTCGAATATGGCAGTTCCGGCGCGGACTCGGTCGTGGCGCTGGGCGGGCATCAGGCGAAGGTCGGGGGCGACGCCAAGGTCGCCGTGGCGTCGTCACTCAGCCTCGATCTGACCGCGAGCTCACCGGGAGAGTAGGCAGCGACCGCATCGGCCTGCCCGCGACCCGCACCGGCCATTCGGAGCGGGCCACGGACCTCGTCGCACGCCTGAAACACGACGTCCTGAACCAGGGGTGGATCGGAGCGATCCTGACGGGTCAGTCGGTGCCGGGCGACACGGGCTCGCACCTCGCCGGCGGTCTCGACGCGACCCTGCCGTTCGTGGTCCATGGCCAGAACCTGGTCCTGGGCGCGTTTGCCGCCGAAACGCGTGAGCGGCGGGGCGCCCCGGTGCGGTCCGGGTGGCGCGTCTATCTCGATTATCCCAACGACGCCATGGATCATTTCGTCGGGCTCGCCCGGATCGCGCCGGGGTTCGACCCGCCGCTCGGCTTTGTGCTCGAGGACGACAATACGCGGTTCACCGGGCACTTCGACTTCTTTCCGCGGCCTCATCGCCTGGGAATTCGGCGCCTGCACTTTCAGGCGCTGGAATGGGAGACGATCTGGAGGCTGGACGGCTCTCCGTCGCACGCGGCCTACAGCATCGTTCCCCTGGGGGCGGAGTTCGAGAACGGCGACGTAATCGATTTCTTCCTGCGGCGGGAGGAAGACGATCCCACGGGAGCGTTCGAGGTGTTCCCGGGGGAGTCGATTGCGGCGGGCCGGTACGGCTGGTACCGCTCCGAGCTCCAGTTTTCGAGCTCCGCGGGGCGGCCGGTGGGGTTCGACTTGACGGCCAGCGCGGGCGGGTTCTACGGTGGACACAGCGCGAGCGTGGAGCCTGCTCTCACCGCGCGGGTCGCCCCGCACGTCGTCGTACGGCTGGAGGGCAGTTACGCGGCGATTCGCCTGCCGGGACGTCCCTTCAATGTCCGAGCGGGACGTCTGCGATTCGACTACGCGGCGTCGCCGCGCCTCGGAGCGACCTTGTTTCTGCAGGGGGACAACGAATCGCGGCGCCTTACCGTCAACGCGCGGGCGCACTGGATCATCCGGCCGGGCAGCGACGCCTACCTGGTGTACAACAGCGCTTGGCCCACTGGCTTGCCGAGCGGCGTGCCCTGGCGTCAGCCGAATCGCGGGACCATCATCGCGAACCTGAGCTACTATTTCCGGTTGTGAGCGCTGACAGCGGCGTGACCGGCAGGTTATAGTGGAAGGAGATCTTCGACATTGAGGGCGACATGGCTGGATTGAATACCTTTATGTACGACCCCCGGATGGTGCAGCCCATGCGGGAAGAGTTGACACGGCTCGGCTTCCAGGAGCTGCGCACGCCCGCGGAAGTCGACGCGGCACTGAGCGCGGAGAAGAGCCCCACCCTGGTCGTTGTGAATTCGGTCTGCGGCTGCGCAGCCCGGAACGCCCGCCCGGCGGCGGCGCTTGCCTTGCAGCACGCGAAGCGCCCTGCCCGCCTCGTGACCGTGTTCGCCGGGCAGGATGCCGACGCGACTGCCCGCGCCCGCGGCTACTTCACGGGAGTGGCCCCGTCGTCACCGCAAATGGGATTGTTGAAGGACGGGAAACTCGTGTTCATGCTCGAGCGGCGGAGCATCGAAGGCCGGCCCGCCGCCGACATCGCCGCGGACCTGGTGGCCGCATTTGACCGATTCTGCTGAGGAGGCGTCGATGCCCGACGAATCTCCGAAGCGGCTCATCGTCGTCGGCGACCGAGTGCTGATCACCCCTGAGGAAGGGGAAGAGCGCACCAACGTCGGGCTGTACCTGCCGCAGACCGCGCTCGATACCCGGCAGGTGCAGGGAGGGAAGATCGTCGCCACCGGGCCGGGAACGCCGATGACCGAGCCCACCAGCATGGACGAGGAGCCGTGGAAGATCCGCGGCCCCGACGTGAAATACCTGCCGATGCAGGCCGAACCGGGGGACTACGCGTTGTTCTTCCGGAAGGCTTCGGTCGAGATCACATTCGAGGGCAAGACCTACCTGGTCGTCCCCCAGGCCGCGATTCTCGTGCTCGTACGTCGGGAGCTCCCCGAGCCGGAATAATCGGCACCGGCTCGCGCGAAAACGACTCTGCGTTTCCGCGCCGGGTCGTTTTCTTTGCGGGCATGATCGGTGGACTCGCCCACGACCTGTACCAGGCCCGGACCGTGCTGGTCGAGCGCTTCGGCTACCCGGCGTTTCGCGCGGCGCAACTGCGGGTGTTGGCACCGCTGCTGAGCGGACGGCATGTGCTGGCGGTGCTCCCGACCGGTGCCGGGAAGTCGCTCTGTTTCCAGGTGCCGGCTTTGCTGGCGAACGGATTGACGATTGTCGTCTCCCCGCTGATCTCGCTGATGCAGGACCAGGTGGGGGCGTTGCGGCGCCGGGGGATCCCGGCGGCGTTCCTGAACAGCACCCTCTCGGCGCAGGACCAACGGACCATCCTCGACCTCGCGCTCACGGGGCAGGCGCGACTGTTGTATTGCGCGCCGGAGCGGCTGGCCTCTCTCGCGCGCTTAATTCGCGCTGCGGGGACGCGGGTGCCGCTCCTTGCCGTGGACGAGGCGCACTGCATCGTCGAATGGGGCAATGCCTTCCGCCCGGTGTACCGGCAGCTCGGCGAGCTGCGCTACCATCTGCGCGAGCCGCAGACATTGGCCCTGACGGGCAGCGCGACGCCCGCCGTCCGCCGTGAGATTCTCGCAGTGCTCCGAATCCCCAAGGCGGAGGTAGTGACGACATCGTTCGACCGGGCGAACCTCCGCTTCGAGGTGCAGCGGATCAAGGACGACCGGGAGCGGTTTGCGGAAATCGTCGCCGCCGTGGGGCGGACCGGGGAGCAGGTGATCGTCTATGCACCGACGCGCCGGTTGACGGAGCTGATCACTCGGGCGCTCCGATTCCGCGGTCTCACGGCAGCCCCGTACCACGCCGGGCTGGAGGCCGAGATCCGGAGGCCGATCCTCGGCGCCTTCCTGCACGACAAGGCTCCCGTCATTGTGGCCACGAGCGCCTTTGGCATGGGGATCGACAAGCCCGACGTGCGACTCGTGTTGCATTGGGGCCCGCCGCGCACCCTCGAGGCATACTACCAGGAGGCCGGCCGGGCCGGTCGAGACGGGCGCGCCGCGCGCTGCCGGATCCTGTGGCGTCCCGACGATTTTCGCTACGCTGAGATCAGTCCCGAGATGCGCAGTTACGTTGAGCGGCGCCGCTGCAGGCGCCGCGTCCTGCTGGAGCACTTCGGCGAGCGGCTGGGCAAGTGCGGGGGCTGCGACGTGTGCAGGTGAGAAATGCCAGGGCACGACCCGCTATATTTGCCCCATGCACGACTCCCTCTACTTCTCCGAGCACCACTTCCAGGTTCGCGATATGGTGCGCGATTTTGCCCGGAGCGTGGTGAAGCCCTCGGCGCGGGGATACGATCTGGAATCGAAGTTCCCCTGGGACAACGTCCGGCAGATGGCGGAGCTCGGGTTGTTCGGCATCCCCTGGCCCGAAGCGCTGGGCGGGGCGGGCATGGATTACCTCTCGTACATGATCGTGATCCACGAGCTGGCCAAGGTAGACGCGAGCCACGCGATTACCGTCAGCGCGCACACCACCCTGGGCACCTCCCCGATCATGGATTTCGGCACGGACGAGCAGCAGCGGCGCTTCGTGCCGCTCTTGGCGCAGGGAAAGGTGCTCGGCGGATTCGGATTGACCGAGCCGGGCGCGGGCTCGGATGCGGGGGGCACGAAGACGGTGGCCGAGGACCGCGGCGATCATTTCGTCGTGAACGGCTCGAAGATCTTCATCACCCACGCCGGGGTGGGGGAGATTTTCGTTATCACCGCCCGCACCGACCCGCACGCCAAGAAGACCCACGGGATCACAGCCTTCATCGTGACCAAGGACACGACCGATTTGGACGAGGCCGCACGCATCGGCCTCGGCCACGCGGCTGACCTTTCCAAGACCCCCGGCGTCCGGGCCGCGAAGAAGGAGGACAAGCTCGGCTGGCGCGCCTCGGATACCCGGGAGCTCGTGTTCGAGGATGCGGTGGTGCCGACCGAAAACATGCTGGGACCACGCGGCAACGGCTTCCGGCAGATGCTGCATACGCTGGACGGCGGTCGCATCGGGCTGGGCGCGCTGGCGCTGGGCATCGCCGAAGGAGCCCTCGAGGAGTGCCTTGCGTACACGAGTGAGCGCCGCCAGTTCGGCCGCCCGATCGCGGCGTTTCAAGGAGTCCACTTTGCGCTGGCCGACATGGCGACCGAGGTGGAGGCGGCCAAGCACCTTGTCTTCCATGCGGCGTGGCTGAAGCAACAGGGCCACCCCTACAAGCAGGAGGCGGCCATGGCCAAACTCTACGCCTCCGAGCTCGCGATGCGCGCGACGACCAAGGCGGTGCAACTGCATGGGGGCTACGGGTACACGACCGACTATCCGGTCGAGCGCATGATGCGCGATGCGAAGATCTGCGAGATCGGCGAGGGCACGAGCGAGATCCAGCGCATCGTGATCGCCCGGCAGCTGCTGGGCAGCCTGATCGACTGAGCTCCTCAGATCTCCGGGGGCAGGTACGGCCCCGGCTCGACCGTCGCATCCTCGGGGTGCGAAATCTCCTTGTGCAGGTGCTCCAGCAACTGGAGCTGCCGCTGTTGTAAATGCCACAGCTCGTGCCATTGGCGGTTGCGCAGGCCATCGAGTTTGTCGTGCAGGTCCCGGATTTCCATTTCTGCCATCAAATTGATCTGGTAATCCTGATTCGCCTGCATGCGATCCTTTTCCGCCTGCCGGTTTTGGCTCATCATGATCACCGGGGCTTGCAGGGCGGCGATGGTGGACAACACGAGGTTCAGGAGAATGAAGGGGTAGGGATCGAACGGGTGTCGCACCAGGAGCCAGGTGTTGATCCCCATCCATACGAACAAAATCGCACCGAATATCCCGATGAACGTCCAGCTGCCGCCGAAGTGCGCGACGTGATCGGCTACCCGCTCGCCCAGAGTCATGCTGGCTTCGTATTCCTTGTCCACCAGGCGGGTGATCCGGCCGCGGCGGGCGATCTTCGTGACGACCGCCTTTTCCATCTCCGAGATCTTGTCGTACTCCGCCTCCAGGTAGGACAGCAGCTTCTTGGCGCGATACTGGTCGTGGCAGGAAGTGCAGATCCCGCGATTCCCGGCCCACTCCGGCCGGTCGCGCTTGATGAGGTCGAACAGCGGCAGCTCGAGCTTTTGGGCGGAGAACAGCGTCCGCGCTTCGACCGACTGCTGACACAGCGAGCAATTCACCTTAGCCATGGCATCTCCGGCGTGTGGACTAGGGGAGCACGGGATGGAGGTCGAACACGTGCGCGAGGAACGCCCAGCGATCCGTCGCTTCCTCGATCAGCTTGGCCGTCGGCTTCCCAGCCCCGTGCCCGGCTTTGGTCTCGATCCGGATCAGCACCGGCTGCGCGCCGCCCTGGGCGCTCTGCAGCGCCGCGGCGAACTTGAACGAGTGCCCCGGGACCACGCGGTCGTCGTGGTCAGCGGTGGTCACGAGGGTCGCCGGATAGACCGTGCCCGGTCGCACCCGATGCAGCGGGGAATAGGCATACAAGTAGGGAAACTGCGCCGCCTCGTCGGCGGAGCCGTACTCGCTGACCCACGCCCAGCCGATGGTGAATCGGTGGAAGCGCAGCATGTCGAAGACGCCGACGGCGGGCAGGGCCGCGCCGAACAGCTCGGGGCGCTGCGTCATCGCGGCGCCCACCAGTAGCCCGCCGTTCGAGCCGCCGCCAATCGCCAGGCGGGCTGGCGCGGTGTAGCCCTCGGCGATGAGCCACTCCGCCGCTGCCAGGAAATCGTCGAACACGTTCTGCTTCTTCTCGTGCATGCCGGCTTCGTGCCACGCCTCTCCGTATTCTCCCCCGCCGCGCAGATTCGCGACTGCGAAAATGCCACCCATCTCGAGCCACGCCAGCACGCTCGGCGAGAACGCCGGGGTGAGGGTGATGTCGAAGCCGCCGTAGCCGTACAGATACGTGGGCGACGTGCCGTCCCGCCCGAGGTCCCGGCGGTGGGTGAGGTACATCGGGATTCGGGTCCCGTCGGGGCTGGTGTAAAACACTTGCTCGGTGATGTAGGGTGCCGCATCGAAATCGAGCGACGCCGCCTGGAACACGTCGGTCTGCCCCGAGAGAAAATCGTGACGATAAATCGTGGTCGGAGCGAGGTAGGTCGTGAAGGCGAAGAACAGCTCCGTGTCGTGCTCGGATTCCGCCGAGAGCTCGGTGGCGGTGCCCAGGGCGGGGAGCGGGATCTCACCTGTGGGGACCCCATCGTGAGCGAAGAGGCGGAGCCGCGAGTGGGCGTCTTCGAGGTACATCGTGACGAACGTGCCGTGCACCAGCACGGCGCTCTCCAGTACCTCTGCCGCGTGCGGGATGATCTCGCGCCATGCGGTCCGCTCCGGGCGCGCCAGGTCGATGGCCACGAGGCGGCCCCGGGGCGCGTCGAGGTCGGTGCGGAGGTAGAACACCGGTCCTTGATTCGCCACGAAGCCGTAGCTCGCGTCGAAATCGTCCAGCAGCTTCACCGGGGCGCCGCTGAGGTCGGGGCCGGCCGGATCCCCGAGGTCCACGTAATAGACGCGGTTGCGCCGGTCGGTTCCCAGCCACAGTGCCAGGATGAGATAGCGGCCGTCCTCAGTGACGCGCGCCGTGACGCCCCAGTCGGGCTGATCGGGCTGCTCGTACACCAGCTGGTCGGCTTGCTGCGGAAAACCGAGGCGGTGATAGTAGAGGCGGTGAAACCGGTTCACCGCGAGCAGCGCGTTGTCGTCGGCCGGTGCGGGATAGCGGCTGTAGAAGAAGCCCGCATGGTCGTGGGTCCAGGCGATGCCGGAGAATTTCACCCAGCGCAGGAGGTCGGGAAGATCCTGGCCGCTCGAGAGATCCCGGATGTGGATGTCGTTCCAGTCCGACCCGCTCGCCGCCGTCGCATAGGCGAGGTAGCGGGCATCCTCCGACAAGCCGAGGGTCGACAGGGAAACGGTTCCGTCGGGGGACAGCCGGTTGGGGTCGAGCACCACGGCGGGTGCGGCGCCGCGTGCGGCCTGCCGGTACAGGACGGCATGGTTCTGAAGGCCGTCGTTCTTGAAAAAGAAATACTGTTCCCGCTTCTTGAACGGCGTACCGTATCGTGGGTAGTCCCACAGCGCGGTGAGCCGTCGGTGAATCGCTTGCCGCTCTGGAATCCGAGCCAGGAAATCGAACGTCACCGCGTTCTGCGCGGCGATCCAGCCTTGCGCGTCGGGAGAGTCCACGTCCTCGAGCCAGCGGTAGGGGTCCGCCACCCGGGTCCCATGGTAGTCGTCCACCTGGTCTCCGCGCTTCGTGTCGGGATAGCGGAGGCGGGGCGTAGCGCTTGGGACGGATGGCGATCCGAGAGCAGGCGTTGAAGCGTGCGACATTGCCGAGGGGGTCGAGGGTCGAGGCCTGATGCCGGCCCATAGTGGCCGGGGCCCCATAACTTAGACCGCATTGACCTAAGTCACAAGGCAGCTTAGATTTACCGTATGCACCGGATGCCCGATTTGCTGTCCCGGCTGAGCACGCACCCGCGCGCTCCGAGCCATGAGTCCGGTCCGCTCCTTGGCCCAAGCGATTGTTGGAACGTCTTGAGAATCCCGCGCGGCTGTTGGCCACGCGGGATCGAGGGTACGTGCTTTGAAGCGCGAAATCTTGATCAGCGGAAGCCCGCGGGAGACCCGCGTGGCGATCCTGGAGGACGACCGCCTTGTTGAATTGCTGGTCGACCGTCCCGACACCCGCCGCTCGGTTGGCGACATATATCTGGGTCGCGTCGAGGCGGTGCTGCCGGGGATCCAGGCTGCGTTCGTCGACATAGGGGCGGAAAAGAGTGCGTTCCTGCACGCCTCGGACCTCGTAGAAGACGAGGACGAGGAGGAGCCGGGCGAGCGCTCGGACGAGGACGACGAGGACGCCGAGGGGAATGGCTCCGGAGGTGGGGCGGTGGGTGGAGGCGGCCGCGGCCGATCGCGCCGCCGCGTGCCCAACGTCGGTGATGAGCTGAAGCGCGGCGAGAGCCGGCTCGTCCAGGTCATCAAGGAGCCGATCAGCACCAAGGGATCGCGGGTGACCGCGCAGGTCTCCCTTCCCGGTCGGTTCCTCGTGTACATGCCCTTCGCATCGCGCGTCGGCGTGTCCCGCAAAATCGAAGGCCGGGAGCAGCGGGCGCGGCTGCGCGAGCTGGTCTCGAAGCTCGTCCCGAAAGACGAGGGCGGTTGGATTATCCGCACCGTCGCCGACGACCTCTCCGAAGAGAAGTGCAAGCGCGAGATCGACCACCTGCTCGGCCTGTGGAAGAAGATCAAGCGGAAATCCACCTCGGTTCGTGCCCCCGCGTTGTTGCAGCGCGAGACGAGTCTCACGCGCGGCATTGTGCGGGACCTCTTCAGCGATAAGGTCGATTCGCTGCTGGTGGATTCGCGACAGCTGCATGGGGAAATCGAGCAGTACCTGCGACAGATCGATCCGGAGCTGTTGGAGCGCGTCCGGTCGTACCACGACGAAACGTCGCTGTTCGACAAATACGACATCGAAGCCGAGATCCGGGGGCTGTTTCAGCAGCGGGTAGACCTTCCCACCGGCGGATACCTCATCATCCAGCCGACAGAAGCCCTGACCTCGATCGACGTGAACACGGGTCGCTACACCGGGAAGAAGGATCCCGAGAGCACCATCCTGCGTACCAACGTTGAAGCGGCGCGTGAGGTGGCCCGGCAGTTGCGGCTGCGCGACATCGGCGGCATCGTCGTCGTCGATTTCATCGACATGGAGACGCGCGGCAATCGCGACAAGGTGCTGCAGGAGCTGCGCACTCACTTGGGCCGGGATCGCGCGCGCACCAAAGCGTTCGCGGTGAGCGAGCTGGGGCTGGTGGAGATGACCCGCCAGCGGGTTCGCCCGTCGCTGCTGCAATCGATGACGGCCGCCTGCCCGACCTGCTCGGGGACCGGACGCGTGTTCCGCCCCGAAGTCGTCGTGCGGCGCATGGAGCGCTCGCTGAAGCGCGCCGGCGCGGACCACAAGGAACGCCAACTGGCGGTCCGGTTGCACCCCGAGGTCGCTCTCTACCTCGTGGAGCAGGAGCCTAACTTCCTGCGGCAGTTGGAGAAGCAGACCGGGCTCGAGTTGGAGGTACGCGACGATCCAATGATGCGGCTCGACGAATTCCGCATGATGGCCAAGCCGGCGGGCCGCGACGTGACCGAGCTGTACGCGGTGGCGTAACTTGACCGAACCTCAAGTCGCGATTAGAGTTCCCGCCCTATGACGTACGCGATCTTCGTGGCCGGGGGCCACCAGTTCCGCGCCGAAGCGGGCAAGACGATCCAGGTGCCGCTCATCGAGGCGGAACCCGGAGCGAAGGTCACCTTCGACCGGGTGCTGCTCACGAGCGACGGCAAGAAGGTGCAGGCCGGACAGCCGGTCGTGCGCGGGGCCAAGGTCACCGCGGAGGTCGTCCGGCATGGCAAAGGGAAAAAGATCCACATCTTCCGGTTCGCGCGGCGCGCCGGATACCGGCGCCACGCCGGACATCGCCAGCCGTTCACCGAAGTGAAGATCGCCGACGTGACGGTCGGCTGAGGGCGCGATGGCTCACAAGAAAGGCGTAGGTTCCTCCCGCAACGGCCGCGATTCGCAGCCCAAGTATCTGGGCGTGAAGCGCTTCGGCGGCGAGTTCGTGACCGCCGGCAGCATCATCGTGATGCAGCGCGGCACGAAGTTCCACCCCGGGCAGAATGTGCGGCGGGCCTCCAACGACTCGCTGTTCAGCGTGGTGGACGGGCACGTCAAATTCGAGTACAAGGACAAAAAGCGGATGAAGGTGAGCGTCTATCCGGCTGTGAGCTAGGCCGGGCAGATCGCGGGAACGCAAAGGGCGGTGGCGCGACGGCCACCGCCCTTTGGCGTCAGGGAGAGTCTTCGCTCAGTACGCCGGTGGAAGGTGCCGATAGCGCTCGAGCAGCTCCCGCTGGCGACTGGTCAGCGGGATCTCCCGCCCGCGGATGTAGACGTGCTCCACGCCGGTGGAGAACTCGAACGGATCCCCCGACCAGACGACGACGTTCGCCACCTTGCCGACCTCGAGCGACCCGTAGCGATCTGCCACCCCGAAGACCTCCGCCGGCGTCAGCGTGATCGCTCGTAGCGCCTGGTCCCAGGGCAGCCCATAGGACACGGCGTTCCCCGCCTGCTGGCGCAGGTTGCGGGAGTTGTGGGTGTCGTTCTCCAGCAGGACGACCTTGATGCCGGCCCGGGCGAGCGTCGCCGCGTTCTCGTACCGGACGCCGAGCGCATCGTAGGAGGGAATGTTGTCGAGCGGCTCCACCAGCACCGGCACGCCGGCGGCCGCGATGTCGCCCGCGACCTCCCAGGCTTCCTGGGCGCCGGCCAGGATCAGGTGGAACTTGAACTCGCGCGCGAGCCGCAGCGCCGTCGCGATGTCGCTGCGGCGGTTCGCGATGGCGATGAGCGGCAGCTGGCCATGCAGCACCGGCAGCAGCGCCTCGAGATCCGCCTCGGAGGCGGCGAGGGGCTCGATCTGCCCGCGATTGAAGTCGACGCGGCGCCGCTCGTACTCCAGGGCATCCCGAAACGCCGACCGCAGGTGCTGGGCGACCGCGGCCCGGGAGCCGCCCCCCTCGTCCTTGCCGCTCTCGGAAAGATCGACGACGATGCCGACCGGAGACTTCACCAGCATCTGCTCGATCGTGGCACCGTCCAGGTCGAGCAATATCGCCTGACCGCTCACCAGATGCCCTCCGGGAGCGGCCAGCGTCGTCGTGATCCCTTCCACGCGCGTGACGGGGATCAGCTGCGAGGCGGGGTTGACGCCTTCGGCGACGTTGAACGCCGCGGCGATGGTGTCGCCGTCCATGCGGGCCTCGCGCGTGGCTCCCACCGCGCCGATTTCGACGAGCCCCATCTGGCCACCGCCGTCGATGAAGCCGGGCGTGATCCATTTGCCGGCGGCGTCGATCCGCGTGGCGTCGGCCGGGACGGCCACGTCGGTGCCGACCGCGGCGATGCGGCCGTCGCGGATCAGCACGGTCGCATGCTCGATCTTGGGTCCGGATACCGGATACACGGTGCCACCGGTGATGGCGATCGTCTGGGCCAGCAGGTACGCGATCATCGATCACCTCCCGGCGCCGGCACCTGGCCGAGCTCGAAGTCGGTTCGCGGCTGGTGGGTGGGATCGCTGCGGTCGTAGACCAGCCAGCCGTCGTTATAGACCTGGAGGGCCTTCGCGTATACCGAGAACGGGTCGGTCGACCAGACGACTACATCGGCCATCTTTCCCGGCTCGAGGGTTCCGACAATCGAATCGATCCCCAGCACCCAGGCCGGGTTGGCCGTGATCCAGCGGACCGCTTGATCGCGGGTGACCGGCAGGCCCGCTCGGTTGCCGGCCTGCATCGCCTTGCCCGCTTCTTGGTTGAGCCGCTGAATGCCGCTCGGGCTGTCGGAGTGGATGATCACCCGGCCGCCGGCCGCCTGCACCAACGCGGCGTTCTCGTGGATCCCGTCCATGGCCTCTTCCTTGAAGCCCCACCAGTCGGCCCAGACGGAAGCGGCCGTGCCCTCGCGCGCCAGGAGATCGGCGATCTTGTACGCTTCCACCGCATGGTGGAACGACCGGATTCTGAAGCCGAACTCGTGCGCGAGATCGAGCATCTGCGCCATCTCGTCGGCGCGATAGCAGTGGTTCTGAACCAGGATTTTCCCCCGCAGCACGTCGGCCAGCGACTCGAGCCGCAGGTCGCGTTGCGGGGGATCGCCCTGGTGAGTCCTATCCCACTTGTCCCAGCGCTGGCGGTACCCCTCGGCCTGAATGAACGCCGCGCGATAACCGGCCATGTTGCCCATGCGGGTGGACGGCCCCCGGCTGTGGTAGACGCGTTTGGGGTTCTCGCCGCACGCCATCTTCAATCCATAGGGAGCGCCCGGGAACTTCATCTCCTGAACGGTCCGGGCAGGAACGAGCTTCAAGATCGCGCTGCGCCCGCCGATCAGATTCGCCGAACCCGGCAAGGCCTGAATCGTGGTGATCCCGCCCGCGATGGCGAGAGGAATTTGCGGATCCTGCGGCCAGAAAGAGTGTTCGGCCCACACCTCCGCGGTCACCGGGTTCGTGTCTTCGTTGCCGTCCGATTCGGCATCGGTGCCCGGAGCCGCGTACACGCCGAGATGCGAATGGTCGTCGATGATCCCCGGCGTCACATACTTACCGGTGCCGTCGACCACGACTGCATCGGCGGGGGCCTCGACCGTGGTGCCGACGCTCACGATGCGGCCGTCCCGGAACAAGATTGAGCCGCCCGCAATCTCCTGACCCGTGGCCGTCAGGATCGTCGCGTTGCGGATCACCACCGGTGGGCTGGGGTGGCGTCGATAGGTCGATGAGTACTGCGGCCGTTGCACGCTGGTCGTTTCTGCGGCGGACGGGACCGGCGCTTGCGTCGCGGGCTTGGCGCCGGCCGTGGCGCAGGCCCCGATGAGGGGGAGTGCCAGGAACCATGAGGGTCGCATCGGAAGGGTCTCCCGCATGATGGATTACTTCACGAGCTCGAAGACAAACGGCGCGCCGAGTAGTTCGATTTTCACGATGCGACGAGGGGTGTCCTTCGTGATGTAGAACGCCGTGGGCACCTGTCCTCCGGAAATGTCGAGTCGGAAAACGGGAAAGGTACCTGCCGGGACGGTGAGACTCCCGCCGTCCGACACCTTGATCTGCATTATCTGGGTTACGCCTTTCCCCGATTCGAAAACGTTCACGGCCAGGGTGCGGCCGTCGGCCAGCGGCAGCGCGGGAAGGAGGAAGCTCAGCGCGTTGTCGTCGTAGGTGCCCGGCGCCACCGTGGTGTCGATTTGCAGGGTTTGCGCCGTACCCCCGGGCTGCGGGGTCGTGGACTTGCCCTGGACTCGGCCCGCCTGATAGGTCAGGTGGATGTCGGCCGGCTGTCCCTGGACCCGCCCCGTCTGATCGACCTGGGTGACGCTGAGATCGGCCGGGCTGAAGTGCACCGTGGTGCCTTGCTGCACCATCCCCCCTGCGATGACCGTGCGCTCCTGATATACGATCGAGTCGGCCGAGACCGCGGTCTGAGCCGTCAGCGTCCCGTTCGGAGTGCCTTGGATCACGATCTGGAAGCTGTCGGTGCGGGACACAATCTGGGCACGATCGAGCGCGGGAACGCCGGTCTGGGGATGCAGGTCGTCGGCGGTGAGCGGGTTCCCGTCCACGTCGATGATGCGCACTGGGGCGATCGTCTTGAGCCGGTCGTAGAGCTTCTCCCCATCCCCGACGACGACGATCGTCAACGCCGAGCGGTGATAGGTCCGCGCCGCCGCGGCCCGCGCCCGTGCCGCCGTGACCGCGGACAGTCGCTCGCGGTACAGGCGCACGTAATCCACCCCCAGCCCGAGGAGTCGCGCGTTGGTGACGGCGGACGCGACTTGGTCGGGCGTCTCGATGCTGAGCGGGAACGAGCCCACGAGGAAGCCCTTGGCGTTCGTGATCTCGCTGTCGGGCACGAGCTCCGTGCGCATCCGGTCGATCTGATGCAGCATCTCGACCAGCGCGGAGTCGGCGACCTCGGTCCGGCCTTCGAACGTCGCCTCCCACTGTCCGAGGCCCCGCCGCCGGGTGAGGCTGGCATAGGAGCCGTAGGTCCAGCTCTTCTGCTCCCGGAGGATGAGAAACAGGCGCGCGTCGGCGCCGCCGCCCAGGACCTGAGTGGCGACGCGGGCCGCGAAGTAGCCCGAGTCGGTCGGGGCGAAGGTCGTGTTCCCGATTTGGACGTTCGCCTGGACCGATCCGGGCCGATGCACCAGTAGAATGTCGGTGGCCCCTCGCACGGGGGGGGGCGGGGGCGCGACGACCACCGCCGGCGTGCCGGTCCACCCGGCGAACGCCTTGAGGGCAAGGGCGCGGGCTCGCGCGAGCGTCACGTCACCCGCGATCACGAGCAGCGCTCCGCCCGGGCGGATGCGCGCGGCCGCAAACTGCTTGAGGTCATTCTGGGTGATCGCCCGGTACGATTCGATTCCCGGGCTGCGCCCGTACGGATGACGTCCGTAGATCTCGCCCAGGAAAAAGCGGTCGGCCACGTTTCCCGGCTGGGACAGCGCGAGCGCCAGCGCCGACAGTGCCTGGGTGCGAGCCAGCTCCACTTCATCGGTGGGGAAGGTGGCCCGCCGGACCACGTCTCCCAGCAGGTCGAAGGCGAGTTCGGCCTGGTCGCTCAACACACCGGCCGACACGGTGAGGAAGTCTTCGCCGGACGACGCGGCGAGACTGCCGCCGACACCCTCGATGGCGGCCGAAATCTGATCCGCCGTCCGGGTTGGCGTGCCCTTGGTGAGCAGTTGGGCGACGAGCTCGGCCGTCCCCGCTTTGCCGGCGGGATCGTACACCGCGCCGGCCCGGAAGCTCAGGTTGATCGAGACCACCGGTTGCTCGTGATTCTCCACCACGAGCAACGTCATGCCGTTGGGGAGCACCGCTTCCCGGAACGGCGGGAACCGGACCGGGGCGAGAGGCGTCGGCGCGGGCGGCTGGCTCGGGAAGGAGTCCTGGGCGCAGAGGGAGGTAGCCCGGACGGCCGCCAGGGCCACGAGCGCGGCGAGCATTCGATTCCGTCGGGCCACGTTCATTGTCCACCTCCTGCGGCCGGCTTGATCACGAGGATGACGGCGTTGGCGGGGTCCAGGTACTTGGCCGCGGCACGTCGGATGTCGTCGTTGGTCACCGCCATGTACTGATCGAGATCGCTGTTCATGACCGCGAGCGACGCATGGAACATGGCGTAATGCTGCAGCTCTTCCGCCTTGTTGAGGACCGTTTCCCGATTCTCGATGAATTGGGCTCGGAACGTGTTCTTCGCCTTGGTCAGCTCGTCGGCCGTTACGCCGCCGGCCCGGATCGTATCCAGCTGGGCAGCGAGCAGGCTGTCGAGGTAGTCGATGCCGATCCCTTGGTTGGCGACCCCGAAGACAAACATCGTCCCGGGTCCGCGGTGCGTCCCCGGGGTGCCGGCGCCGGCGCCCAGCGCCGCCTTGGCGCGGCGCACGATGGCGACGTTGAGCCGGGAGCTTTCGCCCTGGCCGAGGATGATGTTCATCAGCTCGATCGCCGGCGTGTCGGCGTCGTCATGCGGGGGGATCCGGTACAGCCGGACCACCGCGGGGAGGTTGGCATGCTCGTCGCTGAACTCGCGTCGCAGCACGCCGGGGCTGAGCCGATACCCGCAGGTGACTGCGGGGGGAGCCGGATGGCTCGGAATGCTGGCGAAGTACTGGGTGACGAGCCGGCGCAGATCGGTCGGGTCGAAGTCGCCCACGACGGCGAGCGTCGCGTTGTTCGGGGTGTAATAGCTGTCGAAGAACGCCTGAACGTCGGGCAGCGTGGCGGCGTTCAAGTCGGCCATGTCGCCGATCACGGAGTGCGCGTACGCGAAGCAGCTCGTGCTGTCGTAGGGGAGGGTGAGGCCGTCGACAAACGCGCGCTGGTAGGGTTGATTGTCCACGCGCAGGCGGCGCTCTTCTTTCACCGTCTCGCGTTGGTTCTCGAAGTTCTCCTGCGTGATCGCGAGCGAGCGCATCCGGTCGGCCTCGAGCCACAGCGCCAGGTTGAGGCGGTTCGAGGGGAGCAGGTCGAAGTAGTTGGTGCGGTCCTCCTGGGTGCTCCCGTTTTCGTTCCCGCCGGCGCGCTCCACCAGCTGGAAGTGCTGTGTCTTCTTCACGTGCGCCGACCCTTGAAACATCATGTGCTCGAACAGGTGTGCGAATCCGGAGCGGCCCGGTCGCTCGTTGCGCGACCCGGTGTTGTACCACACGTCCACCGCGACGACCGGCGTCGAGTGATCCTCGGAGGTGATCACGCGCAGACCGTTGGCGAGGGAAAAAGTGTCGTAACTGATTCGGCCCGCCTGTGCGCCGAGGGGTGGCGCGACGGCCGCGGTGGCGGCGCAAGCGAGGGTAGCGAAGAGGAACGCACGCATGCACGGAACTCCGGACGTGAGAGGTCGTGGACCGACGTCAGGGCGCGGGAAAGAGCTCCAGCGCGTTCGTCTCGAGAATAGCCCGACGTACGGCGTCGGTGAGCGGCAGAGTGAGGAACTGGTCGATATTCGCCTGCAACTCCTTCACCCCGGGACTCGGCCAATCGGTGCCCCACAGGACCCGGTCGGCGATCTCCGCCAGGCGGGGAAAGTAGTCCAGCAATTTGAGGGGCGGAATGCCGGATACATCAAGCCGGACATTGCGGTGACGCCGCAGGATGAAGAACGCTTCTTCCATATAGAGGGGCCTGCCGCCGTGGGCCATGACGAGGCGGAGATCGGGAAAATCGATCGCCACGTCGTCCAGCTCCATGGGATTGCCCCACTTGGAGCGGGCGCCGGGGAAGATCGACGTGCCGGTATGCACCAGGACCGGTAAGCCGCGCTCCTCGCATCGGCGGTAGATCCGGGCCAGCGCATCCAAGCCGTCGGTGTACGCGTTTGCCGGGAAGGCCTGGTGATTCGGGTGGATCTTGAGCATGCGGATGCCCAGGTCCAGCAGGTGATCGACGCCCGCTGCTCCATCCGTCGTGAACCGCGGGTGCACGCCACCGTAGGGGAGCAGCCGCGCAGGATCGGCCTGCGCGTAGCGGGCGGCGAACTCGTTGGTCGAGTCGGTGAACCCCATGATGTCGGGGCTCGGGTAGTTCACGAGGCCGACGCGCCACACCCCGGCGCGGTCCATGACGTCCAACAGTGCCCGGGGATCGTCCATCAGAGACAGGAGGAAGTCCCAGTGATCCTCCTTGCCGGCGCGCATCACCGCCTGGACCTTCGGTTTGAGGTCGCGCCAGGGTTGGATGTGGATGTGGACGTCGGTAATGCGGGTCAGTCGCTCCAGGTGTAGAACCCCTTTCCCGTTTTCCTGCCGAGCTCACCCTTTGCCACCTTGTCCTTGAGGATCTGTGGCGGCGCGTAGTGCGGCATCCGCAACTGCTGGTGGAGATACTCCGCGATGGCGAGCCGGACGTCGAGTCCCACGAGGTCGGTCAGCTTGAGCGGACCCATCGGGTGGTTGTAGCCCAACTCCATCGCCGTGTCGATGTCTTCGGCCGAGGCCACGCCTTGCTCGAGCATGCGCATCGCCTCGAGCCCCAGCACGACCCCCAGGCGGCTGGAGGCGAAGCCGGGCGAGTCCTGGACGACGATCGGCTCTTTCCCCAGCTGCCGGGCGAAGGCGATGGCGCGGCTCACCGTATCGGACGTCGTCCGCCCATGCAGCACGATTTCCACGAGGCGCATCACATGCACGGGATTGAAGAAGTGCAAACCGATCAAGCGCGCGGGCTCCCGTACCGCCGCGGCGATCTGCCCGACCGACAGGGACGACGTATTGGTCGCGAAGAGCGCTTCTTTGGGCGCCTGCCGCTCCACGGCGGCGAACAGCATCTGTTTGGTATTGAGGCGCTCGACGATTGCCTCGACGACGACGTCGGCGTCCATCACGGCGTCGTCGAGATCCTTGACGAATCGCATCCGCTGATGGAGTGCCGCGCGATCCCCTTCCGTGATCTTGCCGCGTTGCAGACCGGTGGCGGCGAGCGACTCGACGCGGTGCTGGGCATCGGCCAGGGCATCGGCTGAGCTGTCGTAGAGCGCGACGCGGCAGCCGGCGATGGCCGCGACGTAGGCGATACCGTGGCCCATCGTCCCGGCGCCGATCACGGCGACCCGTGGTGGAACCGGGACAGCCGGGACGGTCATGCGGGAAACGCGTCCACCGTGCGCCGTGCGACGTCGGGCCGGTTGGTGCAGAGCGCGTCCGCGCCGAGCCCGGCCAGCCGGCGCATCTCCGACGGTTCGTCGACCGTCCAGACGATCAGCTGCGCCCCGGCCAGATGCAGCATGGCGGAGAGGTCGATGTCCACGAGGGAGCGCTCCTGCCAGAACGCGACGGCGCCGGCATCGGCCAACGGCACGAGCGGCCGAATCGGGTAGCTCGCGCTCAGCACGCCGCGCGGCAAGGTGGGTCGCGCACGGCCCAACCGCGCCACGAGCCGGTGGTCGAAACTGTGGACGGCATAGCCTGCCGGGTGAGGCCCGGCGTCCAGGGCGGCGAACAGCCGGGCGTCGCAGGTGACTGGCAGTGTCTTGACCTCCACGTACACGCGCAACCGGGCGTCCACCGCCGCCAGAGCTTCGTCGAGCAGCGGGGGCGGCTCACCGTTGGGCAGGCGCTGCGCCCGCACCTGGTCGGCGGACGCGGTTGGAATGTGCAGCCCCGCGATCGTGGCGTCGTGGTGGACGACGAGGGCGCCGTCTTGCGTGGCGTGGATGTCCAGCTCGACGCCATCCGCACCTAGCCGGCCCGCGGCGCGGAAGGCGGCGAGGGAATTCTCGACCTCGACCGCCGACGCGCCACGGTGCGCGATGACGAGGGGCCTGCTCACTGCAGGAGGCTGTCCGCCTTCTTCGCCTCGATCCAGTCCGGCTCTTTCTCGATGGTGTGCACCAGCGCGATGTCCTCGGGGCGCGGCAGGACGCTCTCCAGGTAGGCGGGATAGCGCTCCGGGCTCAGCGGCGCGCCGTCCACGGCGAACTGTTGGTGAGCGTACATGCCGATCTTGCGGTTGAAGGTCAGCTCGGGGACCCGCAGCCAGCGCTCCCGCTCCGGGATGAACAGGTTCAGACGCTCGATGAGCTTCACGATCTCCTGGCGGTAAAGCCCGCGGGACATCTCGTTGAGCTTGCTCTTGTCGGGCTCCCCCTCGTTCTCGCGCTCGTCGTACCGTCCCTTCAAGCCCCACACGTACGCCCAATGGGCGGAGGAGGAGTTGTCGGTGCCGAATAGGTCGAACGCCGTCGGGATCCACTTGTAGAAAAAGCGCTGGATCACCTCGGGCGGCATCTTCCCGGCCTTCACGATGCGCAGCAGGCCGTTATTCCCGGTCCCGAGGTGGAACGACTCCTCCTTGAGCATCGGTCCCATCGAGCGGGAGAGGGGATCGAACGCGCTCACGGAAAGCATCTTGAGCTGGAATTTCCCATCCCGATCGATGAACTGGGTGTAGGTGAAGAAGTCGAGCCAGTTGTCCACGATCTCATTGAAGCTGCCGAGCAGCCGCTCCCCTTCATCGGCGCGCCGCTCGAGCAGCTTCGCGGCTTCCCGCTTCCCTTCGTCGCCGAAATGCGCGCACAGCAGGTACGACATCTGCCAGCCGTGCCGCATCTCCTCGGTCATGACACGCTGCAGCGACAGGAGATCGTAGTCCGACGGCGCGTTGTGGAGCAGGTTGCGCTGTTGTTCCACCGATGCGAACTCGGTGTCTCCCTGATAGACGATGAGGTTCAGGAGAGCGTCGCGGATGCGCTGGTCGGGGATATGCATCACCGTCGGCCATTTCCGGCTTCCTCTGTAGTGCCCGAACTCGATGTGAGGCACCTCCTGGTCGCCGAACTTGGCGTCGAACTGGAAGTCGCGCAGCGCTCCCTGCGGGAGACCGATCGATTCCTGCCAGTACCGGAAATAGTCGATCCAGTCGTCGAAATTGCTCAGCTTCCGTACCATGGCTCAGCGGCTCCGCGTGGCGAGTGAGGCACCGATGCGCTCGCGCGCGTCGGGCGTGGCGAAGAGCTCGTGCTGCAGGGTGATCTCGACATCCAGCATCTCGGTGAGCGTAGCACGCTCGCTCCGATAGATCGCTTCCTTGGCGCGCTGCAGAGCGAGCGCGGGGAATCCGGCCCACACAGCAGCCAGTGCCCGGGCTGCCGCGGCCAGGCGCTCCGCCGGCACCAGGCGATCGAACAACCCCAGGGCTTGTGCCTCCGGCGCGGGGACCATGCGGGCGCTCCACAGGAGCTCCAGCGCGCGGGATGGCCCCACGAGTCGGGGGAGGAAGTAGCTCCCACCCCAGTCGGGCCCGAGACCGAGCCGGGCGAAGACCTGCCCGATCGCCGCAGTGTCCGCCGCGATGCGGTAGTCGCAGGCCAGGGCCAGGTTCGCTCCGCCACCGGCCGCGGGCCCGTTCACGGCGGCGATCACCGGCTGTGGGGCCCCCCGGAGCACCAGGGCGAGCGCTTTGCCCGCGGCGACGAGGGCCGGACCATCCTCCGCCAGCACGTTGAGATCGGCGCCGGCCGAAAAGGCCCGACCCGCACCGGTCAGGATCATGACCCGGACGGTGCGATCGGCGGCGACCGCCCGCAAAGCGTCGATCAACTCCCCGCACATATGCCGGTCGAACGCGTTCAGCTTGTGGGGACGGTTGAGGGTCACCGTTCCAATGCCGCCGGCGATCTCCACCAGCACGAGACTCATGCGCGCTCCACGATCATCGCGATCCCCTGACCGACGCCGATACACATCGTCACCAAACCGTAACGCGAGTTCGTACGGTGCAAGGCGTGTAGCAGAGTCGTGAGAAGCTTCGCGCCGGTGCAGCCGAGCGGGTGGCCGAGAGCGATGCCACCGCCATAGATGTTCACTTTCGCCGGGTTCATCTTGAGCTCGCGGATGCAGGCGATCGTCTGCGCGGCGAACGCTTCATTCAGTTCGACGAGATCGATCTGATCGATCGTGAGTCCTGCGCGCTGCAGGGCTTTGCGCGTGGCCGGGATCGGCCCCAGCCCCATGCAGCTCGGATCCACGCCGGCGACGGCGGTCGACACGATTCTGCCGAGCGGTTTCAATCCGCCCAATGGCTCATCTGCCGATCCGACCAGCAGCGCCGCCGCGCCGTCGTTGATGCCACTCGAGGTCGCGGCGGTCACCGTGCCGTCCTTCTGGAAGGCCGGTTTCAGCTTCGCTACGCCTTCGATCGTCGTCCCGGGGCGCGGGTATTCGTCCTTGGCGAACGACGACCCGTCTGGCAGCGGAACGGGGACCAGCTCCTCGGTGAAGACGCAATCGCGCTGCGCCTGCTCGGCGCGCTGCTGGCTCTCGACCGCGAACGCGTCCTGCTCGGCTCGGCTGATCCCGCAGCGCGCCGCCACCACCTCGGCCGTCTCGCCCAGCGAAATGGTCCATTCCTTCTTCAAGCGCGGGTTCGTAAACCGCCACCCGATGGTGGAATCGGCGACCTCCGGGGCCCGGCGGCTCCACGGCTCCGCCGCCTTGAGCAGGATGTAGGGGGCGCGGGTCATGCTCTCCACGCCTCCCGCGATGAACGCGTCTCCCTCGCCGGCCTTGATCGCGTGCGCCGCGCTCGCCACGGCCTGCAGCCCCGAGCCGCACAGGCGGTTCACCGTTTGTCCCGGCACCTCGACCGGCAATCCGGCGAGGAGCAGCGCCATGCGTGCCACGTTGCGGTTGTCTTCCCCGGACTGGTTGGCGCAGCCCAGAATGACGTCGTCGATGGCACGTGGATCGATCCGCGACTGCTCGACGA